>Ga0209589_1001894_pt1 | contig 35425 bp, 25 predicted proteins | sample CowpeawhiteBW_FD_187525 | JGI IMG/M metagenome (GOLD analysis project Ga0209589, IMG submission 187525) | Root nodule microbial communities of legume samples collected from California USA - Cow pea white BW (SPAdes) (version 2) | ecosystem: Host-associated > Plants > Roots > Nodule | place: USA...
AAAACTTAGATTAGAATTAATCAAGAAGTTACTTTGGTTAATTAGCTTTTTACTAGATATAAGAGGTAAAAGAATGGACATGATTAGGATTAGTAATATTTAATTGAGAAGTTACTTTGGTTAAATTTACTAAGATTAATCTACAAAGTTCTTGCTTTTGATTGAGAAGTTACTTTGGTTGAAAGTAAGGACGCCAACAAATTAATTGAGAAGTTACATTGATTAATTTGAAGTCTTAAACAAGAAATCAATAACAATAATCTTTAGGAAACCAATGATGAATCCTATTTTGAAAAAGCAGTGGAATCGACCTATTTTTCTTTACTATTATTTCTATCTTATTTTATCTTTTTATCTTTATCTCTCATATTTTTATTATTTTATTTGACTGACTCTTTTGTATAGTTTTATAAGAACTAATTTGTTAAAAATCAATTCCGTGTTCGTTGGGAGACGACTTCAGGTTAACCCTTTCTATTTCCTTAACTACTATCTTAGCAATACTGAAGTTGCTATAGTTTAGTAATATTAATTTGATCGCGTCAACGACAATGTTATCAAAGCCTCAACTCATGGACTTTGGTGTAAAGCTAAAGAAGGTACCCTTGTATTGTGATAATACCAATGCTATGAACTTAACCAAGAATCCAATACAACATTCTAAAACCAAGCACATTGAAATTAAGCATCATTTCATTAGAGACCATGTTCAAAAGGAGGATTCTGAAATTCAATTCGTTAAAACTGAAAATCAATTAGCTGATTTATTCACAAAACCATTAGCTTAGGTTTAACAAGCTAAGAACTGAACTAGGCATATTAGACATGAAAAATGTGGTATGATGTGTTTTCAGCATGTTAATCTTATAAATCCATGCATTGATCTCATTAAAATAATCTAATGTGAGCATAAACTAAAAATTGTCATAATTAGCTTGTTAATTTTTCAGTTTTATGTGTTGATTTTACATAAAACAATCACTGTTTGCAAAAAAAATGGTCTGTTGAATTTATAGTCTGTTGATTTTTCAATTTTATATGTTGATTTCACTTAAATAGTCACTAAATGCAAAAAATAGGATCTGTCAAAATTTTCAGTATGTTGATTCTACAAATCTATGCATTGATTTCACTAAAGATGCCACCATATGCAGAAAACACAATCTTTCACGATTTTTAATATGTTGATTTTACAATTCTATGTGCTTATTTCACTAAAACATGTATCTGGAAATAGAAAGTTCAGTTTCACGATTTTTAATCGATTGATTTTTCAAATCTATTGTTGATTTATCCTAACCATATTTTGTGTGCAAAGAATAATGATCTGATGAATTTTTAGTCTATTGAATTCTAAAATCTATGTGTTGATTTCACTTGAACTGCTAATATTTCAATGAAATAAATTCAAAAGCTGACCTAGTCAAAGCAAGCAACTCATGATTAGGAACGGACTGCCCCCAACAATTATTACATCAACTATGTGTTGCTTTTTTTTTAATGCATTGACCATAAAACATTTGTGTTGTATGATTCCAATGTGCATGCACCTTACATGATCTGAACTAATTGATCCACTTATAAAAACTCATTAGAAATATCATGCTTTATTGAGATATTGCAATTTGGTGCATTAATGTGGCTTTGGTAACCTAAATAAATCTGCATAATTTAATCGACTGATTATGCATTCAATGTGTTCATTTATAAATACTGCACTTGAAAACCTGCATTTGTATCAACATCTCTTAGAAATACCCACACTCACAATCATCATGCCTTGTCATCAACAACGCAACACCCAATCTGATGAAGAACACTCTACCCATCTCAATCCAAGCTCTCTAAATCACGAACACCATGGGAGAATTGAAGCTTGGTTTGAAGGAAATGAGGAAAACATTCAAGTGTTCCTCATAAAGATGACTAGGAAGAAAATCAACATTCCTAAGGTGTTGATGTACTCATAGCTGCAAATTGAAGGGTTTGAGACTCTTCTTCAATAACTCAAACATCAAAATTTGAAGACATTGCTTGAACTTTCAAGAAAATCTATCTTGACTTGGTGAAGGTGTTTTTCACCAACTTGCAATTCAAAAATGACGCCTTGTTGTCCAGTGCCAAAGGAGAACAAATGGAGATATCCAAGAAGGCTTGAAAGGATGTTGCTAGACTTAGGCAAAGAGGAGTCCAAATGAGAAAAGGTAAAATTGGTGTTGTGCAAGAGTTTAACAAAGTGCAATACTATGGGAAATGCTTGAGGAACCCTGGTGCTGAGATTAAGAACCTCCATGGTGGTGGTCTCAAGGTAATGAAATGCTTCATGCTATGATCATCACCAAAACCATAGTTCCATGTGGAAGCAACCATTCTACCTTGTGTGGGGGAGACTTGATCCTCATGTATTGCATCCAAAACAATGTGCAAGTGGACTGAATTTTTGTGCTTCGTGATCATATGCTCAAAGCCAAGAGACTCACAAATTTTAGGTTGTCATATGTGGTGTTGGTTTCCAAATTCATTAAGTACTTTGGTGTTGATGTAAAAGATGAATTGAAAGAGTCAACTAGGATTTTGAGGAAAACCTTTTTCCTAAATCTGCACAAAATGGGTTTTACCAAGGTTGGAAACGTTTGAACTGTATGAGGAATTGGTGATGTTGTAGTTGGTGGTGCCAATGACCATGAAGTTGGCCCATATGGGACAAATCAAGAGGAAGAAAAGAAGCCCACTACTGGACCAATGGACATTGTCTCCTACAACCCTCCAAAAGATAGAGGCCTTATGTACTCCCAGTTTGAGAGGATGGTTCTTCACCAACTGCATGAACTCAATGTGTCTCAAGATGCACATCACACATTTTGCAATGGGAGGTTCAATGATTTGGATGGCCAAATCCATGACATTCATGATCTACTGACATCATTCCAGACCAGAAATAATCCTCAGGATGACTGAGTGTGTTGGCCTTTAGGATCATGCATTGCATTCGTGTTGTTGTGTTGCTTTGTTATGAGTTTTGTCAGTTTTTTAATCGATTGATTTTAATTTCAGTCTGTTGATTGTATTGGTTTTATGGTTTTTTTTCTTTGTTTTAGTATTTCATCCATTAATTTGTGTGCTACTAGCAATGAAAAATTATCCTTTGTTTGTGTTTTTAATTGTTTCACTTCTGTTTGATGAATCCAAAAGGGGAGAAAAATTGATATCATTCAAATTGAATCATTAAAATTGAAATAATTGAATTTATTAAAGGAATTGAGTTAAGAAATTGCCAAACCAGATTCTAAATGGAACCTATTGATAGGGGGATCATGTGCATCTGTGTGTGCTTGTTATCTTGTGTGTACTGCTTTTGGGAACATTTTTCAGATTCACAAGCCTAAGCAAGAATGGAAGATGATGCTTAGATGGCACTTCATCAATTCAATGGAGGTTTCATCAAATCACTAGAGGCTAATCCAGTGGAGGATGGCTTCATCAAATCAGGGGGAGATTGTTAGTACAAATGGCTTGGAAGATTTGGTGCTTAAAGATTTGATGAAGATACATTAAGCCATTGTATTAGAATATGTTGAAACCATGATTAAATTGATGAAGATGTGAAGACTTGATGTTTCACGGGTTGATCAAGCCTCATGTGTATGTGCTATATTTGGATTACTCATGAAGAAAACAAGCTTGAAGATAGGAGTTCATTGTGTAGACCAATTTAGCATTGTAGAGATTTATAAGGTCATAGAAGAGAACTCCATTCCTTGGAGACGAAAATGGTTGAATAAGAAGAATGTTTTTATTTCAAAATGATAAACCCTTGTACATGTGTAGAAGCACCCCTTAAATTGAGAGTTCTAGGAACATCTAAGCAAAAACAAAAAGTGCAAAAGGTATCTAAACAATTACAAAACCTAGCTTCTAGAAACTAGGTTAAATAATGCAAAAGATGACAAAAATGGAGTACACAAGGTGGTTTCCATATGTGAATTTCGTCCAAGCCTGTGGAGGACCACATGGTACATGTGCTTTTTGCTTTATGTTTCATGCTTTCCTCTTTCGTAGGATTTAAGGATTTAGGAATTTAGAGATTTAGGGATGAACGAAGAATATTACTTACAAGCTAAATGAAGAATGAATGAACTCCACAAGAATGAAGAGTGAGTGACCACAAGAAGAACAAACTCCTTCTCTATGAGTTAGCGTGAGATCGATCGAACAGACTCTTGGTTACACTGGTTGATTTCGATCGAAACCCAACTTTGAAAAGGTTGAGCTGTGAAAGCTCATAATGCACAAAAGTGCCTTCCAAAGTTATCTGAGAGTTGTCTCGTACTTTCTAGCCCTCACTAACCAGAGAAGATTAATAGAGATAATGTAAGTGAAGAAAACTTTTACCAAATACTTTATGAGATGGATGTCATAGGATAGTCATGTACAACTCTTTAAAAGTCAATTATTTGTCCTTTGCCAAACATCTATCCAAAGGAAACGCATAATTGAGAATGATTATTGATGAAACCCCACAAACACATGCTCAATTCATTGATTGCCGAAGTGTATGTGGTCATGCCAAGATAATGCAAGTTTCTAACGATTAATGCTAATACAAGTTTCCAACGATTAATGCTAATACTCAGTGACTGGTCCATCTAGTTGGTTGTCGAATGGTTCTGCAACCGTATCGAAGTGATAAACTTCTTGTACAAAAATCATATAAAACATAACATTAGATTTTTTTATTTACAGATCATGAAAACAAAATGGTGATTGTGTCACTCAATTTAACTTTTGAAAGAAAAAAGAAAAACATAAAACATAGATACCCTACACAGCACATAAAAGTGCAGCAACCAGCCATATAATACAATACAACAGTGTACTCTCTTTTTCTCTCTCACTCAATATAACTCTCCCACTCACTCCTTCCCACCACCGCATTTCAGTACTATCATCATCATCATCGTCAATGGCGAGCACCACAGAGCCGGAGCTCCACCGTGACGGCGATGACAACGCGTCCCAGGAGGACGAGGATACCGGAGCTCAGGTTGCTCCGATTGTGAAGCTCGAAGAGGTGGCCGTCACCACTGGCGAGGAGGACGAAGATCCCATTCTTGATCTGTACGATAACACACTCAGTCACTCGCACACACACACAATCTTGGATTGTGAATTTGAATTTAGATTGTTGTTGAAGGAAAGCGAAGCTGTATCGGTTCGACAAGGAAGGGAATCAGTGGAAGGAGCGAGGCGGTGGGAATGTGAAGCTATTGAAACACAAGGTTACTGGAAAGGTCAGGCTCCTCATGCGCCAATCCAAGACTCTTAAGATCTGCGCAAACCATCTCGGTACTATCCATTGCTTTGCATTTTCTTTTCATTTGTAGCTAAATATATCCTACTCCAATTTCAAAACACCATTGTCATCAACAAAGTACTTTTTACAGTACGCATAGAAAATTATAATTAGGATAAATTCTTCTTGACCATAAAACGAAGATAAAGAATGAAATTATTCTACCTCAAGCTAAATATAAATAATTGAAAAAATGTATGAACAATTTTATACAAATTAAATTATGTATAAGTTAATTTTAATTTATGAGAAATTTCATTTCATATCTTCGTAGAAATTACCCGGAAGTTTCTGTGATTTCATCTCTCTTTTATTTTTGGGTCTTTTCGATTGTATGTTTTATGGTTTTTGTTTGTTAACTGTGAATCGATTATTTGTAAGAGAGACCGTTAAGATTCTTTTTCATGTTTATTGTTTTCCTTTTGTCTTGAACTAACAACTTTAGTTGGCTCACATAAATAAATAAAGGGAATGGTTATTTGGTTGTCTTTTAGAGAAGTTGTAATTAAATAATAGTGATTGATAGAGTGAACAGCTACACTTTGCCTTTGATTCTTTTCTACATATCTTTTTATTTCTTTTTTTAGGGCATTGCTAATTTAATTTGATTTAGTATATAGTGTTGGTTCTGGTGCTACTGAGTGCATGGATTTGAATTTGAGTGATAAGTGTGAAGTCTCCTTTAATATTCAGAAAGAGAGTCTCTTATTGATAGGTTTATTGATAGGTTTTGATGTAAAAGTGGTGTCTAAGGTCTTATATGTGTAAGACTAATATCATATAACCATATAGAACCACAATCTCTCAATAACTATAACCATGACTATAATCATAACCATATATGAAAAAATATATACATAAACCTATCACTTATAGTGATCCTTTCAGAAATCTTAGTATCGGTCATGCTAGTGTGTGAAATATGAAAAATATGAGGTTGGTTACCAACATGTACATTTTATCCATTAAATTAGTCACTTGTGCTTAAGAGAATAATTCGAATGGTCTTTACATTTCACGGATTCATGTGTGTTTTTTTTTTTTTTTTTAATATTTTGGAACTAATATTAGTTATTAGGATGGAATATTTTGAAGTGATCAAATGTTTTTTTTTATTAACTTCGGGTTTTTTTTTAATATTGAGTTCGTTATTGGATTTAAATACATGATGGTTATTATTGTTGTTGTTGTGTTTTGATGGATATGACGTGAATTTCAGTTCATGGCAGTTTGACAGTACAGGAGCATTCTGGGAATGAGAAATCGTGTGTGTGGCATGCTTCTGATTTTGCAGATGGAGAATTGAAGGATGAGCTGTTCTGTATTAGGTTTCCCTATGTTGAGAGTAAGTCTTGAGGACACTTCTCTGTTTTCAAGTTTTTTTGTTTGTTCAACACTTCTATTACTTGATAAATTGATCTGCAAATTTGATTTCTGATTGATCTTGTGTTCTAATAACACATGCTGTGTGGAGAGTATTCATTGATCAACATGTCAGATTTTTGGTGGTGGTAAATAGTTGCATTCATTTTCTGACACTACAAGCATGTGTTTATCTTAAGCACTCTGCTAGGACATGACTAAACTTCATTATATGAATTTCTTCTTGGCTTCAGAAGTTGAGGTTTTTTCTCTTTTGCAATGGTGTTTTTATAACCTCTCCAAAAATAAATAACGTAAACGCGTCTGTCCAGAGTAGCTATGTAACATATATTACATTAATTCAAACAGGATTTAACTGTATGTTTTAATAAAGAACTATGCCCCCATACTCATGGTCTCTGCACTCTGTATCCTCCTAGGTGGTTTCAAAATATGAATCAGGTTAGTTGATGATGACAAGGATTTACATTTTTTGATAATGTAAAGTGAAATAATGAAACAAAAAAGAAGTATTGTCTACATTTGACAGCTTTTATATCACATATGATTGAAGAAATGTTGTCACGTTATTTATTGAAACTTTGTCCTTTCGTACTCCAGACTGTAAGACCTTCATGACAACTATGCAAGAGGTGGCTGAATCACAAGGAGAGGAGGAAGAGGAAAACAAAGATGCTTCAGATACTGCCGCTATCCTTGAGAAACTAACTGTTGGTGAGGATAAACCAGTGGGGAAAGAGCCAGAAAAGGTCACCAAAACCGAAAAGCTAACTGTTGGAGAGAATAAAACAGAGGAGAAAAAGACAGAAGAGGTCACAAACACGCACAAGAAAGATGAACATGGTGTAGTATAAGAGAATCAAAAGATGAATCAGCTCCACCAGCATAGTATTTGATGTGCCTGGTGAATGAATGATTTGTTCTCTTATAGGTTGCTTTTTTTTTGTTTTTTTTTTCTTTAAGATTAGTAACCTATATTGAAACCTCAGGATGTGGAATTGTGGTTGGGATGAAGATTTGATTCTGTCAGTTGAGTCCTGCGATTGTGGAATTGTGGTTTGCAAGCATGCTTGGATGGTTTTGTGATTGTGGGTTTTCATTTTTCTCATGTTTTATTCAATTGAGTTTAGTATTTCCTTTCAAACGAAGATTTTTCTTATTTTTTTAGGGCAATTATACATCTGGGATATGTATTTGATGTTTTGGATTCGTCGGTTTTGTTGTGGCTTCTACATTTTTTAAATGATTACTATGAAGTCCCTGTTTTGTTTTGTTACATATCTTCTATTTATTTGCTTACTTTGGTGTAAGGAAGTTTAATTTAGGATAATCTGGACGAGTTTTTTTCTTTTTTCTTCTAGAGAGGGTAAATTTAGTGAGTTCGTTTATCTATCGGTGCGCTTACAAATGAGTTTAGAATCAAAGTAGTTTTTTTTTTTTTTTTATAGTAAATAGTTTATGTACTAAAAATATACTTTTTTTTTTTAATAAAGTTCATAATAAGCATCATTCTCAGGTGGAAATTGGTGGTATTAGAATAGGATATAAGATCGGTAGTAACATAACATTTTTAATTCAAAAATGCGATGATAATTTTATAAATATTGGGAAGTGTTTTAATTTGGTTAGAGTGAGAATCGATCTAATATGCACATATTAGATTGGTTATAGAAGGAACCAATCTAATATGTACATATGTTAGATCGATTAAAAAAACAATTAATCTAATATGTTTTCTTTACTATTAAGCGCAAAAACCTTTCAATTTTCAAACTTTGTCTTTTCTCTCGTGTCTTCTTTTGTTTCTTCTTCTCTTATCAGCGAATAATCAACGAAGCTCTCTTCTCTTCTAGGCCACTCACAACTGTTGTTGCAGTGCCCTATTGTTGTCGCGTCACGCTTCAACAAACTTCTTCTTGTCTTCCAAGTCACTCCAAATCGCCATTCTCGTCGCACCACCGTCAAATGGTTGTGTTCTATCTTTTGCCTAATTCCAATTACAATTTCTCAATCTTCCTCTCTACGTTCACCAACTTCCATCACCTCGATTTTGATAGTTTTATGAAGGTAGGGTTTTGTATCAAATTTCTTCTCCCCAATTTTCTCGAATGTGGTCGATTCCACGCATTTGCTTTTGCACTTCAACCATTTTTTGCTCTTTAATTAGGGTTTTTATTCGGTTGTTAGAATGTTAGGATTTGATTTGATAGGTTTTTCCTGTCGTTAGATATTGGATTTTGGAGATTAAATTCTGTATTTGGGTGTGATTATTGGATATTTACTTAAAGGTATTAGATCGGTAGTTTATGATCTAATGTGTTTTTGACATATTACATCAGTGCATATTAGAATTGGATCTAATATGTGCTTTAGAATCGATTTATTATACTTATTTTTCAATAGTAATTGTCATCAAATAGAAAAATCAAAAAAATACAAACAACATAAGGGATTAGACCAAACCCATGTGAAATGTGTGAGGTAGGTTTTCAAAAACTACCAAGAAACTATACAGTTGTAGCATGTAGAAAGGCCTTTCTAAGTGAAATGAAAGAAAAAAATGTGAAACACTTGATGGTTTGTGTTTCGTCTTGGAAGGAGTCAAAAGTTTGAAGGAGAGTGATTATGTAGCTTCTGATGACTGAAAGCTTGATCATTTGAGTCATCTGCTCGTCATCTAGAGAGAGCGTTAGCTACTAAGAAGGTGTAAGGTGTGTAGACATATGGCATGTGAGGCGGGTGGTGTTGAGTGTATCATTTGATGGAGGCGAGTCATCAAAAGTAATTGTATTGTGTAGCATAGGATGTGATAGACGTAGGGATGGCAAATAAACTCGTCTTGTGGGTATTACCCGAACCCGTCCCCATCTTGATGGGGAATCCCCCGCACTGTCTGGGTATGGGTATGGGGAATCCCCGACTTTTTCAATTAGGTATGGGGATGGGTATGAGGATGTACATATCCGCCCGTCCCCATCTCCATACCCGCCATAATACTCGTCCCCGCCATATTCTCGTCCTCGTTTAAATTATTAAATATTCCTAGTGAAGTAAGTAACCTTGCATATATTATTACACACTTTCTATTTTTTATTTCTTCTAATTATTTGGTTTGTCATGAAATTCATTCGCATCTACAATATATTTTTCATCTTATCATAACCTTTATGTATTTATGTTCAAATTATGTATGTCAATTAAATATTTTTTATGTCTCACATTTGAATATTTCCATTATTTTTTAATATTTTAATTATTGTATATTTTCCTTTCACATAAGAATGTTTAACACTCTCAATTTAAGTGTTTAATAGCATCAACCTTTCATTTACCAGGTAATATAACAAATTCATCTTCCTTAGTCTATTATTATTACTTTTTGCTTCATTTGAAGAACTCTTTTGTTTCGCTAAAACAATTTTCGTTATTTCTCAACCATTAACTATGTTGATATTTGAAAAGTTTTCTTAGATCTCTAAGGTATTTTTCATCTTATCAAACCCTTAATTATACATTTGCTTTCCTTTGTGCGATTTCATTCAATAATGTCTCAAATTGTTTCTAAGACACACATTTGATAATTTTTTAATATTTTTATTTTTTGTTTATTTTTATCATGTAGAATATTTTTTGATATATTTTATATAATTATTTTTTATTTTCTAACTCATTATCAATCATACTGTAATTTTCTTACTATAATTATATAAATAATTTTTTTTACCATAATATAAAAATTTAATGCAATAGCCATGAATTTTGTTTTATCTCTATCTAACATAAATTGAAGTTCAAAAGATATAAGATCTATGTTAAAATTTAATTATTATTAGTTTAATATTTTTTCTTTGTGTGATTTTGATAAAGTGATGTATTATAACTTTTATTTACTATCATATAAGAATTTAATGTAATTGCCATGAATTCTTTTTTATCACCATCCAATGTATATTAAAGTTCAAAAGATACAATATCTATGTTAAAACTTAATTATTATTAGTTTATTTTTTGTTCTTTGCGTTTTGGGTGATTTTGATAAAGTGATGTATCATAACTTTTATTGGTGTATAAAAAAGATATTCATTAAAATTTAAAAAATTGAAGTAAATAGATATTTAAAATATATTTTAATTTGAATATTTGTTTTGCTTTTATATTTTTTGAAAAATATTTTTAAATTTTATCAACTAAGTTCCATTAATGTTTGCAAATTTAGTAAATGTTTTGGTTCTTATGAAATTTTATTTGGTATTCTAATTTGAAATGTATACAATTATAATTTCTTTCTAAACATTTGATATTGAAGAAACAACCCTCCTCGTAACATTGAATATTTGATAATATTATATTTCCTTCATAGTAATTTTTTATTATTTTATAAAAAATAATTAATTAATATTGAAATAGTAAGAAAATGAGTACAGGTACAAGTATAAGAATATACCCCTTACCCGTCGGGGATGGGGATTAGACAAAAGTTTGATACCTGTTGGGTTTGGGTATAGGGATGATGATGATTTCTTTTTTGGGGATGATTATGGGATAACGAAACTCGTCCCCGTCCCGCCCCGTTGCCATCCCTAGATGGACGTTGGGTATATGAATGATCCGATGTTGTTTAAAAACATTGTGAAGAGAACCATCTTATAGAAAGTTGGTCATTTAATGAAAAGGAATCATATTACTAAGTTAGAGTGTAAAATGTTTGATAGGTGATGTGCCGATGAGATTTTGTGGGTTGTGTTTCTTCTGGTGATGGTTTTGATGGATTTGAATCGTCTAATGTTTTCTATTTGACCATGTGGGAATTGATGATATGTTGTGAATGGTAAGATTTTGTTTGAAGATATTGTGAAGAGAAATGATTGATGGCGTGTTGGTATGTGATGTATTATGTTTGATGAAAAAGAAACATCTGATGAAGTTAGAGTGTGAATTGTTTGAAAGGGAAACTACTGGTGAAATGCTAGGTTGTGTGTTTCGTCTGATGATGTGTCTAATGGATGTGAAACGTTTGATGGTCGTGAAGAGAGTAGTTTATAGTGCATGTGATTTGGCTGGTTGTATGTGCAAAGTCTTATGAAAGGGAGTCATTTGATGGATTTGCAGTGTGAGGAATGTTTCATGGTAGGCATCATTATGTTCTTTGAAATCTAAGCTAGGTTGGCACCCCAAATCATATCTGCCATTTTCCATGACATGAGAAAGAAAGAAAAAGGAAATACACAAGAAGCTTGGACCAAACCGAGTCGAAGTGAATAAAAGAATGAATTTCAACCCATAAATAAAACCTAAACAATTTTGAACATGGGTAGATGATACCAATTGTAAAAATAAGTTAAGACTTTTAATTGATGGTAGACAAGGATATCAAGTATAATGTTTCCGACTAACGAACACCATAGCAACCAGTTTTTCTACACAATGATTATCCTCATGAAATATATGTGAAACAAGAACTTGTATATTCCTAAAACAATGCAAAAATTTCCTCCATCTCTCTCGTAGCAAAAAAAGAAAAAAGAAAAACTACCAAGATATTCACCCTTCCTTTCTCTAGAAAGACTTGAACAAACTGCATATTTTGGACACGCCGTTACAACACCATTTGTATTAACTTTTATCCATCTAATCAAAAGGGGTTGCCATATCCTCAATTTATAGTATTTTGAGAAATATGATCGTTAGTGCTTCATGATTATTGATATATATTTGACTAAGAACCTCTCAGTTATAGCTGCTAAAGAAATCTTTTACAAAGTATTTAACATTGACTTCATTATTTGCTTATTTGAAGCTTTTTGAAAGAAAATCTCTTCTTCCACACTTTCTTCTTTTAGATTAACGAATGGTGGGTTAGAATGCTTATCTAATAAATTTTCCAATGTTCAATTTTCTCACTCTAAAAGGAAACTTTACAAGATCTATTAAGTTAGAAGTAAAATCAATTTATGACCATTAATATAGGTCGTGAGTTAAAGTACATAGATTAATTTTATGTAAAGGGATAAAATGACCATTGGCATTTAATAACAATATTAATTCTATATGAAATCTTTGCTAATCAAATTTTTCTTTTGCTATAAATGCTTTGATCATTTATGCTTGTCAACTTCTTTTAATCTTCAAAGGTAACGAGTTATGAATAATCATAGTAAAATATCAATTAATATATTGAAATAATCAAACACATCAAATGAGGTCTTATAGATGTATGATGAACTAAATAGTTTATATCGTTTGACCAATTTTTCCTATGTCATCTAATAATTTTGATTGTAACGTATCATAAATTAAGCTTGTATCATCTTATATGTTAAAATTGTATTGTCTGATCAATTGACCTTTTGAGTTCTCTTTTTAGAACCAAAATTGTGTCTACATGATTTTTAATGTGTAATACTTAAGACTAATATATTTTGCAATATTAACATGTTATATAGATAATAACAAAATCATATTCAAAACATGACAATGTTTTGTTATCATGTTAAAACTTATAAAACCTTTTGTCTAGATATATCATCTAATTCTAATAAAATCACCAATATTGTACACAACTATTTTGGACATATTCCCCATGAGACGTACATAATTTTTTTATCATAGAATGGCAAAATGTGTGTGTGTGCCTTGTGGTTATTTAGCTTGTTAAAAAGGTGTTTAAAAGGTTTAATAGCTTGTGCATATAAATATGTGATGAACAAATCAAATCCATTTAAATACCAATCAATCAATTGATTTCACTTTGTGTGTGTGTGCCCTGCGGTTATTTAGCTTATTAAAAAGGTGTTTAACAGGTTGAATAGCTTGTGCATATAAATATGTGATCAATAAATCAAATAAGTTGAAATACCAATCAATAAATTGATTTCACTTATTTAAGTGAAATTAATCCATTGACAATTATTTTTAATCGATTTAATATGTCAGTTAGCAGTGTCTATATGATCTCTCTTTGTCTTTGAGTTATGTGATTTTTGAAACTGAGAAAAACATTTTGACAAAGGTCGCTCACACAATCTTGAAGAGAATCAAAAGTGCTAAAATTGTGTACTATGTGAGGTTTCTTGTAGTTGGAAGTGTCTTCATCTTGATCTTGGTAAAAGATACTTACTTAGCTAGGAAAAGTTAAGCATTTAGGTGTTACTTTCTCCTATTTTATGTTGTGTAGTTTGTGTTCTTGGTGTGATTCCAAGTCTGCAAGAAGATGTTCATTTTGTGCAATGTATTTATTCTTTTGTGAGTCAATAAGGTTGTATTTGGTTGTATTTTCTTTCAAGAAAATGTTTGTAAGGATCTTGTAATTTCCTCTGATAGTGAAAAGTCAAGCTCAAGTTGTTTTGGCTAGCTGGATGTAGCTCCTTGTGAATGAACCAATATAAAATTCTTGGTGCATTTTTTTTAATTCTTCTACGAAATTAAGTCTCCAATTAAATTCATCAAGAAAATTAACAAGTTGTATCTTTGTGAGTAAAATTGTCGCAATCACGTTATCTGTCAATAAATTTGATTTTATGTGAACATCTTGATTAATATTTGATATCAAATCACTCAAATCCATTATATGTGTTGTTTGATAAATTGAGAGATCTTTGTTTCAAAAAAAATTCATCAAGAAAGTTAACAACTTAAATCTTTCTTAGATATTTTTTTGTAAGCAAGTGATCAAATATTGAATATGATTAGTTGATAATATCTTGATCAGTCTTTGATATCAAGTTATTGAAATTTGCAACATGTTTGATGTGTGAAAAATAATTGACATTTTGCCAAAATTTTAATCTGTTGATTGATTATTTTAATCAGCTGAATGTGTGATCTAGTAATGACTGAAGTCTAAGTTTCTTGGTCAATAAGAATTAACATAAGTTTTCATAAATTGTAGTTGAACATTGATTTTTAATAGTGCAATTCAAACCCCTCCCCCTTCCCCTTTCTTGGTCTTGATCTCTTTTAGTGTCTGCAATTGGTATCAAAAGTATGTTCTTCAAAATTACTCAAGTTTTGATCCTGTAATTATTTTTAGAAAATCATGGCCGAAAAAAATCTTCCTTTGGGAGAATGTGGTTCTATTGATAGGTGTCCTATGTTGATAAGCCCCTAACCTCTAAAAAGGATGGAGGCACATGCTTAGGGAGAATAAAAATGTTTTGAAGGAAAGTTTCTTCATCTTCCTTCTCATATTGGATTTGGTTTTATGTGACTTTTCTCGTGTTAACTTAACTTTAGTTGACTTGCTGACCTATGACCTTGGTTTGTTCTGTATCTCAAGCTAGTGCCAGCATAGAGGTGGATAACACTACTTGGAATGGAGGAGTTTGGAGTTGACCTTCATTCTAAAACGTTAAAGGCACCACATAAGGAGGCTTGGAGGCCAAACTAGGTCTTTCTCCTTTTCAAGCCATCACCCTTAGTTGACCTAACTTCTAGAATAAATTTTTCAAAGAAACCCCTTCCAACACTTATAAAAGGGGCTCTTCTAGATTTGTAAAAGGATTAAATATTTGGAGTGATAATACAAATATTTGATCGTTTGTGAGACTGATCTTCTTTGAGAGTGTTTCTTCTCTTGTCTTATCTTGAGCCTCGAGCTCAAGTAGTTACATACACCATTAATCTTGAGTTTGGTAAGCCTTGTGCCCCCTCAAGTGGCGTGCCATCATCTTCATCCCCATTTACTTTCAAGTCTTCTATATTCTCCCCACTTTTCTTCTCTTTTGGTTCCTTATTTGAACATTTGAATTTGGCACTTATGTTCCATTTTGTGTTCTTATTTTTAGTTCCTCTTAATTGATTTCTCTCCTTCTTTTGAGCTCATAGAAGTGAACCTTCACATCTAGATAACCTTGGTTATCTTAATGTCCAATAGGGATCACCTTAGAACAATAACCAATGGACCTTCATTCAATATTGAGAATGTGCTACACTTAGAAAGGTTGAAACACAACTTGATAAGTACAAGTCAACTATGTGATAAGGGCTACAAAGTTGCATTTGAATCTACACATTCTTTCATTTATGATAAACTTCGTAGCGTTGTGTTAGTTGGAAAAAGAGTCAATAAAATTTATCTTCTTGATTTGAAACATGCATCATACAATATACACTATTTTTTAACAACGGAATATAGTACATGGTGGTGGCATAAAAGGATATGTCATATACATACAGATCATTTAAACCGATTAGATAAAAAACAACTGATTGAAGGATTACCACAACTGAAGTTTGTGAAAAATAAGATATATGAAGCATGCCAGAAAGGGGAACAAACTAAGATTTCTTTTAAGCCAAAAAATTGTTTTTCAACTTCTAAATCTTTAGAGTTGCTTCACATGGACTTCTTTGTACCATCACGAACCACGATCCTTAGTGGTAATCTTTATGCATTAGTCATTTAGATGATTTCTCCAAATACTTATGGATCCTATTTTTGGTTTCGAAGGATGATACTTATCATGCTTTGAAAAGACTTGCCAAAGTTTTAATGAATGAAAAGGATTGAAAAATTGTTTCTTTAAAGAGTAATCATGGAGGAAAATTTCAAAATAAAAAATTTGAAAGTTTTTTTGTGAAAAACACGACATAAAACACATTTTTTCTACTCCTAGAACTCCACAATAAAATGGTGTGGTTGAGAGGAAAAATATATCACTAGAGGAGTTAGCTAAAACATGTTGAATGAAACTTTGGCAAAATATTTTTGGGCCGATGTAGTAAATACAACTTGTTGAAGAATTCATTCATGTTGTATTTGATGAATATGATTACAACTTGCAAGATCAACGGTTAAATGATGTAGATAAGGAGGATATGATAGTTGAGAAGCAAGTTGAAACTAAGGATGAAAATTCCTACACTAGGGAACTAACTACTGAACTAGCCGTTCCCAAAGACCTTCCTAAGGATTGGAAGATTCCTAAAGGGTTTTCAAGGAATAATATCATAGGAGAAATTGATAATGGAGTGTCTATTAGACTCAAACTCAATAACTTCCATGAAACTATTGCTTTTGTATCTCAAGTTGACCCTAAAAAATGTAAATGATGCATCAAAATATAGTAAATAGGTTTTAGCTATTCAGGATGAATTAAACCAATTTACAAGGAATGATGTGTGGTGCCTAGTACCTAGAAATGACAACATGAATATTATAGGTACAAAATGATTGTTTAGAAATAAAATGGATGAAGATGGTAACATCGCTATAAACAAGCAAGAGTAGTTGCTAAGGGCTATAACTAGGAAGAAGGAATAAATTTTGATGAAACATTTGCTCCTATAGCTAGGCTTGAAGCTGTTAGATTGCTTTTAGCATATGCATGCATGTCTCATAGCCCCCTGGTTTTAAAGACAACTTGTATCCTAATCATGTTTTCAAACTGAAAAAGACATTATATGGCTGAAAACAAGCCCCACGACAATGATATAAACATTTAAGAATCTTTCTTCTATCTAAAACATATGTTAGGGGTGTTGAAGACAAAACACTCTTGATTAAGAAACTTTAAAATGATGTAATTCTAGTTCAAGTTTATGTTGATGACATAATTTTTGGGTCAAATATCAACTCTCCATGTGAGGAATTTGTTTAAGCTATGTGGAGAGAGTTTGAGATGTCCATGATGGGTGAGATGAATTATTTCCTGTGCTGCAAGTTAAACAACTAAAACATGGGACATTTTAAGCAAGTCAAAATATTGTTTTGACCTGTAGAAAAAGTTTGAAATGGAGAATTGTAAGGATTCAGCCACTCCAATAGCCACAAATTACTACATGGACTCAAATGAAGTTGGACAAACAATTGATGTGACCAAATTTAGTGGATTGATTAGCTCATTACTCTATTTGACAACAAGTAGACCAGGCATCACTTTCAACATGTGTATGTGTGCTAGATACTAATCAAATCATAGAGAATCATGCTATAAGGCTTCCAAAAGAATTCCAAAGTATCTCAAAGGATCAATAAACGTTCGTTTGTGGTATCTAGGTAGTACAGCAACTAATGTGATTTTTAATTCTTATTCTAACTTTGCTGGAAACAAATTAATTCATGGAATAGTAAGAAGCAAGCTTGTGTGGCACTATCTGTAGTTGAAGCTGAGTACATAGCTATTGAAAGTTGTTCTGCACAAATAATTTGGTTGTTAACTCTTTGGCAAGTGTACCAATTTGTTACAATTAGTAAAATGGAAGTCCAGGTATCATTTTCCCAAGGAATTTGCGTTTGTTTGTCTAATTGTAATTATTTACTAATTTTAGCAATGGTGACAACATTAATGGTTAATTTAATTCACAAGATAAACATGAAAAATTACTAAACACTAAAGTTATGAAATAATTTAGGAAAGACATAACTAAGGTTGGAGTTCATGAACCATAGTGATGATGTTTAATCCTCAATTCTTTTTACAGCAAGTGTATTGTTGTATTGTAGTAGAAAGTCGTCTCCACAAGGACTTGCAAAGGTTTATCAATAATTAGATAACAATCACTACACATTTAGAAATTGAGTTTTAGATGATGAGAGTTGAATGATGGAAGCACTCTTCCCTTTTACTTCAAATTATAATTTCCCTTCCTTTGTCTAAAGCTTTTTCAAAGATTATTGCTTTGGAAGCACTCTTCTTAGGTAGATATAGATGCATCCCTACTATCTAGAACCTAGGGAATTTAAACCCAAGGTGATCTCTCAACTCTTGGCTGAATAAACCCCTGCATTACTGCTTGAGCCTTTCCCTGCCCAGCATCCCCTCTGGATACTTGGTTTTAGCACCAGTACAGGTATGGAAAGCTTGTTAGACCACAATTCAAACTAGTTTCCTAACTTAGTTTGAACCATTTAAAATTATCATAATTAATCTAAACAACTTGCAACCAATAATTTTAAGCAAGAATAGATAAATTAGAAAGGAAATTTATCATAAAGGAAAGAGAATTCAATTACAAACAACCTTGCCTCTTTGAGGTTTTTGCCAATCATGGTGAGCATTGAGCTTCTCCCATTACAACAATCCATTCGTCTTTTCTACTATACAATTCGTCTATTGTTTGGAAAGATTACAAGTAGCTAGTCTCAAGGAAAGAGGCATTCAATTATGTAAGAGAGACACTCAAGCTATTAAAGAGTTTAACAAGGTTCAATATTATAAGAAATTCACAAACCTATTGGTGAAATCAAAGATTTACATGTTGAAGAAATCAAGGTAGAGGAAAGATTGCTTGCTTTCATTGTCACATGCATGCTTACTCCTATGGCAGTAATCATTCCAGGCCTAATGAAGGTGACTTGGTCCTCATGTACTACATTCAAACCACGCTACAAGTGGACTGGACTTTTGTGCTCTGTTACCAAATGGTGAAAGAAAAATGGCTCACTGATTTCAGATTTCCTTATGTGATGTTGACTTCATAGTTCTTAGAAAAATTTGAAGTTGACTAAGACGATGAGTTGCAGGAATCTACTTGCACACAAAATCATATTTCGTATCTCAGTTTGGATAAAATGGGATTTACGAAAGAGAACAATAGTTGGACTACAGATGGAGAAGGTGTTACAATTGATACTCATGATGATGAACGTGTTGTCCTATATCAGATTCATAAGTTAAATGAAGCTCAAGATGACCACCACAACTTTTGCAATGCACGTTTCTAAGACCTAGATGAACAGACCACTAATGTTCATGAATTACTAGCTGAGCTCCACTACCAAGATATCCTTAGTGATTAAGAAGGTTGTGTTTGGTTGTATTTTCTTTCAAGAAATTGTTTGTGAGAATCTTGTAATTTCTTGTGATAGTGAAAAGCCAAGTTGATGTTGCTTTGGCTAACTGGATGTAGATCCTTGTTAGTGCACCAATATAAAATTCTTGGTGCACTACTTTTTTAATTATTCTGTCCAATTAAATTTATCAATAAAATTAACAAGTTGTATATTTATGAGTAAAATTTTTGCAATCAAGTTATCTATTAATAAATTTGATTGTCTATGAACAACTTGATTAATATTTGATATCAAATCACTCAAATCCATTGTACGTTAACTGTGTGATAAATTGACAGAGCTTTGTTTCGAACAAAATTCATCAAGAAAGTTAACAACTTAAATCTTTGTTAGAAAATTTGTTGTAAGCAAGTGATCAAATATTAAATCTGATTGGTTTCTAATATCTTGATCAACATTTGATATCAAATTATTTAAATCTGCAACATGTTTGATGTGTGAAATAATAATTCACATTCTGCCAAAATTTTAATTGGTTGATTGATTGTTTTAATTGGTTAAATGTGTGATTCGGTAGTAATACAAGTCTAAGTTTATTGGTCAATCAAAATTAAGACAAAAGTTTTCATAAATTTTAACTAAACACTGATTTTTACAAGCCCAATTCACCTCCCCTTATTAGTCTTGTTCTCTTTTACTGTCTACATTAGCTGGCGGTATCAGGGAAGAAAATATATAGAGTTAATCCAATGTTATCCCATTTCCAATTAGGAACCTCAAAATCTTCAGTAAAAATTAAATGAGAGACATCAATTAGGTTAGAAATCTAGTGAGGAATAGAGCCACACCAGGCAAACTGAACTATGGTAGAGAAATGTATTTTATGCTGCTAAGGGATACCAACGAGGAATGTAATACATGTATTAAAGAACCATAAGTAATTCAAAAACTTAATTGTATCCCTTTCCACAAAAGTCTAATATATGTTTTCAAGGATATCATCATAGAAGTCTTTTATTCCTAGCAAAATAGAGGAAGAATAATTACTAACCTAAGGCTAGCATTTGGATTTTAAAAACCTACATCTCGTCACGACAACCCAAGGTAGATTTGATCCACTCCTGCCCTTTTAGGTAGAAGAGAAAACTAAATGGAATTCATATAGGGTAAGATCCGGTTTTCCCTTAAAAATTTGTGCACAACCCTACAAACATCACCTCTAATAATGTTTATACAAGTAAGGTAGAAGGATCCACCAAAACCCAAAACTAGGTGCATTATCCCCACTGAAGAACAAAATCGCTCTCCTTATTTCTTTCTAACTAGGGCATTGAATGAACTTTTTATTCTTATCTTTTAAACATATTGTAGTTTTTATAAACTACATATTATTTATGTTTTATTTTCATAAAAATTAATTTCATTTTAAGAAATGTTCTCCCTTGAAACGATGTCATCAACTTTTAATTTTTGATTTCTTGATAAATATTAACTAGAACAATCTCAAATAAATAAAAATGATTTCTATTTACAAGAAACAATGGTAATCAATTATTCACTAGTACAAAAGTCACACTTTCTATAACGAATTTTTATACTAGTTATAATCCACCTGCTATAATAAGTGAAGCAGTTGCAGAATTGTAAATAAAATAACAATTTCTATGCCGATTCTAGTTACAACCAGTATATAAATTGGGTGTGGTAGCATTTTTGTAACAAAGAAGAAAATTTTCTATATTGGTTCTTGTTATAATCAGTAAAGAAAGTGGACGTAGTCGCATTTTATAATAAAGAAGAAACATTTTATATTGATTCTAATTATAATTGATTTAGAAAGTGGACATAGTGATATTTCTATGATAAAGAAGAAAACTTTTTGTACTTGATGAAGGATTGACCACTCAAGGAACCATGGAGACTCCCCCAAGGAGAATTACTAGAAGCGTGACTAAAGGGGAGGATCCTTCTTCTATGTCTCTTTCTCTATTTTCCATCTTAATTTTATGATTTCCCTAAGTTGACTTAGTTGACTTAATTTTGGTTGACTTGTTGACCTTTGACTAGGGTTGATTCATTGACCAAAATTAATTACACTCAAGCCAACATGCTAATCCTTGTTTAAGTTGTTTTATAGGTTAATTTTGTAGAGAAAAGCATGAGAGGTGGCACATGATGATTGGAGGGCATGGATGATGTGGAAGAGAGAGTAAAGCAAAAGCAAAAAACATAAAGCAAAAGTAGACATTGTACCTTTTGTCTCTTTTGTTCTTTATGTTATCTTTGCTTGATTTGTAGGCTACTTTTGTCCCTTTCTCCACCCATGGCCGAGAATCCACATGAGGAGACATACCACCAAGCCATTTTGTGTCAAGCTTGAAGATGCTTCTAGAATTAGGATTTCTCTTACTTTTCTAGTTAGCCCTTTACAACTTTTGTATTTTTCTTAGAGACCCCTAAGACTATCTATTTAAGGGGAGCTCTACCAAGTGTAAAAGGGTTGATCATTTTGAATCAAAAACACTTTTGTTTCAACAATTTTTCTATAAGCTAAGCCCTCCTTCTAGGAGGGGAAGAACTGTTGCCTTATCTTGCTTATGCAAGTGGTGGCACCATATCACTCATCTCTAGAGCTTGGTTTGGCTTTGCCCCCTCTGTTAGTGGCGTGCTCTACTTCCATAACCATTACTCTCTTCTCTTCCATTTTACTTTATTCTTCTTCTTTCATTACAATTTCGTTTAGTGCTTCTATTTTTATTTTCGTTGATAAGAACTCCAATTCATTTCCTTTTTCTATTAAACCTTTGGAAAGCAACCTTCACATTTAGATAGCTTGCTATCTTAATGTCCAGTGAGAATTTCCTTGAGTTTTCTTAAACAACTCTTCACCATAATCCATAATCGTAAAAGGAAACAAGATAATCCTTCATCAGTACTAGTTCTAGGTATAATCAGTATTGAAAGTAGTTTATATATCTAACTTTCTCCTTTCCCCACCCAATTTCACCGTTCTTTCCAACCTTAACCCTAAACTCTAAATTCTTCCCTAATCACTGATAATGTAGATTTTTACCATTATCTTTGGTATCTTTTGTTAACAAAATCAACTCTTCTTGAGCTTTTAACCCACTTAATCCTCAGTTTTACTTTGCCTTTGGGTTACATCAATCTAATTATACCACTAATTCCCATTTTTTGTGTCTAATTTAGTGATAGGAAGCTTTTACCTCAAACTAGAGGAGTTGTCCATCAAAGGAGAAAGAATAACAACAAAATTTGAATCTCTAAACTCTACATCCAGCGTTAAGCACCAGAAAGAACACCACAAGAATTCTGCAAATTACTGAGGGCTATTTACCCACGAATTATGATCAATCGGTAATGTTTCATTACCGAAGACATTACCGACAAATGTCGTCGTGTATTTTACTGACATATTTTGTCTGTCAGTTTGTGTATTTTACCGACGAAATTACCAATGGATATTATTTGTTGAATTTACCGACGAAACTAATTAACCTATTGACGGATTTGTTATAGTCAGAGCGAAAAACTTTGATGCCTACCACGGTGCTGCCAATCAACATCGAGAACCTGCCACTGCCCTCCAAGAGCCTTCCACTGCCCATTGAGGCTACCCACCGTGATCTATTGTGAGTTTCATGGTGTTGGTGTCCATGTTTGTGAGCTTTCATTGCTTTCGTGGTCAACAAAAGCTTGTCGGTGTCCCTGTCGTGTTGTCTGACCTTCTAGCCATTGAGGGACACTGTCGTGGTTGTTGTAGCACTACCCGTCGAGGGACCCTTCTATGTTGAATGTCAGATCAACCATTGAGGTAAGTCCTCATTTTACCAATGTCGAGATGGAATTTGGTCTGGCCATGCCTATATATCAAATGCATTTGCTTTAATTGATTTGCTAAATGTGCTTTTAATTGATTTAAAGTTAGGGTTTGAATTAGTTTAAGGGTACAATTGGTTTGAATTGGTGTTAAGACTGCTACGAGAATGTTGTTATGAATTTCAGACTGATAGTAGTGTTTGTTAGATTTAATCTCTACTCACCTCATAATCATGTATATTTTGCGTACCAATCCTAGATTAGTAATCAAGTGATGCTCCTAAACCAATTACTTCCCTATATTTTGTATACCACTCTGAAATTAGTAATCAATTGTTTCTCCTAAACCAATTACTTCCCCAATAGCTCGTGTTCCAGCCTCAAATGTATGACATTCAAAATGCCTAAAAATATAATAAGATTCATGAAATTATTAGTATGCAACAATAATAGAAAAACTATTATACGAGGGAGGATAAAAACAGGTACGGAGGATACTATTGGCTATTCTAAAGTTAGAAACTGATTGGATTAACCTCAAGCCACAAAAAGAAACTGAAACTGGGGTTGCCATGAGCTGGAAATTTTCCTTCTTTTCCTTTGGAGTTTAAAGCACAATTTACATATAGTTGAAATTCTAAAGTAAAAAGTTCAAATTGGTGGAGAAATTCATAACTAAGTCATTAACTAGCATAGAATTGTACCCAAAAGGTGAACAATTATGGGTTCAACACTAAAAAAACACTCCTCTGAAGTGCCTTCTTAATTGATAGATGCTAAAGAGATAACCCATTTGGAATATAAGAAAAAAAAATCATCCTTAGTTCCTCTTTGGCAATTTGCGGGTTCTACTAGGTATTAGGCCCCAATTACTCCTTATCCAAAGCAACTCTCACGTATTGAAAAAAAGAAAAGTACCAACCACCCCCAACCACATTATATTAATCAGATGGCTATAATTCCTCTAGTTAGGTCACTATTTTGTGGCCATATAAGGAGGGGCTCATAATTTCTAAACCTTTTTCTTTTGCAAGAAGTTGCTAAGTAGAAAAGACTAGGAGAGAAAGTGAGTGAAGTGAATATCCATAGACAATTGAAAAGGTGGTTGTAATATTAAAAGGATGGTTCCCACAAGGGCGTAGGAATCCTAACCAAGTTTGATTTTTGTTCATGCCACTTCTAATGCAATAACCTAGCTAGGTTAGCCTACTTCACATTCATTTTATCATCATTTTTAGCAGGAAATGGTTTCATTGGTGTATATATCTTCCACCATACTTAACAATTAACCCCATAAATGTATTCTACAGATTTTAGGTAAATAATTGGGTCACTAAATGGGTCACTTTAGCATTATTGATTGACCTTTCCATTACTTCTGGATGCAAAATTTTGGTCTAATATTTTTCTCTAAAGTATGTATACTTTCCCTATAAACACACTGATTCTAGATATTAATAAGCTCTAATAGCCAATTGTTGTTAACTTTCTTGATAATCATGAAAAGTTCATTGACTACTTCCATTACCAATACACTAGCATAATTAATATCTTAGGATTTAGCATATCAATAGCTTTAAGTCCTAAAGGGAACTAACAAACATGTTGGCTTAGTTCCTTTAGTTTATGTTGTATTTCTCCTCTAGAGTGTTTGATTTCAACTACTTATTAAGGATTAATAGACAAGTATAGATCTACTATTCTAATTTGTTTCGTAGTATCTTATCAATCGGAGAGAACCATGGTTGCACAACCAACAAAATAGTAATTTGGCAAACATAAATGCTCAATAAAGAGAGATAGAGAATGATTAGACCTCGTCATTCTGTAAAAGAGTTTAGTTACTCATGGAAGCCATAAGAACACAAGAACAAAGGAAACTAAAGAATAAGTAAATATCTATCTTTTAACCAAATTATTCCATCTCTTTTAACAAAATGCAACACACCAAATTTTTAATGCAACCATCAACACAAAAAAAAAAATGAGAAGGAACATGTCAATGTGCTCATGTGCAGATGTGAATTGTGGTTCACATATGGAAATGCATCAAATGTGATTGAAAGTGTTGTACAACTTGTAATGCCATCAAAAGTGATTCATATATTCCTTAAAATGTGTACTTTGCCCACACAGTAGGTTTTAAGTTCCTAGGTCAGTTGTCTTTCATCAACTTCAATTGTAAGGTGTTGCCTGTGTTTAAAACTGGCAATTAAAGTGTTGTACAACTTGTAGCAAGTCACTTTTCTTAGTCCATCACTTTGCACGTTAGAGTGCAGGTTAGTGCAAATTTTCCTTTCAGCATAAGTGCCTTGTTCTCGCTCATGCAGTTCACCCTTTCCTATTTTAATGCAACTAAAAACCTACCAAACAATCTGAAAACTATGACAACAAAACTGAAAACAAAATTTTGAACCTTTAAATTGGAAAAATTCATACAAGAATACTGTAAAATAGAAAGGAACATAAGAGATAATGTAAAGAACTTTAGAAATCATTAATTTGAATCTCATTGAATAGGGTTTCACTCCTGGACACCAATAATTCAATTAGAATTCTTGGATCTAAATGGTCACATTTAATTAATAGAGGTTGATTTTGATCCATAAACCAAGACGAAAGAAAAGGCAAAGATTGAACCACTTAAAATAAAGAGTAATATCACTCTGGATGGCTGGAAAGCTTATTGACATTGTAGTCTAGCCTCCACCCTCCTTCTAGCAACAACACTTCATGGGCTCTAACCTTAACTTTTGTTTGCAGGTATTGTTATTAGGCTCTTTTCAATTGCAGTTGCTTTGACTCAACCTTAACTCTTTTTTTTGTATGTAGCCTTCTTTTTATTCTTCTTTGTTTGTAAATTATGTTGTTGTAATGTATTAAACTCCCTCTAGATATTGCCTATACAATGTGTAGTGTTTAGATATCTTACAATAAGTGAGATATCTTAACCAATATAGGGACACATGTTTCCACTTAATTGAAATTCTCCTTTTTACATTGCCTTCCATGTCAGACTTAAGTAGTAATAGGTTAATAAGTTTCATATTGGGTTCCATGTTGGACTACTTCTTACAAGTTTAAAACAGTCAAATAAGACTAGAATTAATACTAATTGCTGAAAAGTATGTAGCATGCAAATTATCACCTATCCAAACCTAGATTTGCTCCCTAAACTAAGCTAAAAGTAAAACTGCACTAAATTTGAGAAAGTGTGAACAACTTGTGCGCCCAAGTTTTAAGTGGTAAAATAAAGTTATGGATCAACTGAACTTCTAGTCCTATGTTCTTTCACAACCACAAACGTAACATTGTCCTTCTTTGCCTTATCACAGAACATGGGCGAAGTTCCCAACCACCATCATTGGGTGTATGACCATTGTAACAGTGGTAGGAGAGGCTTGGAGGAAACTTTTGTAATAGGAGTTTAACAATTTAACCAAATTGCTCGACAATATAAATATTCATGTGTCAAGTGTGAATGTACTCATATTTTGAAAGACAAGGAAGTTAAAGTTCATCTATACAAAAAAGGATTCATGCCAAATTACTCGATTTGGATATTTCACGGTGAATAAGTGGCCTCTGTTTATTCGGGTCAACATGAAAGACATTTTCCTAGTTCAAGCACGGTTGATCATACCTTTGAGATGAATTAAGCTATGTATATGCAAGAGATGTTGAATAATGCTCTTGGCCAACATGCTTCATTTGAAGAAGCAAACAATAGTCGTTCAGAAGAGTCTACAAATGATTTCACTAAAAGGTTTTACAATTTATTAGTAGAGGCAAATGAACCTATATTTGAAGGGTTAATAGAGTCAAAATTGTCAGTATGCGCTAGACTTTGTCCTTCAAATCCAACTAGAATGTTCCCAACCAAGCATTGGACAACAATTCAAAACTCATTTTAGATCTAACACCACCAAATAATTATCTGCCCAAGAATTATTATGAAGCAAAGATATTATTTTCAAAGTTGGGATTGGAGTCTAAAGATTAATTGCTGTGTGAATTGTTGTATGCTTTTCTATGACAATGATAATGGAAAAAATGATGCATCCTTGCTCCAATGCAAATTTTGTAGGCAACCTCGGTACCGCACAATCCATCTAGGTCAGAGGCAAAAAAACCAATTCCATTGAAGTTTATGTTCTACTAGCCTATAATTCCAATACTACAAAGAATGTTTGCTTCAATGCAAACAGCACAACCTATGACATGGCATGATGAGAACAACATACAAGGCATGGTACGTCATCCATCTGATGGGCAAGCTTGGAAGCACTTTGATCGAAAGCATCCATCATTCACTAGTGATCCCCATAATGTTCGACTTGGGCTATGTTTAGATGGATTTAATTTGTACATTTCGGCATCGTCATCACCCTATTATTGTTGGCTTGTGATTGTTACTCCTTACAATCTTCCACCTAAGATGTGTATGATTAAGCCTTATATGTTTTTGACGTGTCTAATACCAGGTCCATCTAATCCAAAGTCATCGATAGATATTTATCTAGAGCCTTTGATTGATGATTTGAATAAGCTAGGGAGTGGTATTTGGACCTATGATGTTTCAAGGAAGCAAAACTTCCTATGAGGGCAACTTTGGTGTGGACTATTAATGACTTCCCTACATATGGGATGTTATGTGGATGGAGCACACATGGTATATTAGCCTGTCCGCATTGCATAGACCACACAAAGTCATTCACATTGAATTATGGTCGAAAAAGTTGTTGGTTTGATTGTTATCATCGGTTCTTGCCCAATGACCATCCGTTTAGGAAAAACACTAGGGCATTCCGAGGTTGACTCCATCACAACTTTGAAGAAGAGTTAAACATTTTCCAAAAGTGACTGAAAGTGGTGTCACAAGGATGGATGGGTATGGAGAGTGGCATAATGGGACTAAAAGAAGCATCTTTTTGGATCTTCCATATTGGAAAGATAACTTATTAAGACATAATCTTGATGTCATGCATATACAAAAAAAATTCTTTGAAAACATCTTCAACACGGTGATGAATGTTAGTCACAAGACAAAAGACAATGACAAAGCAAGAAGAGATATAACTTTATATTGTCAGCACAAAGACTTGTAGTTGAAGTCACATGTCAACGGGAAGTGACTGAAGCCAAAAGCAAATTACACCATAACAAAAGATTAAGCTAAAATATTTTGTCGTTTGATCAAGGAGCTTAGGATGCCTGATGGTTATTCTTCAAACTTAGTTAGATGTGCTAATATTGAAAAGGGTAGTATTCACGATATGAAGAGTCATGATTGTCATGTATACATGGAGACATTACTCCCTATTGCGTTCAACTCATTCCCAATGCATGTGTTAAATCCTCTAATAGAAATTAGTCACTTCTTCAAAGACTTGTGCTCAACGACACTGAAGGAGGATTCACTAAGAAAACTGGAGGAAAATATTTCTATTATTATTTGCTGTCGTAACCTAAATCGCGATGCGACGACGAACTAAAAAGAAATTAATTTGGAAAAAGAGATTACTAGTCGCCACCATAGTTTATTCTGGAAAACTATGGAAAACCATAAAAATAACGTAAAGTCTGCGAAAACCAAATTTAGGGTCCGGGAGTCGATTACATGTAGGGAAGGTATTAGCACCTCACAGCGTCCGCCCAAAGGCGGTACCTTTAATTAAATTTGCAAAAGAGATGTGTTTATTTTAAATATTTATTTTTCCCAAAAGTAAGAAAATAAATTGAACAAATATATTTTTGAGTGAAAAGGACCTGACAAGGATTAACCTTGGTCCTACGTATTCTCATTAAAATGAAAAATCAGGGCTACGTAGTTCTTTATAAAATTGTTTAATTAAATGATTTAACTTTTGAAAGTTGACCTTTCACATATTTGAAAAGGAGTGTCATGCGACGCGAGCAACCAATTAGACACCAAACACATTTTTTATAACTTATTTATTGAAAAAGAATGTCGTGTGACGCGAGCGGTCAATTACACACCAAAAACAATTTCTAATAATTTTGCATTTTAAAAGAAAAGTGTTGTGCAACGTGAGCGGCCGATTAGACACCAAATACATTTTTTATAATTTATTTATTGAAAAAGAGTGTCGTGTGACGCGAGCGGTCAATAAGACACTAAAAGATAAAATAAAGAAAATAACTTTAAATTTTATTTATCCTTATTTGTATCATTTTAATAAAATTACTTTAATTCTTATTTCAATATTAAAATACATTTATTTATTTTTGAAAATGATGTGATTGAAATGTGAGATTTAATTAAAAAAGATAAATGAGAAAAAACAAATAAAACTTAATGTAAGGGGTGTGGGATTATTACATTGGGGAGTGCATGAAGTAAATAAAAAAAGAATCCAAATTAAAAGCAGGGGTGCGCAAACTGAAATATGGAGGTGTGTGAAGAAAAAGAATCTACTATCCTAATTAAAAACAGGGGTGGTGGGCGAATGAATTGTGGTGGTGCGTGATGCAAAATAAATCTTGTAACTTAAAAAAGAAACACGGTGGTGCGTGAATGAACTATGGTGGTGCGTGAAGCAGAATAAATATGCTAACTTAAAAAAGAAACAGGGTGGTGTGTAAATGAACTGTGGTGGTGCATGAAGCAAAATAAATCTGCTAACTTAAAAACCAGGGGTGCAAACGAAAAAATAATGGCTAAAGTAGCAAGATTTTGGCCTCCTGCACCATTCTATCACATACACTAATAAGAAACACTAATGGACATGTGAATAGAATGCAATTGAACTTTAAAACACAAAAAACAAAATTCATGTATAGTCTTCAAATTCTAAATTTCAAATGAACCTAATACTTCTAATCCAACACCAACAATAAAACACCACTGTATTTATCAAAACGAAAAAATGCATCAGAAAAAGAATCAAACTATGCATCAGAAAAAATGTATCATCGTGGCTTTAGAAAATACCTCATTTAAGGAAAATGAAATAGTTGGCATAATTAAAACCTAAAGTCTTCACAAAATAAATTGGAATTCAAAACTGCATCCATCAAAGCAGATAAATAAATAGAAAAGAACATCCCTACGTGCATTCTTATGAACCCATTAACACCTAACAGGAGAATCAAACTAAACTAATAAACATGAGAAAAAGTACCTTGAAGGGAAAAAAATGCTTGAGACAAGAATGAAGACACCAATGTCGACAGCGAAAAAAGAGAGCAATCGTCAATCACCACAAACGCCCGAAAGTGAACTCTCAAAATCGCTAATATTAAAGCTTGTGCTTGATGATGGACTAAAATGTTAGAATTTAAGATTGTTTTTGATGATGATGCGTGAAGGGTGGGTTGAATGGGTTAAGGCATAGTGTTGAATTTAAAAAAAAAAAAAACAGCCCCTGCAGTGGTGATTGTAAGCTTTTTTTTGAGTGGAAGGGATACCAACATACCAAAGAATCGTGCCCCTCGTTCATTTTTCTTCTCCCAAAAAAAATAACTGAAAAGAGGTTTTGTGCATGACGTGATTAGAAATCGTTCCCTCCAATCCTACCAAAAAAAACTATTTTCATTTTTTTCAAATTTTAATTTTTAATTTCTAATTTTATTAACTAATTAAAAAACAAATTATCTCTTTTTTTTATTATTTTATTATTATTATATATATATATATATATATATATATATATATATATATATATATATATTAATTATTTTACTTTATTTTTTATTAATTTATTACATATATATTTTATTTATTTATTTATTTTTTAAAAACAATGTTATTCGTCCGGACGAAATTGAGTGTTGACATTTGCAAATTGGAAAGAATGTTCCCTCCAGGATTCTTTGATTCAATGGATCATCTTCCATATGAAACATAGCTTAGCGAACCAGTCCAATATAGGTGGATGCATCCATTTGAAAGGTGATATGATTATTAAATTCTGTAATTTGAACTCTTATTCTCATGTTCAATCCTAATCTATTCATTTTTTTTTATTTCTAAAGATTTATGGGGGAATCAAAGCGTTATGTCAAAAACAAAACCAAAGTAGAAGGATCAATTTGTGTAAACACTTGCATCGTGAGACCATATACCTTTGCTCTCACTATTTTAAAAACTTCACGTTGTCATCAAGCAATCATAGGAATGAAACACAATGGCAAAGTGAAACATCTGAGTCAACATTATCAGTGTTTCAACAAGTTGGTCATCACACAGGCAAGGAGTCCACTCATTGGTTAACTAATGCTGAATTCAACTCTTCTCATGTGCATATGTTAATCAATTGCACTGAAGTTTAATCGTATCTTGAATAAGTTCTAATCTCACTGTCTACAATCTAAGTGGTAAATTCCTTTTAAGCAATTTGTATTCACTGTATTGTTAATCTTCTCTTAACAGCTTATTCCTTGTAGCTGAGCAAATAACTCAAGCAACGTCATTGATTTAGAAACTAAGTAAGTGCAGTCCTGCTAGTTCAACAAACCTTTGTTGTTAAAGTTGACTAAACTCTCAAATTTCACACAATTTTTAGGTTTATAACGAGCGATTATGTTATAGAAATCAAGACTTAAGGGATTTGGCAAACCAACCCATGAGATGTGTCAAAAGTGACACATATACTTTGCCAATGGGTACAAGTTCCACACTAATGAATGGTCGAACAGGAAGAAGACAATTAATTGTGGTGTGTACGTGAAAGGCCTTATAAAAGGTGGTTATGATTATTTTTATGGGATAATTCATAAAATATACGAGTTTGAGTACAACACTTCTACTTCTCCAAAGAAAGTAGTTCTTTTTTATTGTAAATGGTTTGATCCTTCTACAAATGGTACAAGATTGTATCCTAGGTATAATACTGTCGAACTTGAAATCAATTTAAGATACCGGCCATTTGATCCATTCATTCTAGCAAATAATATTAGACAAGTTTTTTATGTCCCATATCTAGCATTTCGGAACATCAACAAATGTGGTTGGTGTGTTGCAATACAAACTAAGCCTAGGGGTCGCATTGAGTAAAATGAGGTGGAAGAAGATATTCCCTATTAAGTTGATGAAATGTCACATGCCTATGAAATTATTGAAGTTGAAGGTGTATCTACATTGCATGACCTTGATGGTGATGCTGAAAAATTGGAAACATAGATGGAAGAAGAAGAAGAAGAATAAGAAGAAGAAGAGAATGAGGAAGAAGAAGACAACGATGATGATGATGATGATGATGATGATAATGACAATTATTATGTCATGAATGATGACAATGATGATGATTAACTTAATATTTGTACTTAACAGTCATAATTGTTGTGTAATTGTAATTTGACCTTTTAATTTTTAATATATGTACTTGTAATTTGACATTAATATTTGTACTTGGCATTCATCATTTAGTTGTTCTAATTTGTATTCATTGATTTAGTTTACAATGTCATCTGGTGGTCCATCTAATCCTGGTAAAGGGAAAAAGATAGCAAAACCTAAAGCAAAAGGGGCACCAAAAAGGCCACGCTATCTAATAAAGGTTCCTCCTACAAGACCATCCACATCCACTCCACCCACTATTGCTGGCACAAATAGTGCACCCTTATAGTCCCCCTCCCTAGCTCTTGTACCCAAGCCATTACCATCTCCATCCGTACCTATTGTAGAGGCCACACCACCTCCTATTATGGTACCCACACCACGCCCTCCTTTGGTACCCACACCACCTCCTATTATTGTACCCACACCATGCCCATTTTTCGTACCCATACAACCTTATGTTATGGTACCCACACTACCTCCAATTGTGGTGCCCATGCCACCCCCTATTGTGGTACCACAACCTTCTTCCTCACCCTCTGTTGATGTTATACCTTCTCCATCATCAGTCTCTTCTCCTAATATTCCTACAACTCCAAATCCTACTGATGCAGATGTTGCTATTGTTGACCCTCCTCTCTATGAACGACTGATGATTGAACCTTATGGGAAAGGGTAATAATAACTTTTGCAATACTAAAAACTAATTTGTTTGACATGACTTGTTTTACCCCCTTTTGTGCATGACTTTTTTTCAATCCATATATAGGTTTTTTCCTTCTATTGTTGCTTCACAGGCCATCATAAGGTCTATTAAACAACAATATATGACTGCTTGGTCGTCATGGGCAACAATACTTCCAAAAGATAAAGATCATTTTTGGCAATGTTTTAAGGTAAACACAGTATAAACCTTATTTTGTTTTCATTACTATGTATGTTAAGAGTGCAATGCAATTGACGATTTGTACTTGATTAATTGTCGTGGAGGAAGGTTCAGTGGAGACCTGAGCATGAAGCTGAAATTCATACAAATTTTAACTCTAGAGCTTCACATAGGCTCTCTAAAATGTTTAGAGAGGCAATGAATGCAGGCGACGCCCTTACTGGCTTGGGGATGATGTCAAGAATCAGTTGCTGGCACATTGGAATTCTCCATCCTACCGCAATAAATGTTATAACCCAAAGGAACAAAGCTTCCCCTAAGGGAAGGAGCCTACGCACAGGTGGTTCAATTACCAGTCATGAGCATGCCATTCGTATGGTAAAAAGTTTCTCTGTTAAGTATCATATTCTAATATAACTTAGAATTTTTAAAATTTATACTTAAAAAGTAATACCATATTTTGTTATAGGCACATGAGCTTGGATGACGTGTCCATATTGATGAGGTATTTCAACAAATTCATCTCCGCAAGGGATCTAACGAGTTTGTTGATGAAAGATCTCGGAGGACACATGTAAGAAAACACATTCATTTGTTTCCCATAAAAGTATAATTTTGACCCTATTTAACTAATTCCTTTTTGTTTACTTAACAGAAAGAATTTGAAAATAGACTTTCATAGGTCAGATTTGAGCAAGGCTCTTGTGTTGGTCCATCAGATACCAATGTTAATCCTACAATGGAAGACATGATTAGGACTTAGTGTTAGGTTGAGGTTGTTGGTGGAAAGAATAAATGAAGACTATATGGGGCAGGAAAACTTGTTGCAAACACAAGTGGAAGCGGTAGCCTCAAGCACCAACCATCTTCTTCCACTTTCAGTGTTAAGGACGTTACGTACCTCAAACAAAGACTATATGCCCGTAATCAGGCTTATGAGGAATTGAATGGCCAATTTCAATCCTTACAAAATCTAGTCTTGACATTGCTGCCTCCTGACCACCAAGTCCTTTAGCAACCTCAACCCAACTTAACACTATCCCAGCAGCAGCCTGCACCAGTCCAGCCTGCACCAATCCAGCCAACCCAGTCTAGCCCAGCATGCACCAGTTCAACCCATCCCAGTCTAGCCCAATTCAGTACTAGAGCCAGCACATATTGTGGGAGAGGACTCTGATTTTGATGACTATGTAGACTATTTGGACCATATGAGACTTATTGAGGACTAGTTTTTAGTTGGATTGAGTAATAAGACTTTGATACTACTTCAGTTTATATGTTTACATACATATTATGTTTAATTAATATTGTGATGTTTATGTTTAATGATGGAGTTGAATTGGATATATACAAAACAAACTTTGCAGCCTGATCAATATTTACTGACGGATATATCCGTCGGTAAGTGTCATAATGGCTTTACCGACAAATCCTGCGTTTGTTAGTAATTACCGGCAAATATATCCGTTTGTAATGAAAACATTTATTGACGAATATATTCGTCGATAATTATTGACAAACGCAGAATCCCTCGGTAACCTTTACAGACAAGTAGAGATGGCAAATAAACCCGTCCCCGTGGGTATTGCCCGAACCCGTCCCCGTTTTGACGTGGAATCCCCGCATTGACTGGGTATGGGTATGGGTATGGGGAATCCCCAACTTTTTCAGTTGGGTATGGGGATGTACATATCCCTGCCATAATACCCGTCCCCGCCATATCTCCATTCTCGTTTAAATTATTAAAATATTCACAATTAATTAAGTAACCCTATATATATATATATATATATATATATATATATATATATATATATATTCTATTTTTTATTTCTTTTAATTATTTGGTTTGTCATGAAACTCATTCGTACCTCCAATATATATTTTATCTTATCATAACCTTTATGTAATTATAATTATGTTAAAATG
>Ga0209589_1001895_pt1 | contig 35417 bp, 21 predicted proteins | sample CowpeawhiteBW_FD_187525 | JGI IMG/M metagenome (GOLD analysis project Ga0209589, IMG submission 187525) | Root nodule microbial communities of legume samples collected from California USA - Cow pea white BW (SPAdes) (version 2) | ecosystem: Host-associated > Plants > Roots > Nodule | place: USA...
GTTTTGAGCGAACCGCGACCTATACCCCTCTTTGGCTTCGGGTATTTGGAGAACCGAGGCCTAAAACTTGGTTGTAATTGCAAAAATGCCACCGCGCCATTATATGCTTCGGTTCCTGGCCAACCGAGACATATAAGGCGAGGTAAAATAGGAATTCTGCACTAGTGAGTTTATCATATCATTCACTATTAGACTTCTATTGAATTAGGGGTGTCAAAACAAGTTTGGCCTATAACAGGACATGTTACAGTTTCTGACCCATTTTTTAGTGACGGATAAGCTTGGTCCAACTCGTTTTTAACGGTCAACGGTGGAACAAGCTAAAATGGACCAACATTTCTATATTGGACAACTCATTATTATCTAATTTCATTTTCTATATATATATATATATATATATATATATATATATATATATCTTAGTACGAAAGGTATGTAGAAATCTTGTATCAACTAAAAACAAAAAAATTACAATATATAAATAGATGAAAATCTTACTTTACATATTAATTTTAAATATTGAATTAATTTTAATAATTTAGTCTATTAAAAAAAGATTTTTAACTAAGTAATTTAGTTTAATTCCTCCACAATTTTTATTTTTAGTTTACTGTAATAATATAATAGATAATATGTTATGAAATGATGAGAGTGATAAGAATAAATACTAAAGCTTACTGTAGTTTTTATGATATTAAGATTGTTGATATAATAATATATTCTTTAGTCCTGATTTGGACTTTCCGTATGAAATATATGAAACATGTTAACTTTCCGTATGAAACAAATAAAAAAGTTGTAAAATAGGAAATACATCTCAAATGGATATTTCCATTGAAGACATTATGACATTCGTGCTTCCAATGTCGCATGGACACTTATAACAATAAGAGTTTTCTAAACTCAAAACTTTTTTGCTAATTAAACTGCTAAATAATTTAATTTCTTTTTCGGTGGCACTCATCAACTATGGCTTCCGTGTTAGAATTCCATTACAGTGTATATATACAAGTTGTGTTGTCATTGTTGGAATCACACGATTGATTGAAAATATTAATCACCAATAAAAAATATTAGCATATTTAAAAAGAAAAAAACAAAAACCCTAATTGCCACCTTTACTATTTATTTCTACAAAGGGTGGGGTCATGGTGTCAAATTATTCATCATAATTGAGTCCACTTTATTTTTATTGGGGGGCAAAAGGAATACTTTTAAATAGGCTTTTTAGATTTTTTTTATTTGTTCATCACATTTTTTTTCTGTTGAAATATTCATTAATCATCTCTTCAATATCATGTCACAGAAATTACCATTTATATGTAATTTCTACTTATTACAGATTTCAAAAAATCTAACCCCTTAACAGAAAGTTGATTTTATTATTATTATTTTTTTATTACAGTAATCTTTCATATCTTGTAATAAAACTTTTTCTATAAATGTTTTAATAACTATCTTACCTTTGATTATTTGATACTATACATAGCATATTCAAAGAAAGAAAAGAAATAGTTATTACCTCCATTGAGCCATAGAAGAAGGGGCTTGTGAGAAGCATTTTGAGGTGACTCTACAAAGTAATAGAACAATCTTCTTCCTTTTTTTGCATCCACAGTTACATAGCCACCATATTGATCAAAATCAACACCTTCTGGTTCTCCTGGTAAACCCTTCACTTTGTCTTCTTCCATCAACACCACCCTTTCTTCTTCAACCTTCCAAAAATCTTCATCACCACCACCATTTTTGGCCACCATTGAAGCTTCTTCTGATGACATCACTTTCTCATCACCCCTCTTTGATCGAATCAACCTATACAGATATTCCCCTTGTTGGTTCCCCTCACATGACCAACACAAAAACATCAACCACACAACAATTTTTGTTGACAACATTGGACTCATCTTTTACGTTGTTTTCTGAGTGTTGTGTTGTGTGTATATATATACCTCTTTCGGGATCTCAAATCCATGACTTTAAATAACATTTTGAAAACTTGGTCCATACCCTTAAATAGTATTTTGAATAGAAAAAGAAATAAGATTCCGATTAATAAAAATATCTATCATTATTTGATAATGTATGAACAGAAATCAATGTATATCATTCATGGGGACTTGTCTGTTTCTCTTTTGCATGTTGTCCATGTAAAGAAAGGTGGTGATGAGAAAGTTATACTCTTGTGATGTGTTTGCGTTGTCAACTAAATAAAGTGATGTTACATGTATTATTATTATTATTAACTCTGTTTTTGTTGTTAGAGTATTATATTCAGCATTATTCACAACTTTTTTTTCTTTTAAATTATGCAAAACCTTTTAATATATTTATCTCTATTTAATAAACAATCATTAGTATTTAATGGAAGGCAGTTCAAACTCTGACTTTGTGCAAATACTGTTATTATATATCTTTATTATTTGGTAAGATGAAAGCATATATATAACTAATGAATTTAAATGAAAGCATGTCCCCATTGTTTTCAGTCTTGAATGTAAAAATTATAAAAGTGGTGTATATGTATACATCAATTAATTAGTTTTAAAGTTAATTTTTTAACATGTATTAAATTCATCGGTTAAAACCTATTTTAATAAGGTTTATAATTTGTTAAATTTATTATGTCATATGATATCACTACTAAAAAAAACTCATATTTTTTGTCAATTTTGTTTTAATTTTTTTTTTTGTAAAAAATACTTACAAATTTTGTTGTGAAAAAAAAATTATAAGAAATTGTTACCAATTTTTTTACAAAATATTTTGTATAAAATACTTTTCGCAACAAATTTGGTAGAAAATACTTGTAAATTTTATAATTTTGTAGAAAATAATTACCCACGAAGGAATTACTTACAAATTAAAATTCTTAGTAAAAATGACAAAAAAAAGTATTTTCTTACAAATATTTTAAAGAAATTTGAAAAAAAAGTTTCATGCAATATAAAAATTTCTAATAACATATTATACCATTAATTATCAAACTATTTATTAATATCTAGTTATATATATATATATATATATATATATTTATATATATATATATAAAGTGTAAACATTGACGTGAAGCTGATATCATAAATTTAGGTTTTCAGTTTAGGCTTCTTAATGTTGAATATTCATATGAAAGTGCCATTCATTATCCAAACACAGTGCATTGGTGTCAAAAAATAAACCAAAGAAAATGAAAATTGCAAAACATTAGGCATATATACATGAATTTAGTTTCTAATGAAACCATTGTGTTTATTTTTGTGTCTTCTTTTTGTTCTAAACCTAACTGATATAATAATAATTGAAATAGAAAATGGTTGAGAAATCCATGCATCGTGTATGTACATGGACACTATCTGTCCCATCAAGAAGAAACATTATGACTCCAGTGTTTTAATTTTTAAAGAAGAGAGTTATCTTATTATTATCTCAAAACTAATTTCGATTCTACAATATTATGAATTATATTATAAATTGAGTTTAAGTTAATTTATCCTCACATAATTAATTTGTAAGATGAGTATATTGTCCTTATTCATATAACTTGTAAGATAAAAATTGTCTTTTATATTCTGCAATTTAGTCTTATATCTTATAGATGAAATCTTCTAATCAAATTCACATTATTTATGGTAATATCATTCAAGTTTTCTTATATAAGAGTGATACACGTTTTTATTATATGAATAAGTGTTTAATTAGTATACTAATTCATCGTATTATTTATGAGTGATTTTGTCTTTTTCAAATTTTGAGCTAATTTTTGGTAAGCAATTGTTAGTGGAAGATTTGAAAGAGGTTTTGAGATGGGTATGATGATGTAGGCACATGTGGATATGAATATTTTTGGTTTAGCGTCTTTTAAAAGAAAGATTCAATTATTAATCACTTGTCTGTTTTACTTTACGTGTTTTGCTACTTTTATTTTAATGTAAAAAAGATTTATTCCTATTTTAATAACTTTTTACTTATATTTTTTATTTTTTTGAATTAAAAATAATCTTTTTCATAATTGAAAGTCTTATTTAAAATCCAGAATCTCAAATTTCACATTTTCAAATTTTGATACGGTAACTTGCCAAATAAGCTGGTTTGGTTTGGGCTCCAAATAACTTTTTCTTTCGGCCCGAATGATACTTTTATTAATGTTTCTTACACTATATATATAAGTATCTGCCTCTTTCTATCTATCTCTATAATTTATTATACATTAAAATAAATTTGTTATGTATTGGTTCATAAGATTTCTAATTTAAAACATAGAAACTAATATTTTTAAGTATGATACCATAGTTTTAATGATTTTACTTTGGATAAGACATTTCTAAATTTTACTTTGGAACAATTTTTTTTTTTCAAATTTCAAGTCATTGGACGTTTGAGTGATAATGATTTATATTTACAATAAAAATTATCACTTAAAGAATGTCGAAACAACTAAAGAATTTTCAATCAATATGTAAAAAAAATTAGTATCTTACACAAAACAATTCTAAAATCAATTATACTATTTTCATATATTCTAGCAAGTTTTATTCTTAAATTAATGTAAAACATTCTATTTAAATGTCGTCATAATATAGTTATTGAATGAATAATATAATAAATGAAAATAGATGGAAGAGGATGATGAAATTGCATGAAAAGGGGAAGAATTACATTATTGGGAACGAAGTTTAGTGTGAATTGTCTAAATACATTTTAATATGATATCAAAATTATAAGTTAAGGTCTATGTTGGAAATAGTTTAAGTGTTAGTCAGAGTCTCACATTGGATTGAATAGACAAAATTAAACAATAGAAAAGGACACCCTTGAGGGAAGATTGTTAGGAATAGTCTAAATGTAAGTCGAAGTCCCATATCCCATATTAGATAGAATAGACAAAGTTAAACACTGTCTAAAAATAAAGACCCATAACACCGTTGCAGTAAGGTTTTGGAAGTAAGAATGGTGTAAAATACCTTATATGCTTATATGTGTAAAACTAATATATATATATATATATATATATATATATATATATATATATATATATATATATATATATATATATATATAACCACAATCTCTCGATGACCAGATGACTACAACCCTTACGAAAAAATATAACCCAACAAGTTTACTTTCTACGTAATTGATGAAATTATGTTTGAAAATTACTTCTCCATAAATTTCAGAAATCTTGTTTTAAACTATTTTTGCATCAAGTAATAGAAGTGAGTTTTATGAAAGATAAAATATCATTTTAAAAATTAGGGGATACAGTCAGAAATTATAAGGGTGGAGGAAGAAAAGGCCTAAACTTATTAGTTAGTTCCATTTTTTGATTCATTGGCCCAATTCCTTTTGAAGTACTACGAGGTCCAACCTGCAGTTTCTTTAGCCCAAAAATATTTTTTGATATGTTTGAGTTTAATGAATTGCTTCTATTGGCAACAAAACAACCTATTACTAGCTTACGAATTGAAAATTAAGTTGATGATATTTTTTTTAACACACGCAGTTACCAAAATTTAAATTATGTACAAGTAATTGCATGTCATTTTATATTATTTAAAACTTTTTAATTGGCAAAGTCGATATTACCCTGCTTTACTAAACATTTTGTTTATTATTACAAAAAAGCACTTCTTTAATTAACTAAGTCAATAACTTCAATATTTTACCTCTTTCATTTTTATTCAAAAGATTCTTTAACTTTGTCATAATCTCTTACCCTTTAATTAATAAAAATAATTATAAATGCTCAAATTACAAAACAACTTCAAGACGAACCTTTTCTCATCTAATGCAAAAATTACACAAACACGAGTTAGTTATTCTATACTCATCAAAGTTTTTTCAATATCTAATTTCTAAAATTTTGAAATTTTACAAACTAATTTAATTGATTCTAGATGAAAACAACTCCTTGGTTAACCAGCACCTTCTTTTTTTTAATATCAAACATGTGTCATGTTAGAAAAATACCAAGATACCTAAAAATGAATAAACACATAATAAGAAACGATGGTGAGAATTCAAATCCTCAAACTAAAGATCCATACACACAGAAAGACAAACGAATAATGTTTTTGTAACATGAACAAACAATTCAATCGAGGAATAAAATAGTGTGTTGAACCAAAAAATAAAGGTGAATGCCCTAACCACATAAAATTTAAGGGTGTCTTTGTTGATTAGGGTTTTATATTTTAACATTCAAAGTGTGTCTTGAGCTATTGACCTTTTCTGGACTTAAGAAAAAGGGGACCCTCTTTTTGGTTGTCCCAAAATAAAAGCTGGCAAAGTCCAAGGTAGACCCATACACAAGCTGACAACCAATGGTCTCACCACAAATTATCAAACTTGTGTTCTATTTTCTGTCACTTTGTCTCATTTAACAGTCTGTGCATGCCCCCATATAACAATTATCATTCTTATTTAACAACTTTTTAACCGGTATTATATCGATTAGAGATAAGATAGATTTATAATATATAAGTGAATGAAAATATCACTTAATAAGTCGGTTTTGTAAGATTAAATTAGACTTAAAGTTCACTTCTTAATATAGCATCAGAGTTATGAGTTAAAAGTCTATCATAACAGAATTTTTGGCCAGATCGTTCTACCGACTATCAGATCATTCATTAATATTTAGTCTCACTATACATCGACATGAAGTAGATATATTGAAAATCTCGTGTCGATTAAAAATAAGATTAATTTATAATGTATGTCGTAAATAAATATATGTTTAGAATGATTTCGTTAAGGGGAGACATATGGTTAATGGTTAGGTAGATGAATATGATTAAGCTATATATATTGGTCACTGAATATGGTACAAAACAATAGATTGTTTACATAAATGAAAAAAGGTGATGTTTATTATTTAACATGTAGTTTGTTTGTTAATGAGCTTATTCACCTAAAAGTTGCATCTTGCACATGAAATTAGTTAGTGAACACTAAGTATATGCAACTCCTTTTGTTAAAAGTTTAGTATTATATATAATTCTTTGTTTGTTTACTTCCATGTTTCTCAACTTTTCTGATATATAAAATTGAAAGAGAGAGAGAGAAGGTGCAAAATCATGGATGAAAGTGAGTGATGAGGACAATGATTTTGAATGCACAACGATTTAACTCATATCTTTGTCATCAAATCAGTCCCTACCAAGCCAGAAAAAGTTTCAGAAGAAAAATAAAGTATAATGGTTCAGTTTTTACGACATATATGTGTGGGGTATACTACACAGAAACTCTTCACTTTCACTGGCATAGAACATGTAACATGAATCGAGATACCAATGTTGGGGCAATAAAAATAATACTGAGAAACTAATTTTATTTTAGAATCATCTATTTTTTTATGTTTGTGGAAACTAATTTCTGTATTCATTTACAGATTTTTCAGACACCGACACAAATCAGAGTACGCAAGAAATCCAACCAATACTATGTTTTCTTAATATTAAGGTAGTAATTAATATTTTGGAAGGAAATGGTAGGATGGATTAGGAGGTGAAAATTAAGTTCGTTTAAGTTGATTGCAGAACGAGTGAAAGGAATAATTTGTAGGATGTACTATTTTTATAATTCCATTTATTGGAAGCAGATTTGAAAGGATTGTTTGAGCAAATACTCTTTTATTCTCGAGAGGGATATGATTCATGGACATTAGAATCGATCTTGAAAGAAATTTGTGGAAAAGGATCCATGCACTTTGGAACCAATCCACCTAGAGGTTTGTGGAGACGACCTGATCCCATTTGATGTTGGAACGGATCTAACCATGGAAGAGATCCAATCCAACTTTCTACATATCCGATCCCATAGCAATATTTTTTTTACAAATTTATTATTAAAAAAATTAAGAAAATAAATGTAACTCATACAAATATCAATTTATACTACTTTTTATTTAAAGGACAATATGGTAATATATCTATTACTTCTACTAAAATATTTTTTTCACAATTATCATATCAATCAAATTACTCACAAATTTTTAGAAATTTTACTTTCAAATTCATTCATTATCAACTCTAAATCTCTTAAGAAAAACAACACATCATTTATTTTCAAATTCACTCAAATCCAACCACTCCCTCTCTCTTAAACTCATCCACTTATATGAACGCAACGTTAATATTGTAATTGAAATGTGTTTTTACGCAATAAAAGATTTTTTTATACAATATATTATATATTTGATTGTGAAATTAAATATTTATAAATAATGGATAGTGATCCTATAGTAAGAATATAAGACTCAGCAAAATTGTTAAAATATAAATTCTTTTAACCTATTAAAATTTGATATTTAAATTCAGTCCAATTATACATAAAGATCTATTTATGAGACGATTATCTTCACTTTTCATTATTTTGAGTATATTTGTAATTGATGTTTAACTACAAATTTCATATTAGTTAAGAAACTTTAAAAAAAAGTTGCATCAATAATTTCCTATTCCACTATATATGAAAAAACTTGTGATTAATTTAAAAATTAGATTAACTTTGAGCTCACTATTTCTTCAAACGAGATAAAAAAAATATAAATATTATTTGAAATTGGTGTTTGGAATTTCATCCCTTCTTCCAGTATTTTTATATATGACAAAAAGTAGAACTTAAACTATTACTTGTTCATTAATTCTGAATTAGTATAACACAATGAGGAACATTTATATGTGAACTTTTAGTAAGTATTTTAATTTAAACTTTTTCTTTTTATTGAATTAGTTGCATCAATAATTGCATCAACATTTATAAGTAAGTTTGACATTACTTTCAAATTCAGTTAAAAGCAATATTCTCCTCAAATTCCAATTACTTTAAAGTTATAATAAATTACTTTTTTTATCACTTTTAATTAAATTCAACCAAACTTAATTTTCATTTAAATCCAAAAGTTTCCCCATTGTGGCCACGTAAAGATGACAATGAAGAGGTGATATTGGTGGGTGTCAGTGTCATCAAATGTGTACGAAATAGCATGCTAGCAGGACAATGTTTTCTCTTTATATATATATATATATATATATATATATATATATATATATATATATATATATATATATATATATTAAACTTAAAAAAAATGGATTTAATCCTTCTAATCTATCACTATCAATTTTCTTTTATATATTTTACATATATTAAATGATGTTATAAATTTTGATATTTGAATTGTCAAATAATATAGATAGTTCAATTATTAGTCTGAAACATATAAAAAAATTTATACAATTGAATTTAAAAGATTTTATCTATTTATTTTTAAAATTTGAAAACCCAAAATATTAAAATTTAGTACAACAACGAATTCCAAGTTCAGAGATTAAAAATTATATTAAATAGTGTGAGCTACAACTAAAACTAATTTCTATTAGTTTACAAATTGCAGAGATGGAAACGATTTTTTTCCCACAATGGTGTAATTTATTTATGCAATTATCAAAATGGTGCAATTTTTTTTAAATTTTAGTGAAGGGTAAGTCGTGCCAAGATGGTGCCGTTTCACAATAAAGAAGTCGTGCCAACATTAGGCGATTTTAATTAAAATAAGTTGAAGTCGTGCCAACATGGAGAGACTTCTGTGTTGTTGAGAAGTCGTGCCATATCGAGACGGCTTTAATTAACACTCTAAGCAAAGTCGTGCCAATATGGAAAAACTTCAGTATTAAAATATCAATGAATAAGTCTTTTCATATTAGAGAGACTTCAGTATTATATTGATAATGAAGAAGTCGTACCATATTGGGATGACTTTAGTTTCGCAGACTAAAAATTAAATATTTTTTAGTCATATTAGGACTAAAAATTATTTTAGTCATATTTTTTAGTCTACGAGAGTTTGTGCCACAAGGAGGTCTTCTTCGGTGTTGTCTAGGTCTTATTTGAGGGATCTGAACTGGATCGTCATCATTATCATTATCTTCATGTTGTTATCTTTGGTTTATATCTTCCACCATTTGTGGCGACATTGTAGGCCGATAATATTGCTGGAAGGATGTGGGATATGCGGATGGAGGTGTTGACGAAGAAGCTGCAAAGAAAAAATTACCGACTTTGTTGTTCACTTTTATTTTAATATATATCAACCAAAAAATTATTGGATCTCATATATTTGTTATTAAAAAATTCTTTTCTTTTTCTTTTCTTTACCTTTGTATATCTTATATAATTTATATATACACAATAAAAATTTTAACTTCTTTATTCAATTTAATATTATCATAACCAAATAATTTTTTCTCTTTTTTAACTTTTATTTTTTTTTCTTTATTCACTTTTATTTTACCTACGTGCTGCATTTGTTAATATTAACAATGAAGTCGTACCATTATGCTAAGACTTTCTTTATAGCCCAACACACTGAAGTCGTGTCATAATGGCAAGACTTTTTTTTGATAGCTCAACACACTGAAGTCGTGCCACTATGACAAGACTTTCCTAATAGCCCAATACTAAAGTCATGCCATTATGGTAAGGCTTTCCTAATAGTTCAATACTGAAGTCGTGCCATTATGACAAGACTTTCCTAATAACCAAATATTAAAGTCGTGCCATTATGGCAAGACTTTCCTAATAGTCCAGTACTGAAGTCGTGCCATTATGGCAATACTTTCCTTGTTATGAAATCGTTCCATTATGGAAAGACTTTGGTTTGATAATAATTAATTTAAGTGAAGTCGTCTTTGTTTGTGACGACTTCATTAAATATATTGAAGTCTCTACAGTTTAGTATGACTTCAACACAATTTAATCAAAATCGTTTCACTTTGACACAATTTGTTTAGAACAAAGTCGTGCCATTTTCACACAACTTACCTCTCTATCGGGAATTTAAAAAAAAAAGCGCACCGTTTAGAGAAGGAAAATTACCTCTTGACAAAGAAACTTTTGACAAATTTAATAAAGTTTCTAAAAATAGAATTAAAACAGATTATATTTTTATTTTTTAATTAAAATAAAATAATAAAATAATGTTTTTTTACTTGAATAGGAAACTTTGTCAAAAAGTTTGTTAAAAAGTTTGCTAATCTATCATAACTCTTTAGAGAAATAACAATTAAAATTGCACCATTTGGGGGAAAAAAACCGATGGAAACAGTAGGGTCCTTAATCGTTATTGTTACATATATAGTGATGAACAGTTGTTATATACAGTTGATAGAGTTTGATTCTATTTGCACAGCTACAGTGAAAAGTGATACCCTACTTGTAGGTTAATAGACTTTGCTTTGTAGGGAAACTATGCTACATTCATTTAGATTTTCTTTATACAGAATATAATAAATTTGAGAATTAAATATATTTTTGTCCTTCAAGGTTAATAAAACGTAGAATTAGTTTATTTTTAAATTTTTGATCAATTTAGTCATTGATCTTTAAAAATGTGTAAATTTAGTTCTTTTAATCAAAATTTGTTAAGTTAATTTGACGTTTCAAAAATATTTTATGATAATAATTAATTTAACATTAAAGGAAAAATATATCAAACACGGTAAACAATTCAAATATTATCATGAAATATGCATAAACATTAGATAAATTTATAAAAATTTAGTTAAAAAGACAAAATCCACACATTTATAAAAATAAATGATTAAATTGGACAAAAATTTCAAAAATAAACTAATTTTAAATTTTACTTAAACTTAAAAACAAAAAACATATTTAATCATAAATTTTATTCCAAACTACCCAAAGTATATATACATGCATTTATTGGCTTGATTTGTGAAAAAAAAGAAGATAAAATAATATATAAACATTTTCTTATGCATGCAGTAAATGTTACAGATCTTCATTATTGGGGCAAATCATTTTTCTGCAGAGGTACAGATAAGAGAACTTCAGAAGAATTAAAGACATTGTCAATGCACAAGGAATTCATACCATGTAATCATACATCACTCAGATATTTAATATTCATTAACTGTGAAAAATGCAAGTATTTTTGCTTAAATCACTCGGAGGATGAAGTTGTGAGTTTTTTTATTATATTATAATTCAAATTTCTTATTTTCATTTAACGTGAGATTTGTATTTACACTAAATTTTTTAACGTGATATAATTCATAGAGATGTTCAAAATAAATGGTAAAAATTTAAATTAAAAATTGAACAATTTATTTGTAAAACAATTAATTTCGAACACGGAGTATTCTTTTATTAGATAATTCAGTTTGTTTATAAAAGAATACTAACCATGCATAATCCAGATAAAATAAATAAGGTTTTTCTAAGGGCAGTTTTTTGGATTTCGATTTCTAAAAATGAGTTCTAAATCCATAATTAAAGCGAATATGATTTAGAGCATAATGATTGGTGATCCATATTTGCACATGCCTACAAAATTTATTCTTCGTATATTTGTGTATGTGTCACCTATAAAAATAGATATATTGAATGAATACTTACAAGTAATTTAAATGTTTTTTCTATATATGCATTTCTAAACAAAGTAATAACCTTCCAATATCCATTATATACATTTGCTTAAATATTTACTAATATAAAGTTCCTATGAGAAAACTATATTTTCAAGAATTATTTCATTATTTAAATTGGTGTTTTAGAGAAAATAACATTTGAATACTTTGAATAATTTATGAAGGTTAATCAATCTTTCAAAAAAAAAAAAATACAGAGATTCAACACCAATGAATCTAAATCAACTTATATAATAACCTATTGTCATTTTCTATTAAAAATCTTTAATGTAATATGATTATGAATTTTATTTTATATACACTTTTGATGTGATTCAAACTCATACTTAATTACCGATAGTATCTGAAGCACTTTTCAATTATAATCTAATTAGTGGATATCGAACAATAATTTTATGTACTAAAATAATATATTTAAAATCTATATATTTAATCATGGTCACTAATATAATAAAAATACATAATTTAATATTAAAATTTGTATTTTTTTTTTGAAAAAAAAATAATTTTGAAGTTATAACATGAATCTTGTTTCTAAATAAGTTTTTCTAATTGGTATAGTACCCAATTTGGGACTAATGTGTCAAATAGGTATCCGGTTTTAAAAAAGTGTCAATTGCATCACAACTTTTAAAAATTCTTTCAATTAGGTCCCTTTCAGACAGAGTCTCAAGGAATTTTTAATTATTTTTAATCTTATAAAAAATGGATTACAGAAATATTTTAATTATTAAAAAAAAATTGGGACAAAATTGAATTAGATACACATACTTAGGTACTAAATTGAAACAAAAAGACATATATGTGGACTAAATCGAAATCAACACAATGACATATGATAGTAACACTGACACGTGGCATTACAATGCCGCACTAACAATGTCACGTGTCACACACAGAGACTTGACACGTGACATTTTTAATTTTTTTAAAAAATTAAAAAAAAAGTTTAAAAATTTAAAAAAAATTAAAAATAAAAAAAAAACAAAAAAACCACAGATTGACACATGGCACATTGACTAACGGCGTTAGTCAACTCTGTCTGAAAGGGACCTAATTGAAGCAATTTTCAAAAGTTAGGATGCAATTGACACTTTTTAAAAATCGGGTACCTATTTGACACATTAGCCCCAAATTAGGTACTATACGAGTAATTATACCTTTCTAATTTTATGTTTCTATTCATTCGATATGTTCATATATTTTAAAGACAATAATATGAGATTTTTCATATGTAATTCTTTAAATCTTGACGAGATATTCCTCTATTCGAACAATTAAATCTGTTTTGTTTTTATATTGAGATATAACTTTCTTTTATTACTTCTAAAAAATGAATTTCTATTATTTATCAATATACATATTTAAATATAATTCAAAATTTAAAAAATAAAATTTTAAAATTAAACACGGATTATGAAAAACACATAACAATTAACTTTTCCTCTCATATTCATAAACGATAGTATATAAAAGACTCATTAAATAAAAAAAAACATCGTATTATGAAAGTATACACGAAAGACTCATGCTTAATGACTAAATATATCTTTCTCTTCAATAATGGAATAAATAAGAAATAAAAGCAGAATAATAAATTTACATTTAATTTTATTTTTTTACTCAAAAACAAAAGATAATAAAAATCAGAATAACTCAAACCATAAGTAACTCAAAATTTAAAGAAAATAAATAAACATCTTAATTATTTTTTATTATATTTAATTTTATATTTTATTATTTATTAACCTTAAATGACATACATTTATAAAAATAAAAAATAAAATAATTTTCATTGTAATTCACATATTTTGAAAATTTGAGGAGGTCAAGACATCCCATGATGCTTCGTCCTACTAACACCAATTTTATGATATTTTTTTTCCATAATTTTAGTAGCAAACCTTTCATTATTATTATTTTTTAATAATTTTGAAGATAGAGTGAAATTATGTGCTCTTAACTAACTAATAAATAATAGATTGTGGAGATGTGGCATGAAGAATAGAATTTCACCAAACAATTAAAAGGATATTATAAAATGAATGTTAAAAATGTGTTAGTTGTAGAAGAGGAGGTAGCAGCACCTTAATCCACCTACAAAATTGATATGATGAATTATTGATGAAACTTTGATTAAGAAATCATATGAAAAAGACAAGGAAATTACTTTTAACCATTTTCTTTGTTAATTATTTAACGTCATTTTCAAATGATAATTTGGTGATGGAAAATTCATCTGAGAGAAGTGTGGAGAAAGATTTTGTTTGATGATTAGGAACCTCTCACCACCGTATTCGGACCCAACCTGTCTTAAATATCATATTGAACATTACTCAAATTTCTAAGTTATAGTCAATTCGTGAAAAGACTTCCAATACAATAATTGGTTATAATTACTTTTTTTTTTATATATATAATTTGATTTATCATGCGGTTTGAGAGGAGATAGGTTAAAATTAGAACTGTCAAAATGGATAATCTGACTCGATTCGGTTTGATTTATTAGGGATTGATCACTTAGTGAGTCAATCTAACCCGATTCACTTATTAACAAGCCAAAAATATTTAAATTCGGTCCGGTCCATTGCGGGTTAGTGAGTTAAACGGGTTGACTCACTTAAATAAAAAAATATAATTTATTTATTTATTTTACAGTCAAAACTAAATTATAATTCTAATTAAAATCTAAATAAACTTTAATACAATCCAAATACAAACCTAAATCACAAAAATACAAATCATCTGTGTGTTGGCTAAAAAAAACAACCTAACATGATCGACCCAAATGCAAAGCTCAACTTAACAAAAAATACTTGTGCGATCCTTTATTTGCGGGTTGGTGAGCCAACCCGACTCGCCACGGGTTCAACTCTGGTGAGCGAAGTCAAAAATCGACCCGTATTGAAATTTGTAAAAAAAATTTAACCCAACCCAACCTGAACCTGTGGTGAGCCGAGTTGGCTCGCGGATTCCAACCCATTTCGACAGCTCTAGTTAAAATACTTATTTTATATTAATAATTATATTTAAAATTATAACAAAATATAAAAAATACACATTTCATCATATACTCCATGTGTACTATGATTTATATAGAAAACCATTTTTTTTTCTTCATATTTTTCTTTCTTAAAAAGTTAAAAACTTCTATGGTAAAACTCGTCTTAGTAAATGAACGTTTGGTAGAGAAGGAAAATCTTTATAGCTATCTATTATCATTTCTCAAAAGTCCTAAGGAAAAGGAAAAGAAAACTATTTTAAAATAAACTTTTTTAGTATGAGAATAACCCCAACACTATCATTTGGCCACGTAATTACTATACATAGAGAAGCAACTAGTTAGAATCATTCCAATTAATTATAGTGTCTAATTATTTCTGAGTATTGAAAATATCTTTCATCTAACCATAGCATACATAATTAACCTTCTACAGTCAGAAAAAAAAAGCAAAAAAGAAAAATCAGATTTAATGAGAACAAATTAAGTTTGATTATTATTTTTTTTTTCAAAATTTAACTCAATTAGCTTAATGTGAAACTGCAAACTAAAACCATTCTAATGTATAAACAAGGCTGAAGTTTCCAAAATCTTGATTATTACCAATTAAATAAGCTTAATTAGAGAAGAAAAATTCAACTGGCACCTAATATTTATAGAAACTAATTAATTTAAGAATTAAATTATGCTTATAGTTCTTTGTCTTCACTCTGCTAATTTTGTAAATAATCATCAAACTTCATTTTATACTTTTGAATCAGCTGTACTGAAAAGGTTGAAAAATAGTGTCTTCACAAAAAAAAAAAGCTGCTTTTAATTTCGAAGATTAAGACCTTACATATATAATTATGTGTGACTAGGACCTTTTTGTGTATTTTATTTTTGGGTAAAAGTGTTGATTTTTTTTTTCTTTTCTTTTTTTAAAATTTATAGAGATTCTTTACATGAATAAATCGAGAGTAAATTATAACTTTACATTAAAATACAATTATAACCTTAGATAAATATATTTTTTATGCACTTTCTACTTATCTATTATTTTTATATTTAACATGATGAAATAAAGGATATAGAAGGAGAAGTTTAAAATTTATAAAGTTTTTCTTTTTCTTTTTATTTATCTAGATTTTTGTCTTTCTTTCTTCTTCGCTGTATCTTGAGTCAACCAATAATTTTTTTTTTTTCTGACAGGAGCTTCGTGAATCCAGCATGATTTCATATTTTAAACAGTTCAGCTGAGTTTTTCTTATTATTTAGTAATTATTTTATGTGAACCTAGTGGAGAATACGGATTGAAATAAAAAAAAAAAGTTATTCTTTTATTTAGCACTATGCTCAAATTATTCTATTTCTTTTATATCAGAATTACCTCCAGTAAGAAAAATTAATTATAAAAGTAAAACAAATAAAATTACTGTGTTCAGTATTCAATAAAATTCTACATTCAGAACTTGAGTTTAAAATTCTGGATTAAACTGATTAATTTTTCAGTGGGTGTTGGTTTACTGTGTTCATCTCTGATACCATGATTCTACCATTTTGGTTCTGAACTGAAAAACAAAACAGTGAAAAATACATGATAGTTCATTCAAAATGGATTCTTAATCTATCAGATACAAGAAACAAAGTTGCTACTCGGAAACGCATGTGATTTGTGCAGCTTTTGCCTGAAAAACCAGCACCCCATAAACTTATGTACTGCATAAAATAACTGCAACACATTATCCACAGTAAAAAGTAATCAATCCCCATCAAAATCTGCTTTCTAATGAGGCTTAAAAGCACCATGAAAGAAGGTTAATCATTACTTTGAGTGCACTAATTACACACTCACACACCATGTGAGGAAGAGAAGATGTTAAAAACAAAGGGTGAAGGTGAATAGTTATGAGTTAAAGCGCGAAGATTTTGGAGTTAAAAATTGAAGACAGGGAAATATGCATGTCGGTTCATGATGACATAAGCTAAGATTGGAGGCTTTTCATGGAATTGATAATTGAATCTGAGAAGCTAGCTGTGTCTTATTCTGCATCCAGGACCAGGTTGGAATTGGAAGCTCTTTTTTATCTATCTCTATTTTCTACTCTTTTTCACACAACCAGCCATTTCTTCTTTCAACTTCCATTCACCATAACCAAACTAGTGTACCTCCATCACACATCTCTCTCTTTTCTCTCTCTCTCTCTCTCTCTCTCTCTCTCTCTGTCCTACCACTCCACTATAATATTCTTTTTATCTCAAGCGGTGGAACACTCTTCTCCACCACCATCCATCATTATCATCATCATCTTCTTCTTCTTCTACAGACCATGAATAGTATTTGACAGAGTTTGGCTTCTTCTGATGGTGTTTCAATCTCATTCTGGATCACTGAGCTGGTTGGTTCTCTTAATGCCAAGATAAAAAAGAAAAGGTTTGATCTTTAATCAGCCGGGGCAATTGGGCACAGTTTCAATGAATCTGGCTATGGAATTTACTAGTGGGTATGAGTGAGTGGTAGTGTCAGATTTTTAGCATAGGTTGAGAACATGAACATCAACAGAAGGGTCGGGACTAGGAAAGCTCGAATTCCAATAGCGCGAGAAAAAAGTAATTGAAGTTTGCTAAAACTCAGAAGTCAGAGAAGGGTACATCCATGTCGTTTCTGTGTTTGAAAAACAGTTTGCACAGTAATAGCTAAAGATCACTTTTTTTTATTATAAAAGTGTCTGAGGAGCGTAACAGCTTTCTTCACAAACTTTTGGCTTCGGTTTCGGTGAGACAAAAACAACATGACACAGATCATTTAATGGTGTTAAAAGAGGGTGTGTTAAGAGAAAAGAAAAGAAAAAAACTGTTTCATAATCCACGATTAGTTATTCGTTTAAAAATCCATTGTTTCAGCCTCTGTTAGCTTTTTGGATTGGATTTGATTTGATATTTGCTCTTGTCTTTTCTTTTTCTTTGGTGGATTCTGACTTGTTTTGCATTGAATGAGAAGGCAGATGATGCAGGGAAGCTCGAGAATCGCAAATAAATGTGGAAAAGCCTCAAGCAGAGAAAGAAAATTGGCTTTGAAACAAGATGTAATGCAATGTCACTGTTTCTGTTCCTTGTCCTTGTTCGGGGTATGATTTTGTGGTCTATTGTAGCTTGCAACTGAGCTGAATTCTCCAACTTTTCAGGTGGATAGGTTGAAGAAGAAGCTTAGGCATGAAGAGAATATTCATAGAGCATTGGAGAGGGCTTTCAACAGGCCATTGGGAGCTTTACCTCGTCTTCCTCCATATCTCCCTCCATGCGTTAGTATATGAATTCCTCAAGTCCTTTTTCTGAACACAAGCATTTTAGTGTTTTGATATGTAAGAAAGAGATTGGAAATGAAATTTGAGTGTTGAAATTTGATGTTGAAAACTATAGATACTAGCTCTTCTGGCTGAAGTGGCGGTTCTGGAAGAGGAAATTGTAAGGCTTGAAGAGAAAGTTGTGCATTTCAGACAGGATTTGTACCAGGAAGCTGTCTACATGTCATCTTCTATGAGGAAACTTGAACATTCAGTTTCAGCTCCTCCAAAGAAGTCAAATTCAACAATGGATAGTCCCAAGTTGGAAAAATTGAAGTTTCAATCCCAAACAGTTGGTAATTCAGCAGCATCATCTGCAACTATGCCTACCACAACTCTCATAGGTTAGAAACTCAATTATGTTTCACCGGTTTTGATTAATTAATTGCTGCTTCAGATTTGATTCTTCATTTAGTTCAGTTTGTGCTGAAAAGAATTAGTCAGTCTTCCTCTTGTTTTTTTGGATTGCCAGAGGATAAGGAGAATCAAACATGTCGCAATTCTTCCAAGAGCAGGAATCAATCATCCAACCATATGAACAAATATCCAATCAAAAAACTTCACAATAAATCCCCACAGAAAAGGTTGGATCATCCAAAAATAAAGGTGTGTCATGTTTAGTATACTTTATAAATAATTTTGAGTTGTGTGATATTGAAGAACTATTTCTAAGTCAATGAATGTGAGCTTTCATTTCACAATGTGCAGCAAGAACCAAGGTTGAACGGCCAGCAAATTGCAGATTTGAGAAACCATAGTACACATAAAAGTTCATCAGAAGCTGAGCGACCAAATATAATTTCAGAAAATATTGTGAAGTGCTTATCAAGCATTCTCTTGAGAATGAGTGCTGTGAAGAATCCAGGTTCTGCTTGTGACATTCCACACTTATGTGATCTAAGAACTAAAAATTGTGATGAAGGAACAGAGTTTGTGGATCCATATGGCATCTGTTTGGAATTTGGGAAGAGGGATATCGGTCCATACAAGCAATTATGTGAAATTGATGCTAAATCGTTCAATCCAAAACGAACTGCAAATACTTTGTTTTTACAGCATCGTTTGAAGTAAGTAAAATTTTTCTATTTACATTCAAATACCATGTCTACTTTTTCCATGACATGAATTTGATATTGTTTGTGAAATTAGAAGTTTTAGTTTTTTTACTCTGTGAAATTTGCAGACTTCTTTTCAGGAAACTAGCCTCTGTCAACCTAGAAAACCTCAACCATCAGGAGAAGCTCGCATTCTGGATAAACATCTACAACTCCTGTATGATGAATGTATGTAGGCTATGTTCATTACAACAACATTTAGTGTAATCTGTGTCTATTTTTTTTTTCTTACACAATTTCAATGATCTAAAGTGGTGAACTTAATTACCTTCTTAAACCATAATAAATGATGGTATTTTAGTTCAACTTTGCTTCAGGCATTTATAGAAAATGGCATACCAGAAAGTCCTGAAATGGCTGTTGCACTTATGAGGAAGGTATACTATGAACAACTATAGTAGTTTTTGTTTCTTATTTTTCTTCTTCTTTCATTTTAGTACAACATAGCATAAGTGTGTTGTTATCAACAATTTATGTTGTTCTTTTGTTACTCAGGCAACAATAAATGTGGGTGGACACGTGCTAAGTGCAACAACCATAGAGCACTTCATTCTTAGACTTCCTTATCATTGGAGATTTGTAAGTGTTGTCCATTTCAACTCTAGCTTTTCCATGGATGAGAATAAAGAGTTAACCTCTAAGTTTTCAAACAGACATTTTCCAAGGGAACAAAAAACCATGAAATGACAGTAAGAAGCATGTATGGACTGGAACTGTCAGAACCCCTTGTTACATTTGCTCTCTCTTGTGGAACCTGGTCCTCTCCTGCTGTAAGTTTACACAGAATTATGTAATCTTTCATAGCCCCACATTTGATGCTGTTCATTCATGATTAACATTTTTGTCTCTTTGCATCATTAGAAATTTGAAAACAAGACTAATTTCTACTCATTTTTTATAAAAAAATCCATCTTTGACATGACTTTTAAAGCAGACTTATAAACTCTGATATACTTACCATTCAACAACTTTGCCATTAGGTGAGGTTGGCAACATGCATCAAACAAAGTCACAGTATCATGTTAATCATGTCAAGATTTGACAACTTTATCCCCTTTTTCAATTTATAGATTTTCCATGAACTATTCCAAAAATGCAGGTGAGAGTTTACACTGCATCTCAGGTTGAGAATGAACTGGAAGTGGCCAAAAGAGAGTTCTTACAAGCAGCAATTGGATTTTCAACTTCAAAGTTTGTTCTCCCTAAGCTTCTGGATTGGTATTTACTGAACTTTGCAAAAGACTTAGAATCATTGCTGGATTGGATCTGCCTCCAGTTACCAAGTGAACTTGGGAAACAAGCCATAAAACTCATAGAGGAAAGAAAAACTGAGCCCCTCTCACAATTTGTACAAATAATGCCATATGAGTTCAGCTTTAGATACTTGATATGCACATAATTTCCCTTCAGTTCCATTCCATGTACATTGCTTCACTGCAACTCTGTATACAACTGTAGATCATACATACAGACAATGTAGATGACAATCTGTTCTTCTCAACCCCTTTGGGTAGAAATGCTCAGATTCCTTCTTAACTAAAGTGAATAAAAAATACAAGCCATGGAATTTGAACTATGAAAAGCGTGTATCTTTTCCAATTAAACTTGAGTCAATGTTAAACCAATATGATATCAATCACTTAAAACTACAAGTCCTGTTATGGGACCAAACTTAAAACCTGAGTTGAATGCTCTCTCTCCCTTGAGACTCTTGAGATGATTTTTTTGTGGGCAAGCAAGCACATGTTGATCCCTGGCTGCATTGAAAGACATATAGGGTTATGAGGGTCTGCATTAAACCAATCTGTTTCATGTCAATGAATGAACAAAGGTGCGTTCGCATGTACTGAAGATTATAGAGTCCAACATTAAAACCAATATACAAACACCTTGTGGTCCACTTCATGGCAGGTTAGTTATGGTGAGGCAGAAGAGTGATCTTCAATTAATGAGTATACTTTTGATACTGCAGAGTGCTCTAACTGCAGTTCCATTATGGCATTCACCATGCTTTCATTGCTTGGCAGCAGCAAGCATCGTTTGCCACATAAAAAGATGAATCATTAATTGAGTTTTCTCTTTGTATTCTTGTGTTTCCAACTACCAAGAGAACCCCTACTACATATGGATTCCTTAAGATTTAACTGGTCCACACCCACATGCTTTAAGATGGAACCAGACCACATTTTTTTATCTTCTATGAAAATTTTTCTGTGAAGTTGTAGTCATAAACCAGACCATAATTTCTGTTCTGCTTCACACTGGTCCCCTCTAGTTGTACACACACACACACACGAAGGAATCAAAATTCAGAAACCAAGAGTTTAAAACATAGAGTTAGAGTAGGAAAGTTATAGAATAGCTTTGGAGATGTTTTGTAACGAAAGCATAAAAAACGAATAGGTATTTATTTATAGACTAATAACATAACATGTGTTGTGTTGTAAAGTCATCACAAAGCATTAATCAAATATACAATAATGGATTAGTGTTTAGTGTACTTAATGGTTGGTTAGAATCTATATGAATATTTGGGAAAAAAAATCAACCATACATTGATTACTACTATGTTTACAAGCAAATGATATGTCAAAAGATTAATGAAGACCTCATTTTTAATATTATAGTAAGATATGGAATTATTTAGTTTGATTCTTTATCTCTTATGACTTCATATTATACTAACGTAAACATTTGAGTTAATGCCCATGATGATTCTTAATTGACCAATCTTATAAGAGTTTTCAACATACCCTATCATTGTCCATAAAAGTCAAAACACGTTGTAGTTTCCAAAACTTAGAAGCTAAATTTTGTCTCAACGAGTTATGCTAAATATATGATAAGAAATATATACTAAAAATTATGGATGCAAATGATTCAATATTTATGTTTCTTAATAAAAGATTAAGGTTTCATATTCACTTGAAGAATGGATTATGATTGAAGGTACCACTTTATTCTAAATTAAAATAATTAGTAAAAAAAGGTTAGTTGGATGCTTATTAATTTTTTTGATACATCTTAAATGATGATAACAAATAAGTGAATATTAAGTGGTCCTTATTCTCTTTTGCAACAAAATCATCTCTTAATGTTTACAAAAGAACTTGTGGAATGAGTAACTTTTAACCTATTACTCTAATCATTTTTAAGTCATCACATAACATTATAAAAAAATCAAATCAAAATAGATAATTTAATCAAATCAAATCAAAATAGATTAATGTACGTATTATACTTGCCTTATAATGTATATTGTCATGTAAAATATAAAAATAGTTTTATACTTAACTTAAATGAAAATTTAATTATCAATATATTTAAAAATAATTTTAAATAAAATAGATAATTTAATTATTTATTATAAAATAATTTAAAATATTTTAATAATTGAAATTTTGAAATTTTGAAAACTTAAAAAAATATTTTAAATAATTTGTGATAGTTCTAAACCATTAAAAAGTCTTAAATATAATTTGTGAGAATTTTTAATTATTAAAATATGATTAAAGATTATAAAGTGAGAATAAATTTTGTGACGGTTTTAAATTTTTAAATTTTTTTTTTTGTTTTTCTTAGAAAAAATCACCGGTAGTTAAGATATTTTTGTACCAGACGGTTTTTCACATAAAGATTATTTTAATTGATAAAAAAATTATTTATAATGATTTTTAATCGCTAAAATTTATAATTTTAGCCATTATAAATATCACCTTTTATTTAATGACATCATTATTTTTTATTTGTAATTTAGAAATCCCTTAATTAATTTTGAATCTAACTTAAGTGCATTAACTAGGTTAAACAATTTGAAATGAATATTTTAATTAAATTACAACTATTAAAAAAATATTTTTTGTTAACTTTGTTTTGAAATTTTTTTTATAGGAAGTACTTATAAATTTTATTGAGAAAAAATATTTGCAAGAAATTGCTATCAATTTTTTTGAAAAATATTTTGTATGAAACACTTTTCGCAAAAAAATTTATAAAAAATACTTGCAAATTTTATAATTTTGTAGAAAATGATTACTCACGAAAGAATTACTTGTCAATTAAAATTCTTAGAAAAAATGACCGAAAAAAAAATGTTTTTCTTACAAACTTTTTTTATAAATTTGCAAGAAAAATCTTATGTAATATGAAAATTTCTAATAATGTACTTAAAAGAAAAATAAAATAACAATATCGAAATAGAAAAATGTAGCCATTATGTCTGGTTCTTCCATATGTTATTTGATAAAAATTAAATATAAATTTTGACTAAAAGAACAAACTAGTGCATAACTTTGAATAAAAAGTAATGTTAAATTATCATGAACTTCATAAATCTACATTTGATTCAATAAATAATTACCAACTTAAGTATGACAGACAAATGAATAAAAATAATTATATTTCCATTAGAATAATAAAAAAAAATCATGACATCTCTATCACATTTCACTGACGATTGCCTTTATTTTTTAAAAACATTTTGGTATATCCTACCTATCATATAAGATATGTAAGATTTTCCAAACTAATTAATAGTCAATTAATGTCTAAACATTATAAAACAAAATTACATAAAATAGTACGGGAAATCTTAAAAAAAGTTTAGCAATGAAACTAAAGTAATATTATACTTTACCACAACTACATACAATTTTATCACACATATATAGATTAAATATGTTTTTCTTTTCAAATTATCGGCTAAAATTATATTTTGCTCAAATTTTAAAGTATGTACCAATTTTGTCTTCATACTTATAAAAAAATGTAAAATATTTCGGAGCAAATGATAACTAACATGTTAGTTTCCTTCCTACAACTCTCACTTCTCTCTTTAATGTAATTATGATATAATTCTATTTAGGGGAGAACAGGTCGTTCCTGAATTTGAACCATCAAGAAATACAACAAAAATAAATCAGAACAAAACGTGGAATAAAACATGACAAAGGATTTCACAACACAATCTAGCATATTGACAAGTCAAGGAAGATTCGTCATAAAGATGTCAATCTTTGATAAGAACCTAAGGTCTAAGTCAATAACAAAAATAATCATTTCTCTAATGAAATAAAATTCAATATAACTGAAAAGTATTTAAATAATATTTTGGTACATCTATATAAATCTATATATAAAGCACAAAACTTTAATATCAAAAGTGTTTGCACTTAAGACTACGCATCTTCTATCCTCACCCTTCAATAGAAAATTTGAGAACTTGCAGTGGAGAGAGAGTAAAAGCAAAAAGAGATAAAGAATTACAGGAAGGATGGAAAAACTTTAATATCGTTAATTGTCATTCATTAGTCATAATATTTTACACTCTTTATATAAGTGAAATAAAATATATTTATTTTTCAAAATAGTTAACTTAAAATGGGCAGAATATTATAGAGAGTAAACGAAAATATGTTACAAAAGCTAAACTAAAATAGTACAATGATCATTTAACTATTTTTTTATAAAAACCAATACAAAAGATAATACTATATTATACAGAAAAAAATATATTTAAATATTAAATTATGTTCGCTCATTTGTTTGAACACGTCTTAATTGTGGTTGGTCTACACCAAGAGTGGTCAAAATTATGCTCAAAAGTGATATTTTTTACACACACGTTCTGTTACTATATAATTTATTATTACCATTTCAAAATGTGCCAAAAAGAAAAGTACTAAGTTGTTGATTTTAATTTCTTTGCACGTGCACTGCAAACAACTTTTGCAAGATTAATTAATAATAATTTGTTGATTTTATATAGTATGACTTCACAAACTATTTCAATTCATTTATGTAATCCGTTAAAGTTCTAAGGAAAATGATGAATTGAGCATGTTATAGTTTTTGATATATATTGAATAATTGGCTTATTTGTCCTTATTTCTTTTAAATATTTTTTAATAAAAATAAGCAGAATTATATTTGTATGTGTTGGTATATCAAGTAGTAATATTGTTTTAAGTAGAAATATCAAATCTTAATAAGTTATTATTTTAATTTTATAAATAAAAAGATAATAAAGTAATAAAAATCAAATTTAAAATTTAAGATAATAAATATAAACTAAATTATCAATTTATTAAATTATTCAAATTTAAACAATTATAGTCATTGCGCAGTATATAATTAACTCATTATATTACATTTCAAGAGTTATTAAATAAGTTTGATTAAAAATAATCTATTTCTATCATTAAATTCAGTTGGATGTTCTTTCCAATATTTTAGATTTTAAACATTACGTTAAAGAACAATACAAATTAAAGATCACTTTGATCAATTTTTTAGTTTCATTACATCTAACTTTAATAAATAAATAAATAGAAACATTACTTACTCATAAAAAAAAAAATTAAGAAATTAAATTGATTTGTAATTAATGTTTGAAAAGATGTTTTCCTACCTTCGCTATGAGAACTTTTAAATTTATTCTGTTTGTCAAAAGTTATATCACATATAGATTTTCATTTATAATAGTTTTATTGGGTTCAACTGCTTTATTTACTCAATTTTAACTGGATTTTAGGATTGTTTGAGAAAGAAAAAATGCAATAAATTTTTTAATATTTATAGTTATATATATATATATATATATATATTAATTACATTACAAAATATGTAATTAAAGATTTTTTCGATGAAAAATAAGGGTATAAATACAAAACAAAAAAAGGAACTGATTGGATAACATTATCTTATTGAATATTATCTATTAACCTTATTTTATCTGTTTTGTCTTACCGTTTCAACAAATTATTTAAATTGTTTTACTTATTATTTTTTTAGATAATAAAAACCCAAAATACTAAAATAAAATATATATGTTTAATAATTCCAGCTAAAAACAGGATTATCAAACATAAACGACCTCAAACAGTTCAAATATTAATCGATGCTTCTTTTTTTCCTTTTTTCTTTTAAGAAACATCTTCCGTAAAAGTAATTTTCAGAACATATTAAAATTTTTACATATTCTATAAGTTTAATACATTTTAAAAAGTATATTTTCGGAATGAGTTATCATTTTGATACTTCCGAAAAGTATTTTCTAATATGTGTTGGAATTTTAATTGTTTCACACAAATTCTGAAAGGTATTTTTTTCAAAAAATATATATATATATATATATATATATATATATATATATATTAATAAAATATAGAAATATAAAGAAATTGAAGAAAATTGGGAAAAATCAAATAGTTCCTACAAGACCGCAATACACACATGATGCCCTCTTCTAGATTACCAAATTATGAGAAAGTCCAACCGTTGACTTTGACTTGAACAATTCCACACCAAGCACATTGCACAACTAGTTCTAATTTTTTTTTATATCATCAACTTTTTAAACTTTATGTTAATTGTTGTTAACCACCCTCTTAATTTTATATTTTATGCAATGTATTGTGATCTAAAAAAAATAAAAACAATTAAAGATTTAACTAAAATTAATAAAAATGAAAAAGTTAAATATCCTAAAAAAATCATAAACATATTGTTTTAAAATTTTGAATTAAAAAATATGATATTTTATATAAAATTAACTCAAGTTTCATTAATACTGTATCTATTAAGCGAAATCCTTGCTAAATTAAACTAAACTTGTGTATATATGCTCCAACTTTTTTATTTAAAAATAAATTATTTGATACGATTAATTGATAGATTTATTAAATGAAATAATCGTTATATTATAGGTTGATTTTGTAGGAATAAATTAAATTTAAACTTATTTTCGATATAAATCGTGTTAGTTTGATAATGACTTTACGTGAATTAATCAATGTTATTATTTTATTTGTTTTCTTTGTAGATAAGATGTAATGTTTGTTTTGCACTCACTACAAGTAAGGGGTCAATTCTAGAAGGTTTGTTGTGCTGAACAAGTCATGTTGAGCCATTAACCACACATGTTTGTGACCTCTAAGGTGGGAACGATATTGTCAAAAGCAACACGCCACACAACAATAACTAATACATTAAATTAATAAGGTTTCAATGTTTTTTTTATTTCATGCAAAATGTTATCACCAATACTTTTATTTTTATCATAAAGTCTTTATCATCAAATTGAGACTACTTTGTTTTCTGCATGCAAATCCACATTGCAGTCTATTTCAAGTATTTATATTCATAATATAAAAAAAAAAATTATATCCTCACATCCATATCTCTATATTCTATATTATTAACCGGGAATTTCACAATCATCCTCATCAATCATTATCCAAATTCCATAAAATAGAAGACAACCTTTCAAAAAATTAAATATAAGTTTTTTATTTTGTAATTATTTATTTAGTTATTTTCTATTCATGTTGAATTGGCAAGTGGTTCTAGAGTATAAGAATTTATAAGACACCTTTGCCCTTACCGTCACCGAAGATGATAATAATAATCCATGGTTTTGTGTTCTATTATTTAATAGCAGCTTTCAATTGACCAAGTTAAGGGTAATCACGTAAATTAACCATCAACCAATTGAAAAATGCCCAATAATGTTATATACACCCACATACGTGTACATAAATAATACATTAGGAATTAGAAAAAATAGAAATACCTTCACATCAAATCTTCTCGAAGCATGCAATGGCAACGATATACAACAACACTTCTTTTTCAAAAACATTTTTTTTTCTCTTTACTAAGATTTCACGTAAATCTCATCACTATACAATACGAGACCATTATACATAACATTTATTGGATAATGTTTTTAATATATTTTTATTTATAATTTTGTTTGGTGAAATAGTACTTTTGTTAAATATTTCATTCACTTATATTGAAACGTGGACATGAATTAAATAATATTGGAGCCAGCCACCCAATTGAATCCTTTGTCACCACGTAAATTTCCTATGAGTTTTTATTACATAGATGCTTACCAAACCAAAAGATATAAAATTCAGCCATGTGGGTCAACAATTTTGGGTATTGGTTATATTTTTCTTTACGCACGATTTTTGTATCCAGCTAGCACCAAATGAGACACAATTTTGATATAAAGAAAAACAAACGGTATTAAAAGGCGGCTAAATTAACGTATGACACAACAAAACGGTCAACAAAACAATCCCCAACCCTAATTTTCCCACATCAAATGATCTTTCTTCTCACCTTCCTCCATCCCTTCACCATCACCACATGTCTTATATAAATACAATCATCTCGAACACAAAAATTTTGCTACAAAACCAACACCCAACACACAAACACAAACACTGAGGTAGAGAGATTAAGGTATCAGATACTAATTAGTTATATTAATTATTAGGTTATAAGGTATAGCTTTGATCGAAGAAAGACATGGAAGTGGTGATACAAAGTCCGAGTAGTCCAACAATGGATAATTTCGATTTTGGAAGCAACATGGGTTCGATCTATCACAGTGTTCCTTCTTCGCCAAAAGGTTTCGGAAATTACTTCATGAGTGCACCCACAAGTCCTTCTAGGTTGTCTCAATTGTACTCCGAGTTTGAATATTTTTCGACCACCGCAACCTCTTCATTCGAAGCTGCCAACAAAATCCAAGACGATGACGATGACGACAAAGATGATTACAGTTTCGCGTTTTCCGTGAGTCGTGAATCCGACAAGTCTTCTCGCTCAGCGGAGGAGCTCTTCGACGGCGGAAAAATCAAACCCTTGAACGAATCTCTTGATTCCAAGGAATCTAAAAGTGAAGAAAGAAGAGGAAGAGGAAAAGAGAAGTTGCCGTCGTCGAGCTCCAACCGCAGGGTGACACGATCGCACTCTCCTTATAGATGGGAAGCGGAAAAACAACAACTACAACAACAAGAACAACCTAAGAGTAACAACAAAGAGGAATCTAGTGTGTTGTCGTCGAGTTCTTCTTCGAAGGGTGGTTCAAAGAGGTGGTGGTTGAAGGATCTTTTGCTTTTCCGAAGTGCCTCTGAAGGGAGAGGTTCGAGCAAGGACCCGTTGAAGAAGTACTATAAGAAGAATGGTACAGAGGAAGTTAAAGGGTCGTCGAGTTTCAGATCCTCGGATTCGTCGAGAAGAAAGGGACACGTTTCGGCACATGAGTTGCACTATGCCATGAAGAGAGCAGAGTCAGAGGATATGAAGAAGAGAACTTTCTTACCTTACAGACAAGGGATTCTCGGAAGATTGGCTGGTTTTGGAATCTAGCTGCTTAGTTATTACTACCATGATCAAGTTTCTTAAGCTTTTCGTAAAAAAAAATGTTGTATTCTTTTGTTGAAATTGTATTATGAGATATAAGTGGGTTTAAGTTGTGTTAACCCAGTCATTTCTCTTTCTTTTTTGTATAGATATATAATTATAAACGATGTGAGCTGCAATTTGCAAATCATCACCATGAATTTAATATACATCACTTCATCCATATGGAATAAAAGTATAATTTATTTATTATTATATAGGTACAAGTATATTCGTGTGTTTCAGAATACTTTCAACATATATTCATCTCCTGTGTAGAACAAGAAATTAGTGGATAATCGGTTAGCGACCCAATATCGGGTGGAATAGAATGTTCAAGAAAGTTATCTAGGATAGTCTCTAAGCTGATTCTGATACCATATTGAAAGTGGATTTTAAGCCTAACTCAACCCCAGAGAACTGACTTGTAAGATGAATATTGCACCCACTTATATATTGTGAATTGACTTTATCTCTAATCTCTAATGGATGTAGGAGTTCTAACATTGTGAGTGTCATTAGGGTGTATACATCATTCTGGAAACATAATTTAATCACACTAAAAAAATCTAATGATTTTAATTAGAGTTGCTAAATTTGGATTAGCATAACGCGTCTAAGATGAAAAAGGACTTGGGCCTCACTGGAATAATCTCTTACAAGTTTTCTGCAAATTCTGCACCTTTACGTTTGTGCCTGCAACCTTATATATCCCATTTTGTTTTTTCTGAAATAAATTCAAAAGTCATTTTCCAGATTGAACAATTTATGAGCAGAAAATGACTTCTTCATTACACAATCCATAAGTTAAAAATGACTTTCACATTATACAGTTCAGACGCCAAAAATTATTTCTAGAAGTTGGAAAGGGTTAAAAATGATTAACTTCCAAATTACACATTTGACTTTCAAATTCTACGTTTTTTTTACTTTGATATTACATAATTTAGAAGTTTCTTTAATTCCAAATTATATAATTCGGAAGTTATTTTAAATTTTTAGATTATGTCTTCTATATAAATTCTGGATTGTATAATTTAAAAGGGAAAATGATGGGAATTGTCTTTATAGAGGAATGGAGGAAGAAGCTGCCTACAAGTTGTGTATTTCATGGTCCATTGGATTGAGCTGTATTTGACCTAATTATTTATTATTTAAATTTTAAAATAAATAATAATACAAGCTCAATTCTCTCTCTCTCTCTCTCTCTCTCTCTCTCTCTCTCTTTCTATATATATATATATATATATATATATATATATATATATATATATATATTTTATTATATTTCAATTAGAGGTATTAATGATAGTCTAATGTTTGATTGTGTCTTATGGGAAGAAGGACTTGGAATCGAAATCAATTTTGAGTTAATTAACTTTTGGTTGAATAGTATGTATAAAGACCATGAAAAAATCTTGATTAACTATCTCCATTAAGACCTTGTTGGAAACAAGAAAAAAAAAATATCAAAATCAATTTGTTTATTGGATAATCAAGTTCAATTATAAACTTAAATATTTTTCATCTTAACCAATTATTACTATTTTTAATCAAATATACGATTTTTTTTTTCCTAAGAATTGCAATGTGAGAAACTAATTGTAGAAATAGGATGCAGTTTAAACCTAATTAAAGCAGGAAAAGAAACAAAGTAGATTCGTAGAGTTATTAACTAGCATTAGATACCACTAATTCAAGCTCATTAATTTGAATAAATAAGTAATTAATTGGCTGTCCTCAAATTAAGGAAAAGATAAGAAAGCAAAATTGTTTTTTTGTTTTTTTATTTCTATTTCTAACACCAACTTCCCTACTAAAATCTGACTCACATTTAACCTATAGTAAATTGAATTAATTTTTACTCCAAACAAAATCAAAGTTTATTTTCTTTAAAGAAAAAACAAAGTTTTCTATTGATTTTTTATTATTTTGTAATTGTAGGAGATCATTTACACAACATTGCAGCACTTTTAATTTGTATATTATGATATGCAAAAATACTTTTGATAACTGTTTATGCACAGCAAAAATACACTTCATTGTATTTTTATTCACATTTAAAAATGTTGGCTTGTATACAAAATATCACTGTCCTTTTGGAATTTAATAGTTATGTAGGGATCATAACGTAATGTTATATGGTTATACTTCACCAACCAATATAAAATCTGTTACTGCAATTATTAATTAATTGTTATAAATTTTTTTTTTGGTGATTAGATAACTGTATAAAACTATTCTACATAAAGAATGTATACATAGCTTTTTTTCTATTTTGTAACAAAAAAGAACAATTTTATTATATATTTCTCGTCTTTTACAGTGTAGATATTTTAATTACTTGATTTTACTTCATATATATTTAGAAAACGGACACTTTTATTTATTGTTTAAATTAATATTTAATTTGGAACATATGCTGCTAAATGATTAATTCATATAAGCATATTCATGGTGTAAACTATTTAAATTTTATAAGTTAAATGGTTTAATTTAAATATTAAAGAATTAATATTGAATAAATTATAAAATATATTAAAATAAAGTAAATTAACATAAAAATATCGTATAAGTTGAAACAAATTAACTAATCAAATTGCTGTACCGTTAAAATCATTAAAAAAAATCATAGTGAATTAAAATTGTACATATTTTAAATGTTGACAATTATAATTATAAAGGTCAAAATTATTAACTTTATGAGATAAAAAGTGCAATAAAATCATATTATAATAAGTTAAATTTGAATTTTCAATATATTTGGACTATAAAAGTGGATTTTGTGAACCCATAATATACATTCTATTTGTAACCCCCACTTAAATTTGGGCATCACAAAACACGCTTCACACAACAACATGAAACTTTTCGGGCGCTTCTCCCTGCACCTCCAACACTTCTTCAGTATCCCCAAAAGTTACAATAATGCCCTTCATTAAAATACAGCTGAGAGTGGGTAAGGACGCAGTAAATTTTATTTACTGCGTCGCCAACTTCTGCACCCCCAAATACTATTTCTTGTCCGTTTGTCTCTCTTTGACCCTGCCTTCATTTAAAATTTCTCTCATTCTCGTTTCGTGTGGTCCCTTTCATTCTCGTTTCATTCTCCTCAGCTTTCAATTTTGTGTGTTTCATTCTTTCATTGTCCGGTGGTGGTGGTCCCCTTTGGAGGTTTGTATCACTTTCATTCAATTTCTTTTAAGTTTATTCTCTCAGTGTCTCAGTATCTCACAGTGTCTCAGTGTCTCACTGTCTGTTGAAGGTTATCTTGTTTGAAGAAAGGTGTTATCGTGAGTAACGTCCATCCTGTCCAAGTGTGCTACTTCCGTTCTGTCCAGGTTAGATCCTTAATATGAGCTGAAGTTTTTTTTTTATCTGTGTATGATGGGAAACGGAATTCGTATTCCGTTTGATAACATATGAAACAGCTTTCACACTCCGTTTCAAAGAACAAGACGTAATTTTTTATGGAACGGAATACGAAATCCGTTTTACACATTTAGGAAACGGATTACATAAACCGTTTAGGAAAAACTTAATATTTTGTAGGAAATGGAATACGAATTCCGTTTCACAAAATTGTGAAACAGATTCTGTAATCCGTTTCATAAAAAAAATTGCGAATTTTTTTCTGAAACGGATTACAGAATCCGTTTCACGATTATGTGAAACGGAATTCATATTCCGTTTCGTACAAAATTTTAATTTTTTCCGAAACGGGTAACGTAATCCGTTTCATGGAAGTCTGAAACAGAATTTGCAATCCGATTCCATGTGTTTTTTTCTCAAACGGGTTTTGGGATCCGTTTGTGCATTCCCTAAACGTTTTTTCATGTATTTGTGGTTGGTTTGTGGTTGGTGAGAACGAGAATGTAAGAAAATAAATTCGAACCAAAGCCTCAAGAATCTAGGTTTTTAACATGGCAATGGATGGCTGGTGTTTGCTAAGGTCCACCAACTTTGCCCTCATTCATAACAAAATTAAACCCCACGTCCAGCAATAATAATTTATCACAAAGGCAATTGAGGATGATACTACCAAAATTACAGGGCTTCTTATCAATACAGTAAACAACAAAGTGACCCTTCCACTCTGATGATGCTGCATTTTCATGAGTCTTCGGCCACAGAAGTCTTCTTCTTTGGTAATTCGTGACCTCTTTCTGCCACTTCGAAGCCATTTGGATGATATTTTTTGAACTAACCATTCTTGCAATTTAGCTTCTACAATATATAAGATACGAGAATCTAAGCTCACACATTTAGGAAACGGATTACATAAACCGTTTAGGAAAAACTTAAAATTTTGTACGAAACGGAATACGAATTCCGTTTCACAAAATTGTGAAACGGATTCTGTAATCCGTTTCATAAAAAAAATTACGAATTTTTTTCTGAAACGGATTACAGAATCCATTTCACGATTTTGTGAAATGGAATTCGTATTCCGTTTCGTACAAAATTTTAATTTTTTCCGAAACGGGTTACGTAATCCGTTTCCTGGAAGTGTGAAACGGAATTTGCAATCTGATTCCATGTGTTTTTTTTCGCAAACGGGTTTTGGGATCCGTTTGTGGTTTCCCTAAACATTTTTTTCATCTATTTGTGGTTGGTGAGAACGAGAATGTAAGAAAATAAAGTCGAACCAAAGCCTCAAGAATGTAGGTTTTTTACATAATGCATTTCATGAAGATGTGAAACTAAATTTGTAATCCGTTTCACCAAGTTCCATGTGCTTCTGTAATGAGTGAATGTATATTGTGTGATTGGTGAATTTTTTAACGTGAATCATGCAATCTGTTTTCAATATCACCATGCAATGAGTTTTGAATATGACATGCAATGAGTTTTCAATTTTTGATACGTGTTGCATTATTTTTTTAACATTCTTATGTATTATGTGGTTACCTTGGTTTGTTGACATATTAAAATATTTTATTTTTATTATAGTTCATTATGGAAGATCATCAATTTAGTTATTTGAGTTTCTTGGATTCTCAAGCGGATTCTCAACTAAATTGTAGTCTCATGTCGGACTTTTCTGATTTTGTTCATGATATCTGCGAACAAGATTATACATCTCATTTTACAACCGATGATATTTTCCCAACACATGAAGATTTGATTAAGTGGGTTAGAGGGGTTGCTTATAATCTTGGATTTGTTGTCATTATTCTAAGATCAGATAAATATAATGGACAACCAGGAAGAAAGACCCATGTATTATTAGGTTGTGAAAGAGGTGGAAAATATAGAAAATACAAGTGTGATGCAGAACCGAGTTTATCTGGGACAAGAAAATGTGATTGTCCCTTTAGAT
>Ga0209589_1001898_pt1 | contig 35402 bp, 26 predicted proteins | sample CowpeawhiteBW_FD_187525 | JGI IMG/M metagenome (GOLD analysis project Ga0209589, IMG submission 187525) | Root nodule microbial communities of legume samples collected from California USA - Cow pea white BW (SPAdes) (version 2) | ecosystem: Host-associated > Plants > Roots > Nodule | place: USA...
AACTCAAGGAACGACAGGAAACAAACAACCTAGCTCAAACCCTAACTTCCCGTACCTGGAAAAAGGCTAACAGTTGGGTTTTTGGGCACGAACAAAGACCACAGCAGCTCCTAGAGTAGTTTAACGAGCTGGAAATAAAAGAATATTATGAAACGAAGCTACCTAGTGCGGTCCCAATAGGAAATCCGAAATAACAGTGCTAACAAAGAGGTATGGGGCGGAAACAACTTACGCGGGGCGGAACTGGCTTGAACAAGCGCAGCGAAGACCAAAGATTGAACCCTAGCGGAGGTGATTGCGGCTGCTCAAAGGGTTTGGGAGATCTGTTTCAGCAAAGTGAGAGTGAGTGTGGAATTAGGGCAGACATAAGGACTTTATACGTTGGGCCGGCCTTAGGCCCACTTACAAGGGCAACCCACTAACTTTAGGGCAGAAATAAAATGGGGGCCTTACATTCTCCCCAACAACAAAATTTTCGACCTCGAAAATAAAGACTCACCAGATAAACAAATGTGGGTGTGATTTTCTCATGTCCTCCTCCAATTCCCAAGTCGAGTCACCCGTCCTCCGGTCCCAGATGACTTTAACAAGACTAACGGTCTTTCCACGACGCTCCTCAACCTTGCTATCCTCAAGAGCGATGGGTGGTACTTCCACTGTGAGATCCTCCCTGATCTGTATATCTTCGGCTTCTAACACATGAGCTGGTTCAAACACGTAGTTTCTCAGCTGTGAGACGTGAAACACCGGGTGAAGGTTCGCCAACTGCGGGGGCAAAGCTATCATATAGGCCATTGGCCCAATCCTCCTCGTGATCTGATATGGGCCAAGGAATTTGGGTGAAAGCTTCCTTGAGCGGAGAGCCCTTCCCACGCCCGTGGTTCGGGTCACCCTCAAGAATACATGATCTCCCGTTGCAAACTCCAAAGGTCTCCTCCTACGATCAGCATAGGCCTTCTGCCTGCTCTGAGAAGCCTGCATCTTGTCTCTCACCATCCTCACCTTCTCGGTGGTCTGCTCTAACAACTCGGGTCCAACCAACACTGTCTCTCCATCCTGATACCAACAGAGAGGAGTCCTACACCTCCTGCCATAAAGAGCCTCGTATGGCGCCATGCCGATGCTCGCATGAAAGCTATTGTTGTAGGTGAACTCTATCAAAGGCAATACCTCATCCCAAGCACCTAGATGATCCAATATGCAAGTTCTCAACAAGTCTTCTAACGACTAGATCGTCCTCTCAGACTGGCCATCGGTCTGAGGGTGATAAGCTGAGCTCATAGTCAACTTTGTTCCCAATGCCTCCTGTAAGGTTTGTCAAAACCAGGATGTAAACCGTGGGTCTCTGTCGGAGACTATACTCGAAGGTACCCCATGCAACCTCACAATCTCTTTGAAGTACAGCTGGGCCAACTTGGCCATGGACATCCTCAAGTTCATCGCCAAAAAGTGTGCACTCTTGGTCAACCGATCCATTATCACCCAGATGGTGTCATGTCTTCTGAAAGTTCGCGGAAGATGAGTCACGAAGTCCATGGAGATGCTATCTCATTTCCACACTGGTATCTCCAAAGGCTGTAGATTTCCCCTGGGTTTCTGGTGCTCCACCTTCGCCTTCTGACAAGTTAGACAGGCGGATACGAACTGTGCCACATCCTTCTTCATCCCCTGCCACCAAAAGGTTTCCTTGAGGTCCTGGTACATCTTAGTCATGCCAGGATGCAAGCTAAGACGACTCTTGTGTCCTTCCTCAAGGATCAACTTTCTCACCTCAGCATCATCAGGTACGCATACCCTACCCTGAAACCGCAGTATACCATCATCACCCAAAGCAAAATCTCTAGCCTCATCTGACCCAAGCTGTTCTCTAACTCTGTTCAGACCAGCATCCAACAACTGCCTCTCTCTGATCGAGTCCAAGAAGTCATTAGATATAGTAAGGGTACTACACCTAATGGACTCAGACCCCAACTCCACCTATATCCTCATGTCTCAGAATTTCTCCAGTAGCTCTACCTCTTTTATCATGAGATGTGTCGTATGTACCGTCTTCCTACTCAGAGCATCTGCCACCACATTTGCCTTCCCTGGGTGATATAGGAGCTCGAAGTCATAGTCCTTTAGGAACTCCATCCACCTCCTTTGCCTCATGTTCAGCTCCTTCTGATCAAACAAATACTTGAGGCTTTTATGATCGCTGAACACTCAGAACTGAGCACCGTAAAGATAGTGCCTCCAGATTTTCAAAGCAAAAACTATCGCTGCCAACTCAAGGTCATGAGTGGGGTAATTACGCTCATGCACCTTAAGCTGTCGTGAAGCATACGCCACTGCCTTCTTTTCTTGCATTAAGACACAGCCAAGTCTGAGATGAGACGTGTCACAGTAGACTTCAAACGGTTTCCCCACGTCCGAAATTACTAGTATCGGAGCACTAGTCAATCTCCTCTTCAACTCCTGGAAACTTTCCTCACACTTATCTGTCCAAGTGAAAGGTTGATCCTTCCGAGTAAGCAAGGTCAGAGGTGCCACTATCTTGGAGAATCCCTCTATGAACCTCCTATAATAGCCTGCTAGGCCCATAAAACTCCTGATCTCTGTGGCTGACTTAGGACTTTCCCACTTTACCACTGCCTCGACCTTTGTTGGGTCCACAGCAATCTCTGGGCTGATATCACGTGCCCCAAAAACTGAATTTCATTCATCTAGAATCCACACTTGGATAACTTGGCATACAACTGCTTCTCTCTCAAAAGACCAAGCACCAATCTCAGGTGTTCTGCATGTTCCTCATGAGTCCTGAAGTAGATAAGGATGTCGTCTATGAAGACCACGACAAACTTATCTAGGAAGGGCCGGAAGATCCTGTTCATATAGTCCATGAACACTACCGGGGCGTTGGTCACACCAAACGGCATAACCATATACTCATAGTGACCGTATCTGGATCTGAAGGTCGTCTTCTGTACATCATCAGCCTTCACTAAAATCTGATGATAACCCGATCGCAGATCTATCTTCGAGAACACCGATGACCCATGCAACTGATCCATCAAGTCATCGATTCTCGGGAGCAGATACTTGTTCTTGATCGTCATCTTGTTCAGTTGCCTGTAGTCCACACACAGACGTGAACTCCCGTCCTTCTTCACCAACAACACTGGTGCTCCCCAAGGCGAAGTGCTGGGTCGGATGAACTGTTTCTCCATTAGATCTTCTATATGTTTCTTGAGCTCTATCAACTCTGCTGAAGCCATGCGATATGGGGCCATCGAGATCGGGCCTGTTCCTGGGACTAGATCAATAGAGAACTCCACATCTCTACTGGGAGGCAATCCTGGTACCTCCTCCGGAAACACATCCCCAAAATCCTGGACGGCGGGTATCACAGACGTCGTCTCTCCTCTCTCCACCTTCATATGTGTGAAGATCATGTAGCACTACGCACCGTCCTGTAGTTCCCTCATAACACCCTGGGAAGACACCAACTCAGGCTCCTTTGAGTCGGGAAACAACAACTTCTTCTCCCGGCAATCTATCAGAATGCAATTGGCAGAGAGTCAATCCATTCTTAAGATCACCTCCAACTCCTGTAGAGGTAGGCAGATTAAGTTCACCCTGTACCTACGCCCCTCTACCTCCACTGAAAGCCTAGCACACAAGGACGACGTCCTGATCAAACCCGATGCAGGGGTAGATACTGCAAGTTCACAATGCAGCTCGCATACCGGCAGACCCAGACGCTCCACACAAGCAATTGACACAAAGGAGTGTGTCGCTCCAGAATCATACAGCACACACAAAGATTCACCTGCTATCATGCATCGACCTATAACAAGATTACCTGAGCCTGCAGCCTCTGCTCCAGTCATGGCATATACCCTGCCTGTCGCCTGAGGCCGGTTGCCTCTATCTCTCCGCTGGTGCTGGTGAGGAGTCTGAACTGGAAGGTGTGTTGCTGCCCTAGCAAGGGTGGGACAATCCTTCCCAAAGTGGCCTTCCTTGCCACAGTTGTTGCACCGACGGTAACCCTCCATACACGGGCAGGCACTCCTCAGATGAGGGCCCCCACATATGTAGCACTACACTCGACCCTGCTGGGGAGGAAGACCCCTAGACCCTTGGGGTTGATGAAGAGGTCTGTCATACGGTCTCCTCCGCTCGTCATGTCTGGGCTTGGACCCAGATAGTCCACCAATCCTCTGAGGCTGCTGAGGTCGCTGACCATCTACCTCATTCTTCATCTTCTCCATTACCCTGGCCTTCTCCACCAGAGCGGCAAAATCCTTGATGGACAAGGGTGCCACCATCAAGCGAATGTCGCTGCGGAGTCCATTCTCGAACTTGCGACGTCTCCACTCCTCATCGAGTGGCAAGGTGTAGAAACGACTGAGATGCTTGAACTTCTCAGCATAGTCAGCTACTGACTTCCCTTCCTGTATGAGCTGGAGGAACTTCACCTCCTTAGCATATCTGACACTATCTGGAAAGTACTCGGAGAGAAATCTCCCCCTGAAGGCCTCCCAAGTCATTGGCTCGCCTCGCTTCTCCATGATGGACTTCATGTTAATCCACCAATGTTCAGCCTCTCCGGTTAGCATATAAACTGCAAACACCAACCGGTTCTCTACCGGGCACATCTTCGCATCGAAGATCCTCTCCAGGTCCTTCAGCCACTGATCGGCTGCATCTGGGCTGGTCTTCCCGTTGAACTTCACAGGATGGTGTTTCAGGAAGTCTTCTAGACTCCCCTCTCTGACTGCAAGTCGTGGCTCGGGACCAAACACAGGGGCAGTCGCCCTGTTCTCCTCCAGCTGGCGGAGGGCCTCCATATGCTGCCGATGAGCATCCTCGACAGCCACCCTTGCAGCTTTCATCTGCTGCATCACCAACTGTTGCTGCTCCAGCGATGCCGCCTGTCGCTGCATGGATGCCTCATGCTGCTGCATCATCGCAGCACTCTGCTGCGCCATAGCTGCTACCATCGCCTCTATGGCTCTGGCGATATCTGGTGCGTCCCCCTGGGATGATTGAGAAGCTCGACGAGGAGGTGCCATAGTCCACTAGCACACAGAAAATCACTTGGTTAAACTTGATAAAGGCAAGAATTTTAACTAAGAACACTTAGAAGACACAGAGAAAGCTACAAGGACATCCAAGTCCACAGACTTAAGGAATGACCGCTCTGATACCATAAATGTAACACCCCATTTAATTAAGTACGAGAAATTAAAGGAATGTCACAATAAAGATAACATAAAAACGCGGTCTGGGATCAACCCCATACAACCCATGGCATATCATGATGCCTAAAAGAACTAGAGGGAAAGTTAACCGTAGTGCATAAAACTAAGGACGAACAGATACATGGGTCGCAACCCTAAATGAACTCATACAGGAAAACAACCAGTCCACACACGGACTATGCAACAGAATCTCCACTCCCTTGCTGACTCCTGGAACCTCGCCCATCTGCTCCCATCAATTAAATTGATGATCATCGCAAGAAAGAAGAGTCACATACAAGACAACCATATAATACACAGGATAAGCTAGAGCCAATAACATAATCACCATATAGTCACTCATATTTCATCATTCAATGTCCATATAACAACCAAGCATGTTATGACTTTTCATTCAATACACTACAACTCGACTCGACTCGACTCATCCGGATACGTATAACTTAGTCGGATTCAGTGGATGCTTGCACTTGTGGTGGATACCCCTGCTCGACCCTGAGCTGCTCATCACCGAGCTATGTGTTACAAGTGTTACGATGAATCAAATCTCCCTCACCACAAGGTTAGCCCTTAATGAGTTTCAGGCCTCCTGCTACTCTGACCACAAGAGTCAATCCGCTCTAAGTGAGACTAACTGGCCCCTTAGAGTGTCAGGATGCAGTCCTTACCTAGTTATACAAATGGGGCACCACCATGGACACCCACTAACAGGGCCATGGAATTACGTCCCGACCACTGAAGCGCGACCTCGGAGGTCTCACCTAGAGACCCCAAGGGATTTACACACTGACACGGACCAACATCCATAACTCAACAATAAGAGAACATTAATTCATATTTCCATTCCCATACCAACCCTTGAGGTTAATTCCTCACACGCATCATATTTTGAATCCATACCTCTGATCATCACCACCCCATGAGTCTAGGGCCTCATCTCATATTAATACCATGTTCCTTTAGTTCCACACCACTCATTCATTTCACATGCTAATTTCATATCCAACCCGTCATACACAATTCATAATTCATGCCAAGTACACATAATATTCCATTATATACATGTTTCTCATCATACAATTCACACTGAAGCCAATATCAATCATCAAGAATAAACAAGCACCCAAACAGTGTACTGCCTCGCCCAACCCCTCGCTCAGGCTGAAGGGTTTCGCTCAGGCGAGACGTGCTCGCTCAGGCGAGCCCCCCCTTCGCCTAGGCGAGGGTTCGATGGAGCACTCAGTGAACATCACGGGATCTCGCTTAGGCGAGACCCCTCTCGCCTGGGCGAGGTGTTCACTCGCTCAAAAGTTCGAGCAGGTCGCCTGGGCGACCTTTCGCGCAATGGGGTTTGGGCGAGCCTTCGTCAGACTCGCCTAGGCGAATCCGACTCACCTGGGCGAGATTATCAGTTCTCGCCCTGGTTTCACTTGCAACAGATTCATCATCTCGCTTAACCAAACACACAAAACAGCCCACACATCCAGAACAACGATTTAATCCATGCAAACAGTTTGCAAACTCAAGGAACGACAGGAAACAAACAACCTAGCTCAAACCCTAACTTCCCGTACCTGGAAAAAGGCTAACAGTTGGGTTTTTGGGCACGAACAAAGACCACAGCAGCTCCTAGAGTAGTTTAACGACCTGGAAACAAAAGAATATTATGAAACGAAGCTACCTAGTGCGGTCCCAATAAGAAATCCGAAATAACAGTGCTAACAAAGAGGTATGGGGCGGAAACAACTTACGCGGGACGGAACTGGCTTGAACAAGCGCGGCGGAGACCAAAGATTGAACCCTAGCGGAGGTGATTGCGGCTACTCAAAGGGTTTGGGAGATCTGTTTCAGCAAAGTGAGAGTGAGTGTGGAATTAGGGCAGACCTAAGGACTTTATACGTTGGGCCGGCCTTAGACTCACTTACAAGGACAACCCACTAACTTTAGGGCAGAAATAAAATGGGGGCCTTACACTAATGCACAAAGTAGTTGGTAGATCCTCTAGCGCATAAATGACATTTAATTACGCATAAGAGAAAGAAAAAAATGTAGTGTGTAGAAATAAGATGACATTTTGCAATTTATGGATTACATATTAAACAATTTGATAATAAATAATTATTTACTACTTTTATTAACATTTCACCAAATTGCAATCCTTATTTTTATCAAATGTTTGAGATTTGGTCTACCAATATAATATAAATAAATTGTAATTCATATAAGGAGAGATCGATTAATTCTCAAAAATTATTTCTCATTACTATCATGGGGTAATTAATCATAGATTATAAAACAATGAATTGTTATAAGAAATAAATCTTTTATAATTAATTCATCTTTCACTTTTTATTTATATACATAAAGAAAGTTAATAAAATATTTTAACGAAGGACATTATAGTTGTAAAAAAGATAAAAGATAAAAATAAAATTTAATTTAGGTACATAGCTTATGTCCAATGGTACATAGCTTGCACCCGACAATATCACCTGAGTTTCAACTTTTAAAAAAATGTCTTAATTAGATTATTTTCGGAACAAAATAATAATAAACATCGTTAACGGTATTGATATTTAAAATGACTTACAAAATTAAGTATTGATATTTATATTAAAATTTAGTGGTAAAAGTCATGAATAAAGTTAACGGCGTTAATAATTTTTTTCTAAAAGGAACCTAATTGAGATACTTCTTCCAAAGTTTGGACTCGATTGACACATTTTTAAAAACGGGTACCAAACTGACATATATAAATAAAAGTGGATACCATCCAACTAATTAAACTCATTAAAATACTTTTTTTAATAAGTAATGGTAACCTTTAATTTAAAAAATAAATAATGAAGGTATTATCTTTACTGTTCATTTTCGTAACCCATTCATTTGTAAACTACTTATCTAATTAAAAATTGACCATTTCAATTATGCTCTAATCGGAGGTAAATACCAAATAATTAAGTGCATAGTTGATAATACTATCTTCATTATTAACTTTCTTATGATTTTTAATAATATAAATTCGAAAATATAGACACTAAATTATAAATTACAAAACGAATTAATCTAAATCGTTTAGACTAGTTATTGACTCGTCCATAATTAGTACGAAAATTCTCAAATTAAAAAAATGATAATCTCTCAAATATTTTAAAAAAATACAATTTAATCATAAATACTAAATTTAAACAACTAAAAAACACATGATACAATCATTTAGTGTCTGGTATTTATTTTTCCATGGGATTACAATTTTTTTTTGTGAAAACTGAATTTATTGTAAATTTGAAAATAAAATCATCATTTTTTATTTTTTACTACAAATCCAAATTTATTTTTAGAGGCACCTCAAGTTCCTAAATTGTTAGCGACATAGTTACAAAACCTTGAAGTTTCAAAGGTGCGTGCTTTTCTTTGTGCTTCTAATTATCTGTCACTGTGTCTGTTTTCTGGGGTCATTTGAATTTTGTCTAAATAGATTCCATGTATAATTTATAATTATGATACAAAGCTCAAATCTTTTATTCTCTTGTTTTTGTTTTCATAAATCTTTTCAGAGGTGTTTGATTGCTGTGAAGGTTGGGTGATTCTATGCGTTGGTTGGCTTCATTTGATGAGAGAAAATTGTGGGGATGCTTGTTTCTGCCAATTGGCTCTGTTTTCTTTGTTGGGTATTTCTTTGTTGCTGTGATTTCCAAGCTTCTGCCACCTTCTCATGTTCCTCTCATCTCTGCATTGCAAAATGACTGGTAATATTGACGTATGATTCTGTGAGTTGGTTTTTTCATGTCAATGATTTTTCAGCATTGTTGGTTGATTCTGGAGAGGGAATGATAAAAGAGTTCAGAACATAATAGGGGTTTGAAATTGCAAAATATGTTTTGTTATTGATTTGTTTTATTTTTTTCTTTAATTGTTGTTTTGTTTGATATGCCGATGATGGTGAGTGTGTTATGCTTTGTTTCATGAACATGTCATTAATGATAAGTAAGAAACTCTACATCGATCAGAGATAACATAATTTCGTAATATAGTTTTGTATAACACTGTTATTTTTGTAATTACTGTTGCCTCTTCCTGAATAATAAGAGAGAAAAACTCATCATATTTTCTGATTTTGTTTTTGACAAATATAACAGGTACTATTGCTTCTTGTTGCCATTGACTCTCCCTATAATTGTTGTTGCTGTGTACTTTCATTGGCTCAGCATGAAGTTGTTTAAGCATGCTTAGCATAACTTTGCCAGATTTTGAAGGCAGAAATACATGGAAGCTGTTGGAGCAACATCCACCTATGTCAATTGTTGTTTTATTATATATGTCAATTGCCATGTTTTATTATTATATATCTATTCATGTTTTGTTGTATCTTTGAAGTTACTCGAGACATAAGGAAAGTTATGTACATCATTTAGTCATATTCTAGCAGCATAATTGTGTCTGAGGTTCATTTATTCCTTATTAATCTTATCTTCATGTTAATGATACCTGAGATTCACCATGATTGTTATACCTTGTTAAACTCTGAAAGCGGTTGAACTATGAAAACTGCAAATAATTCATTCGTTGAAAGAAAATCATGATACTTTTAATTGAAGATATCAAAGGGTGTGTAGAATTAAGAAATAACTCGTGAAGTTTATCATTCAGTATCAATATTATACGCACAATTGTTGGAAACTTTAGTAGCCTTATCCATTAATGAGTAATTCAATGGACCTTTGATTTTATAGTATAAGGATGGTATTGTTTCTTGTCCCTGCTACAATTGTTATTGATTTTCTATCCAATGAAACAAAGATAACAGGATCCTAAAACTGTGAAAACCAAGGTTAACAACTTACAAACCGGAGCAAAAGAAAACACTGGCCAAAGTGAACCAGAGAAAATGGAGAAAAATCTTAACAATGTCAGATTATGATTGCCTCAAAGCAAGAAGCTAAAGGTTGTGTGTTGCTATTTCTATATAGTACAACCATAATTGAGTTCCTAACTAGAATAATCTGTGCTTTGTGCCTTCAGTGGTCATGATTTAGACAACTCAGATGGCAGTTTTGTCTTAATTGCAAATGACATCTGAGTAAAAGGCTACTGTTCTCCTTTCACAGTTTTGTACGCTTAATAGCTCCACATCAAAAACTTCAAACTGTTTTGAGCTGAAAAAGGTTGAAGGCCCTACCTGCAGAAGAAAAAACATCAGCCATTCTACTCTAGAGAGATTGCTACTTATTTTGAAATTGTGTTTCTGAGAATTTCAGTGCAGTTGCAAGAAATGTAAAGTTGATGAGCTATTGTTAAAAAAGTGCTCAAGAATCAGGATTGAAACCTATACTTCACTCCAATTTGCACATATTGAAATGAAATTTCTTATTGAATATCATGGTAACAGTTTAGATTAGTTATTACAAAAAGATTAAGATGGACCCAAGTAATAGACTTTTCACTATTCTGCCAAAATTTCTTCTGCATATGCTGGTGTATAAAATCAAATTCTACCCACTTAAAAGAAAGGATCATGGTCAATCATAACAAGCTAATAGTTTTGAGTAAAACACAATGAAAATTTCTTCGACCTTAGAATGGATTAAGTTCTAAGCAGTCAATAATATCATATAATATGGGAAAACCCCAAAATGGATTAGAGAAAATGATAAAAGAAAAATAAGAGATGTTGGAACTCACTGGTGGTCCAAGTTCAGGGGGGATGATGATTCTTCTCTTCCCACCTGGTTTCATTTCTCTAATTCCCTCCTCAAATCCTACATCAGAAAATGTACTTTTCACACTTCTTTCTGCACTTTTTCTTTAAGGGAGAGGCAAAAATCAAGAAAAGGATGCATACTTTCTTCATAAAATTGCAAGGAAATTTACATTTCTAAATCTAAAAATTTTAACCTGGAACTAATGCCTTGGTACCCATGCGGATTTTGGCAGGAGTACCCTGCAAGTAAGTGCTGTCGATTCGACGACCAGATTCATTATAACCAACATAGTGAAAAGTTACCTGCAAGGCATGATTTACAAGCAAATTAGTGAATATAATTTGTGCATACAAATCATTCTTTTAAATTGCAGTGCCTAAAAGTTCCAGTCTTGCAGCTGAAAATGACATTTTTTAAGATTGCTTCCCACTTTCAACCAATCACCACCTCACCTAGTGTCTATTTATAGTCTAAATCCTTGACAGATGATAAAACAATGTTAAAAAAGGGTAAAATTTTACACTGACTGCGAGTTTATTTTGTTATACACTAATAGTTAAGAAAGCATAAGTAACACAGAAATCATATAAGGATTTTATTTCCTATCATAATCTGAGTTTAACACCAGAATTTCAACCTTTCTAACTTACTGACAAATATTCATTTAAAAAAAAACAGTAGATTGGAAAGAAAATAAAAGAAAAACCTGCTGACCATCCTTTGGGCAATCACCTTCACCAACTACAAAATCCCGGTATATGAGCCCTGACTCACTCTTTAAATAGTTTTCTGAAGATACTATTTTAACTTGAAAACCTGAAATGTATTACAACAATAAACCAGACAATCATATCCAAAAGAACCATCCAAGAAGATCACAACAAATGAATTTCACAGAAGGCTCCTAAATTTAACACCTGAAGTTCAATAGACAAACACAATTGAGAAACTGACCAGAGTCACCACAGCATAAAAAGTACTAGAACTTGTTTAACTAAACTTAGAAAGTAGCATAATAGCAACAACAATACCCGTATGATGAAGTGAGCTACGTGGACCATAGACGTCATTGGACTCAGTTAAAGAATATACCATGGAAAGTAACACAACCATTTGATAAAAACAAAGATAAACTCAGAAACCATGGTCCAATTTATAGAATATACCATAGAAAGTAAGACAATCATGTGCAAAAAAACAAATGTAAGCTCAGAAACCATGGTCCGATTTAAAGAATATACCATAGAAAGTAAGATAATCACGTGTCGAAAACAAATGTAAGCTCAGAACGACACATTTCGATGAAGTATCCAATTTGAAAGACATTTTTGTCTCAAACATGATTTTAACATAGTTCCAACACAATGTTAATAATCACAAAATACAATGATTTTCTAAAAAACCCATAAACTTGTAACTTATTACATAAGTTTCTATAATAATCATAGAAGTAAGGAACAAATATTATATGATCACTACTTTTCGTGTTTTGGGTATTAGATAAATAGATTAAATTCATTTTTGTATTAATTGACAATGTATTTAAATTATTATATTTGACTAGTCTTATTTATAGATGATTTTGAGTATATAAATACATCATGATCTAATATATAGATTTGTGTCCTTGTGTTCTACATTTTGTAAACTACATGTGTCGAAGTGTCTGTGTCGTGTTCGTGTCTGGTCTCCGTGTTAGTATCCGTGCTACCAAAGAAAGTAATATAATCATGTGCAAGAAACACATGTAAGCTCAGACATTATGGAACGGAAACTGGAAAGCATATAGGTAAATCAGAACTAGATCATTAAATTCATGAATGAAAAAAAATCATTGTCACCTTCTCTGATAAAATTTGGGAAGTCCTCCGGCGCATTGTTTTCCTTCTGTATCCGCCGATTTTGTTGTAGCAACCGTTTTTCGTCATAAGGATTCGTACTCTTTGTCTTCGCATAAGAAGACAAAGTTGGAAAAAAACCAGTTGAGACCAAGACAGAGAAGAAGAGTGTTCTCCTCAATGATTTTTCAGAACGCAACATGCAACTATCCTGCACTCTATCCTCACAGACAAAACATAACAAACCAAATCACAATCCATTACCCAAATTTCCCAAAAGAAAATCAATCCATATGCCTCTCTTACAGGTAATAATCCTTTGAATTTTGGTTTGTGCATCCATGAGTTAATTGCTTCCTCTGAGAAAATATAGTTCCTTGTACAGCACAAGGGAAGTTCACTGCCCAAAACAGTAAAACCCTTTTTAGTACCTGCAAAAAACTTCCATTCCCTAATTTGTTCACTAATCATGTAAACCCTAAAGCAACATTGTCAGCTCCAAATTGTTCAAAGACATACTATTTACATTAAATTTCACTGTCTCTCACTCCAACACATACCTGGGAATGTAAAAAATCCAATCAGAATTAGAAGATTCTACCAACATATTATGAGTGGAGTAAAACTGGGTAGAGGAAAGGATCAAACCCCAGAATCACATTACACCCAAATGTTAAAGATTTGGACAGGCACAACATACTAAATTTAACATAAAAAACAAAGCATAAAACCAATACAATTCACATAACACTGAACATAAACATAGAAAGATATTTAAGGTGGAATTAGGAATCTGATGCAAAAGGGTGTCTGAGAAAGACTTACACCGAAAAGACGACAACATAGCCTCTGAGAGCAGAAGCACACAGCACAGCACCACACCTGTTTCGTGTGGCTTCTACCTTATCTACTCTGTTTGCCCGTTAAGCATATGAACAAAATTTGGATCATTTCTTTTTTTACTTTTTTAAGAGTTTATTCAACATAATTATTTTACTATCAATTCTTTAATTCTATGAATAAAAGATTGTTTCAAACCATCATTGGTAGATTCGATTTTGAACACAAGGATTATTACCAGAAATTATGGTAGAAAATTAATAGATTAAAACAATATTTTCTCTTTTGTTTAATTTTAAATTAAACACGAATAATTAGGATAATAACATAATAATAACTTAACAGTTAGATAAAAAAAAGTATTTTTCATTGAAAATACCACATGTAATCTCATTATAAATTATTATTAATTTGACTTTTAAAATAAGTACTATTATATATATATATATAATATAATATAAAGATATATCAAATATTATACCATCAATAATTTTATATAAAAAATAAATTTTTTCTAATATTATTAAACTATAATTTTATATAATTATAATTATTTTTGTTGAAATTGAATAACAATTATACTTTTAGTGCAATTTAAATTCATATATTATATCAATTTTAATGTTTATAAATGTATTAAATAATTTTATATTGATATACAAGTTTTATGTATAATTTATGTGATAGAAATTTTCAATTCATTTAAGTTTAAAATATCATATTTTAATTAACAAAATGTTAAACAGTGTAAATTTGCTCCATATCATGTAATATTTAACTTAATTTAACCTGTTGTAATTTGATTTCTAATAATTATTTATGATCGGATCAAAGTTCAAAATCATTTTACACATGGTATATATATTTTATTCTCATAATTAAGAAAAATTATGTTTTGACAAAAACAAATTTAACAAAATTGTTATAAATAGAATTAAAATGGATTATTTTTTTTAAAACCAAAATAAAGTAATAAAATAATACTTCTTTACTTAAATCGGTAATTTGTCAAGTTAAGAAAATCTTTGTTAAACTATCACTTTCCCATAATTAATTCATACAATTTTTTGTTGTTTCCATTAAAATTTCTTTGTCTCTTCAAATTTAGTTTTTTTTTTTTTAACAAGCAAACATTATTTTTATGGAAGAACATAGGACCCACACCCTGACGAGGTAAGGTAGTTCTTCCAACCTCAGTTTTTTCTGGTTTGGTTTGGTGAAAGGAAAAGGAAAAGAAGAAAATTGAAAATGGCTGGTGCAGAAAGGTTCGTGGAAGCAGATAATGCAGAGGCCCTTATCACCAGAATTGAACACAAATCCCGCAAGATCGAAACTTTACTCAAACAGTACCAACCCCTCTACTCCTTTTCTTCTCTCATCACTGCATCCATCAATTAATTCCCGCTATTTGTTTTTTTATTATCATCATCATCATCATCTGTGGTGTGTAATGCAATTTCAGGTATAAACCCGTGGAAGCTCTTAAAACCGCTCTTGAAGGCACCTATGCCATCATTGGGGATGAGCGTTGCAAGGTTTCTCCCTCACCCCTCCTTCTGTTTTTTGTATATTTTTTCTGACATTTTTTTTTCATCTTTTTGGAAAGAAAATTTGATACTTAACTGTTATTTTTGTGATAGTGTTTGTGTTTGCATTTTATTTTGATCATTGTGGAACTGAAGCTGTGTTTGATTAGTTGGGAAAACTACCCTGATACTCGTGATTTCTTCGAAATTCACATAAAATTCCTGGCTTTTTGATATGCCCCCTTTGAGGAACACATAGTGTGATGCTTCTCATGTATAATAGAAGTGTCATTGTAATTTATTTCAAACAATTAAGGAGAGATAGTATAGAAAGGCAAAAGAATGATCATGTGAATTTCAAAGAAGTCATGGGAAGTGTCGGTGTATTTGTTCTTGTTATTATCATCCCTAATAAGCTATTTTCAGCTAGCAAGAATGTGTAGTTTCTTTCCCCTATTGTTGCTTTGGAGATCTTGTGCAATTCAATTGATGTTTTCTAATTTCTTGAAATCATACCTTACTTTTCATGTATTTTGGATTTCTTTTTATGTTTTCTTTTTAAATTTTAGAGTTTGATGCTTAAATATTTGTGCATACCTTTGATTTTGATTGCTGAGAAACAAAAACAATGTTCCCCCCACCCCCTTTAAATCCAAGTTCAACCTGTAAAGACTATTCCTTTGATTACATTTACAATTGTGATGGAACTTTCTGTAATATGTTGAAACTTGAAATTGTGGCATATTTTAATTTACCTTTATCTTTTCTTTTTTCAGTCAGCACATTGGATTGTGGTACATAGAGCTATAATGGCTATAAAAGATGTGGATGGGATGCTTTCTTCATTGGATCCTGAGTACTATGATATCCTAATGAAGTGAGTGGTGAAGTATATTTTTCTTGAATTCATTTTTCTTTTCATTTCTAATTTGGCTTTCTTGTCATTCTTTTAGTACAAAATTGCTTAGATGATGTTAAAATTCTGAGGTTTATAGTTAATGATGATTGTAGTTTGGCCTGTGTTCCACCTTGCATGATTTGTGCTACACTAGAACAATTACAGCTAGATATAGAAATATGGACTGTAATAAACATAAGGGCACTTTGTACATGTATTTTTTTCAGAAATGGAATGATAATCTTTTGGTAAAGTAAACCTGTGATGTAGGAACGAAATTACTTAATCTCTTGATCTTCTCTGCTATACAATTCTTCATTCAACCTTATTTCATTCTGGAATTCCTGTAGGCTGTTTCTGTCCTAATATTTTAGAAGCCTTCTGAATTATGTATGTATTATTTAGACAAAGCAAAGTTCATGTTGATAAATCTATGATGAGAAGAAACTGAAAAAAAAAAAAAATAGATGAACTTGATAAAACATGTTGATGAATCTATGATGATAGTCTTTGTAGAACCACACTACAAAAGCTAACCATTTGAGTCTTATAAACCCCTTGGAGTTCCATACCTCGATTTGTGACTCAAATCCCATGCCTAACAACTTGTTTAGCAAAAAGAACTCCACCTAAGATATTCCCACAACAGAAATTCATTGAAACAACACTTTCTTCTGTTCTTTCACATTTTTAAGAAAGCTAAGGCATTAAATGAGTCTTTCATTCAACAATATTAATCTTAACTGTGTTAGATAACTTTAGATAACTACTGGTATTTAACAATATGATAGTAACTAGTAGATAGCAAATGATATTCTTCCACCATTTTCTGTCCTAAGAAGTTATCTTCCTTAGGTACTTGTATAGAGGCTTAGCTACCGGAGATCGTCCCACGTGCGATCAATGTCTTCGGATTCATGAAAAATTGACAGAGAAAGCAGGACTTGGTTGCATCCTACGTTTTCTGACTGATACTGTAAATACAGTTTGATTTCTGAACTACCTTTATATTTGAATTTTTGTTCTTCTCCTTTGGTGTTTTTGATTTTTCTTTTGTCTATGCAAGACTACAACAATCAATGTAGTGAAGTATCAGGGAAATATATTATTAATGTTGGATTGTTGGATTCAAAGTAATATGAACCTTACCTTTTCAATACTCATTGAAAAATCTGAGACATCAAAAGCACTTTTAGAGGAGCTTCTGACTTCATAACTTACCTCCAGCATTCTCACAAAACAGATTTTTCCCTGACCTATAGAGTTTCAAATTACTTTTGGAGAACTTCAATACATTTTTGATTGCAAAACATTCTGTGATATAGAATCAGATATGGTGCAGAAATGAAACTCATACCATGAGTTGAACTCTGAAATGAATTTTGAAGCCATTGGCCAACTTTTTCCTTCAAAACCTGTATTTTCTAAATATGTATCTAGTTCCAGAAAAATGTTTGTGGATCTCATTAACTTCATGCTAGGACCCTTTTAACACATTTTTTATTGGCTAAAGTCTATGTGAATCTCATTAATTTGAGAATGAAATCCGCAAAATGAAAAATATAACTTAGATATTTAGTGAGATCCATGAATTTTACCCAATACAAAAGTATAGGTGAAAAAAGTGTGTATTACTAAATTTTTCAATATAGATAGATAGGGTGGAATAAGACTTATTACCAATGCTGAAGTTTTTTCTTTTATATTGTTTGATTTGGACTTTCGCCGGAATTACTGATTTTGTTTTTATTTTTGATGATAATGTTTTTATTTTAATTAAGTTGGATTTTATTTTAAGTGGATTTTGTAAGTTGGCAAATTCATTCTTTGATTTTGTTGCTTATTTTGAATAATATCTACCTGACTTCTACGTAACACTAATAACATTGCATCACTTAAAATAATAACATGAACGAAATTAATTCAGAAGAAATAAAGAGTATAAAAAGGACTATTAATTACAGCTACAACCCCTTTTAGGAAAAAGATTGATTTTCTCCTTCTCAGCTGTTTTCTAGCTTATTTTCTAGATATTTCAGCTTTATTTAAAAGATAACATTTTTTTATCAATCACTTTAAATTCAAAAATAGTTTTTGTTCCTCTAAATTATTTTTTTGTTGCAATTACAGAATCCAAGGGACAATTTTTATTTTGCTCTTAAGAGGTGTAATCCCCAAATTATCCATGCATTTAATTAATATATTACAGCCATAATCAACCACATACCCTATTTTGCTGATTTACAAAGTATAATCAATTTCTTAAAAAATACTGAAACTTATTAGCGTATACTTGGTTATCAATACACAGATAAAAACTGATTATGATTTATTCTAATTATAATGTATTGTCAAAATAATCTAACATGTCTAGAACACACTAAAGAGAATTGTTAGCGCTTTTAATGCTTAAAGAATTTTGTAACCTCAGCAGAAAAAGTAAAGAAGAAAAGGAATTCACATTACACTGAACATCAACACGTGGTAACTGCTAAATAGGCTTTATATTACTATATGTGAGGTAATATTATCTTTAGCAGGAAACAAGAGCTTATAGTGGAACAAATAAAATAGTTGAAGGTTTGTTAGTGGATCAAATTTCACACAGCACCAGCCACAGAGACAAATTCTTTGTAAACAAATCTGATAATAAAACTAAAAACCAAAGTCAAATCCAAAAGGGAAACACTCAAAAACAGCATTGGCAAAAGTTGCAACATGAAAGTTGTAGCCATGGCTCTGACATGGCCCATGATGCTACCTTTAATCATGCTTGTTAGTTACTTCTCTTTGAAAAAACTTTACTTTGACACACACATGATGATGATACAAGCTCTGTCACCACTCACTAGTGCGTAACCACACATTTTTATTTTTTTTTACCTTTGTTCAGTTCTTGAAAAAGGGTATTGGAAATCCACATCTTAAGGAGAATGAAGTGTGCAGAAAGAGCCAAAGTTGAGTCCCACAATCTGACTCATATTAGACCAAAAAAGATGGGAAATCAGAGCAAAAGATGCAGAAAAACATTTCTAAATGAGACCACACTCATGGGAATCCCTTTGATTCTGTCACCCTCCCCTACATTGCACAAAATCCCACCTCTCATCTCACCATGTGGCATCACAAATCCTATGAAAAGGAACAAATAAAATAAGATAAAAAACACATTATTCTAACACCCTTTTCCATCTTTCCAAGGTTAACAGAAACTATTCAGCATATGAAAACACTAACTGCTTTAACATATCCAAACTTTACACATCCTAAAGTTCACTAAAGCATGTTCTATCCAGGCTCAAAATAAAATAAGCCTAGACAAAAAGAGTTCATTTCATAGCCAAAACCATGATGATTCCATTTGCCTCCCTTTTTCCTCTTTAAAATCCCCACCTTTTTTTACATTCTGGAAATTAGTTTTTGGAATGTATTTTCAAAACTGCATTTATACAATCCAAAAACCAATTTCTAGAACAGTATTGTCCATTCTAGAAATTAATTTTTGGAATATAAATAAGAAAGGAAAGTGCAACAAAAAATTAAGGGAGCAAATAGAATTTCCCAACCTCAATACCTAGCAAGTAACCAAAACCTAACATAACTATTTTGTTGATTCATTTCTGTCTACCACCTAAAAATGTCTTAGCTTCCATCCTGATCTTTGCCCTACCACCACAGCCAGGAGTAGTGATCAACTACGGCGGGGGACGGCGCTGAATTGACATTGCTGCCCAAGGGTTGACAGGCACCGGCCGCCGGATGGTAGGGCCTAATGGGTTGTGATTGGCCGGAGGCGGCGGCACAGAAGGCAAGGAGGCCGATGAAGATGATGCAGATGAGACAGCAACACGCTCACATGAAGGGCACATTGTAAGAGTGGTTGGAGGGTTCATGTGCATGTAGAGCTGTGGGGAAAACTTCAATGCTCTTAGCTCTTGCACTTCCTTCTGCAGCCTCCTATTGTCCTCAGTTAGATTCTCATAGCACCTCTTTAAGTATTCACAATCCACTTCAGTCTGCTTCAGCTTGGTCCTATTGAACCAAAAGCATTGACATCATTCTCCTTTTTTCATCACACAATGCAAGACAAAGTAACACGTGACATTACACACACAACAACAAAGCCACATCAATTTTCATTGTCAATCACACTTTACTTTACTAGTTTATATCACTTTATTAGATTATCATTGTAAAGTTGGAAATTTGTGTACTTCCATTAACTAATGAAAAAATGAAGTAAACACCAACGATTCCAAAATTTGACTTCAAAATCCATCATCACCAAATTACTACATGTTTGTCTGTGCTGTGGGCCCGAGCATGCACATGCCTGTGTTTTATTTCAAAAAATTAAAATCAAAAACCAGCTACAACTTTATATACTTTAATGTCTCACAAAAGTTGTGTTTTTCATAACACTCAAATTGGTGAGATCTCATTATGAATGTTGGAGTTATCTTGAAGTTACTGTTAAAGAAGAATGACATTGGTGGGGAACAACAAATCCTTCTAAATAGATAACAACACAGTGGGGCATACATGTTAAAGAATCTTGTTTGAAGAAAGACAATGAACAATGTCAGAACACAATATTCATTATTCAGTGATTATATACAAAAGTGTCAAGAATATCCCTTGGATGAAAATCCTCACCTTGCTCTTCTGTTCTGAAACCACACTTCAACCTGCCTAGGACTCAGATTCAACTGCTTTGCCAAAGCTTGCTTTTGTTTCTACAAATAACAATAATAAGTTTGAGAATAAATGCCACCATTGAATCATACTTCCAACACAAATGAATAATTCATAATAAACCTCATCCTATCCTGAAATTATAAACAAAGTTTGATTTAGCAGCTGATTTTTACAATTTCAATCATTTTTCTCAATGATTTTACTGTCACTTTGTGAAAAGAAGAAAGTCAGAATGATTCATCACAAAAGTTAGACATTAGATCAATTTACATGAGATTAAGCAGTAAGTTATGCTAAAAGAAGGGCTTTTCTTCGTTTATTTGAAGAATTCATGCGAGACTTTAAGATGACTCCAACCACGATTTCAGCCACAATGGTCGCAACATATCCACAGTTTCTGCCAAAAGGTTTTCGATTTTATGTCACCATAACCACAATTTCTGCCAAAAGGTTTTCGGTTTTGTGTCACCATGACGACAGTTTCAGCTGGAAGGTGTTTGGTTTCATGTCATTGTATCCTAATTTCAGCAGAAAGATGTTCCATCTTACATCACTTAAACCACCGTGTTGGCTTAAATGTAACGCCTGCGGTCTTATGTCACCACCACCATATTTTCAGCTTCAAGGTGTTCAGTTTTATGTCACTTTGACCACAATTTCAGCCAAAATGACTAACAGCATTATTCAATCAGAAATGTATTTGGACAAAAACCTCTTCTGTAGCGCATTGCATAAACTTCAATTCTAAATCAAACATCACCAAAATCACTTGAAGAAACAGTGTTTTTGCGACTACAAGTTTGATCATTCCAAAATAGGTATTATCATTGCAATAGAAATTACAAAAATTTTATTATGTTTGACTCACCGGATTCAGAGTGTTGTGTTCCTTGAAAGTTTCTTCAAGCACCAAGGCCTGTTCTTTTGACAACCTCAGTTTCTTCCTCGACGTGTCGCCGTCCCCGTCGCCATCACCACCACACCCTCCGCCATCATCATCTTCACTTCCACCTCGAGAACATGACCCTCTCTCATTCTCCTCTCTTTCGCTCCTCTTCCCGCTGATGCTTGAAACTGCGCTGTTCGGTGAAGACACACCGTTTTCCTCGTAGCATGGTGCCGATGGTGGTGGTGGCGGCGGCAAGTTCACATCTATTCCAAAGAAGAACGGTGGAGGTTCGGAGCTCCGATTGGTAACATGAGACGCACCTGAGCAATGGCAAAACAGCAATGGCAAAAGGCGTAGTTTAACACAGAAATTTCAAAGGTTATAAAAATGAAAAAAAAAAAACAAAGGGTGAGTGTTCTTGACAGCATGAAAAATATGAGAAATGGGTTTCTTATTTCAGCGAAAAAATGTGTACGAAAGAAGAAAAAGAAAGTTTTTTTTTCACAAATAAACATTTGGAGGAAACTAGAAGCCATGGAAAAGGGAACAAGTTAAAAGCATGAAGAAATGAATTGAAAAAAATGAAACTTTACCATGGAGATGGAACAAATTATTGAAAGAAGAAGCCCTTTGGTTTGGAACAGGTTGAGGAGGTTTGTGCATGTTGAAAGGGTGTTGTTGTTGTTCATTCATGTTATTATCGTCATTCTCTCCCCATCTCAAACTCAACCCCAAGCCCAACCCATCATCTTTTTCAGCCATTGTTGTGTCAAAGTGAAGACTTTTCTTTGATTTTGGACTGTGTAGAAGAGATTCAGCAAATGGGGTAGACTTTAGTGACAGTGAGGGTAAGCTTTTTGAAGAACAGGAAAAGAACAGAACACAGAAGTGTGTGTGTATATATCTATAGATATATAGATATATAGGGAGAGATAAATACTACTGAAGAGGGTGTGAAAGAGAAAGCTGAGAAAGAGTAAATAGGCACAATAGAGTTAATGATGAGATGTGTCAGAGAACCAAATTGGTTCAATCATCATATGACATGGCTTGTACTGGGTACTACTAAGCAACATTGTCCTATGATGAATTTCAAAGCTTAGGTTGCTTTTTAACCATGGTTGTGTTGTTGTGCTGTGAAAAAAGATGAGAATGATGCATTCAAGAGTGTTGTTTTTGGGGTTCGGAAATTCATTTATTGCAGAAGGTTGAAGCTTAATGAGAAGAGAAGTAACTTACCTAATTTAGGATTTGTATATTTTTATGTTGACCAACGTTAAATTTTATGCTTTTAGTTACAATGCACGTTAAAGATATTTTTATGTACATTTGTTTAATCATGCATTAATAACCGTAACCAGTTAAAGATATTTCCTTTTCCTTTTCTTCTTATTCAGAAACTAAATAGGATAAGAAATTTAAACATGGATTAAAAAAATCTGGCTTGTGTTTTTTAGTTTTATTAACCTTGTATAAAAAATATTTTATTAAATGGCCTTGTTAAATAGAATACATTGGCTAAATACATTTGACAATAATATTCATTAAATAGAACTAAATATTAAAACCCGTACTATAAAAAATGTATGATTTTTAAATTAAATTTATTTATTATAATAAAATTAATTTTTATCTATTAATATGAATAAAATGTATTATTTTTAGCATATTTGTCTTAATTTTAATTACATATTTGTATTTAAAGAGTTCAATAAACATGAATGATAAGAAAAAAAAATTGTACTTGAATGCACATATTTTAAAATAGTATAATCTTATAAAATGTGAAGAATAATTATATTTAAAAGAAAATTTAATTAGTTATTATTTGCGGGAGAGGAATTACATCATTATTTTCTGTCACGGAAAAAGAATTATTTTAATTTAATAAAATATAAAATAGTCTTACTAAAAAATAAAATACAGTCATTTTAAAGACTATTCGTTTATATAATAGTGTAAATATAACATAAAATAGTCTTATTGAAAAATAATATTATAGCAGTTTTAAAAAATTGTATCCGTAGGTAAAGATACTGATGACCTTACCAAATATTTGTAAGAGAACTATATAGTTTATTTATACAAACGTACTTTTCATTTAATAATAGTCTTTAAAAATAGTATATTGTCAATATATACTTGTTCATATTAAGATTAATATTATACATTATTTAAAAGAGTAGAATGGAAATCTAATATTAAAATAAGAAAATCCTATAAAATAATATTAGTTATTATTAATGTGATTTTTTTATTTAAATCAGCATTTAACTTGATAAATACAGATAGTTTTATTTATTAAACTAAAAATAACGGTTGTAACACTATTTTAAGAAAAATTATATTTTTTATAAAATCAGTAAATTGGTAATTTTAATTTATCCCAACATCAAAACTATACATCTTGAGTGCAACAATAATATTACAAAATCCCATAATTTATTTTACCAATTTATTTATTTATTTATGATAGTGATGTGGTTTGCTTGTGTTTTCTGTTGAGTTGAGAAGAAAAAGTGGCTTTTTTCATGGTTGACTGTTGAATCATGATCTCATCATATAGATGATGATAGATAGCTAGATGTATGTTTATGTGTCATCATTAAATGGGTCCCACTGTTGTTAAATATAAAACATAAACAAGACATTGATTATTATAAAATTTCTCTAAAATCCCATTATATTAATTTTAGTTTTAAGGTATATCTCATAGGTACCCACTTTTGTAGTGAAATCTTAAGTAAGTTTCTTTATTTTTATTTGACTCAATTGAGTCTTTATTTTATTTTTAAAATTTTGTTGCTTTCTTTACGTTAGTTGTCCACTGTGCTAATTATGTGCCCACGTGTTTTTTTTAATTTTTTTTAAAATTTTTTAAGAAAAATAATAAAATTGCCATGTGTCAATCTGACATTGTGCCATATGGTAGAAACTGTGATGTGGCAATGCCACGTGTCACTATTGATGTGAAAAGTCTCAATGTAATCCCTATATTTGTTATTTTGTCTTAATTTGGTCCAAATTTTGTTAAAACTAAATCAATTTCATCGTGTATCAAATTTAAATTTTATATAAATTTTACAATGGTATTTTTATTATAGTTGATATTTTTAACAAAATTAAATTTATTTAAATGTATATTTTGCACTGATATTTATTTAAATTTAAATTTAAATATTTATATATCCATAATTTATAGATAAATGTTAGAGTTGTTTTAAAAATAAAAATTTTATAAATTCAAATATAAAATTTTTAAAAAAAATTATAACAATTATAACCTTTGTCAATATTAGAAGTATAAAAATTATTGATATATAAATATTTGAAACAATATTTAAATAAAGTTCAATACAAAATATACATTTAAATAAACTTAATTTTGTTAAAAATATCAATTATAATAAAAATATCATTGTAAATTTATATAAAAATTAAATTTGATATAGGGATGAAATTGATTCAGTTTTAACGAAATTGAGACCAAATTGAAACAAAATAACAAATATAGGGATTACATTGAGACTTTTCACATCCAATAGTGACACGTGGTACTGCCACATCACACTATCTCTGCCACGTGGCACAATGCCAGATTGACACGTGACAATTTTGTTTTTTTTTTTAAATTATAAAAAAATTAAAAAAATTAAAAAATTAAAAAAATTAAAAAAGTAAAAAAAACCACGTGCTGACACATGTCACATGATTAGCATCGTTACTGGACAACTAACGGAAAGAAAGCGATCGCAATGAATTTTCAAAAATAGAGGACCTACTTGAGATTTTGGTACAAAAATAGATACCTCTAGAATGATTTAACCTTAATTTTAAGCAAATTCAAAAACCTTAGAGATTGAAAAATACATAATATTTCATTGGTTTGTGTTGAATTAGCTACTTTTTAAAAAAAAAAATACTAAGTATTTTGTTTGTAATAGTTGCAACATAAACTTTTTTTTTCTTCTAGTATTGTATGTTTCAAGCCCACAACTATATATATAACCATTAATTTCTAAAGTATAATCTTATAATATTATTAACCTAAATGAATTTAGAGGTTTTTAATATAAAATGAATTATATAAAAATATTATTTTACATCTTATTAAAATACTTGTTATAGTGCCAGTCTCACTTCCAAATATTATAAACCAGTCTCAATCAATTAAAAATCAAATAATTTAATTTTTAGAAAATCAAAAACAAATTAAATAAATTAAATAAAAAACAAAATTACATATATATTATATATATGTAACAGAACAACAACGAAAGCCAGAGAAAAAAAATGAAAAAAAAACAAAGAAAGATATATAATATATTATATATATATATATATATATATAATGATCAGTAAAAGTAAAAAAAATGAAATAAAAAAACAAAGAAATATATATTATATACGTATGTCATTACTTCAAAAGAGGAAAAAGAGAAAGAGGGATCAACGACGCCGCTGAACTAGCGTCCCGACGGAGCTGCCACGCGAGGCGATCAGAGTTGCCGTGCGAGACGATCGGAGCTGCGACGTGAATGACCGGAGCTGAGATTTCGAAATAGGTCAATGTTTTAAAGTTCTATCTTCTCTTCTTCTTCGATTAGGGTTTTCGAGTTGAGCTTCAATCTCTGTTTTCGCATGGATTTTCGATTTGGAGCATTGGGGTTTTGGTTTGGGCTTAAAATCCGAAAGCCAACAACATGTTTTTGTGGCATTTCGTCTCGTTCTTCGAATTCGGTGACTCCTCTCGAATTCGCGAGTGGTACGAGTCGACGAGTTTACTCCGAGTTCACTACGAGTTTGAAAAAAAACGAGTTTATATACGAGTTAACCCGTGAACACTGTCATGACTCGACGGGTGTACGAGTCAACCCGCGAGTTTGATAACCATGGGTTGAACGAAGCCAGTATTTTTATCACTTTTATATATCCGTAGTCTATTGTTTGACATGCCTGTCTATAACAGAGTCACTCAATGTTAACCAAGATCCTCTCTACTATATTGTTTATGAATTATCCATATTTCCAACAAGTTATTTGTATTATTCCTATCAAATATTACTATCAGGTAGAGTCTACAGTTATTTGGAAAATTGCAAAAAAAATATTTGCTTTTCCATGATGTTAAGTGTGTCTAGTCCTAGGAATGACTACAGAGTGCATGACTTGATGTTACCAAAGTTATTTATGCCTTTGATAATCTTCATATTTAATGGTAACTTATATGTGGATGTGGATTGCTGAAAGGTAGAAAGTACTTTGATGCATTGTTGCAAAAACGTTATCAATGCTTTTATTCAATAGCATATTTTTTGGTTTGTACTGTAGATTATAGGCAAAGGGAGCAAATAAGCATTTGGAATGATTTGCTATGGCCCAGCAGTCATCTAGGCTCCAGCGTTTGCTTACTCTCCTGGACAGTATCCTTCACAATTTCCTTATTTCTACATTTACTTAATCCTTTATTTAGTTTTTTCCTGAATTTTCTTTAACCAAACTTTTATAGCCGGGTCAACCCAAGCTACAAGGTTGACCGCTGCTCGTCAGATAGGGGACATTGCAAAATCACATCCTCAAGACTTGACCAGTCTTCTCAAGAAGGTATCAGTTTTGCTAAAGTTCTATTAATACTCTATATCTGTAATATGTTCCTTTATGTACTGTCTTCATTGTAATGTACTTGTACCTTTTTATCTCTGTCTCTCTGCTATCAAAAACATTTTGTTGGTAGATGGACTCTATGTTTAAATATTGAGATATGAAACCATTTCTGGACCTGCTTGTGATGGTTCAAGCTTTTGGAATAGTTTTTTGACATGTTTTTTAGCCTCTTTTGTGAAGTAAACAAGATTTAAGTTCTTAATGTTTGCTTGCTGCTTCTTTTATTTAATAATTTTATTTAAAATAAAATTTCAGCAAAAGGTTATGATTGCCTGCTTCTGTAAAAAGAGCAGGTTAATGTTGAAACAGCATCTAATAACTTGATTTAATTTAGTTTCAGCATGTTTTGAAAGCTATACAAGATAATCATTAAATACTTATGGTTGTTTCTTTTATTTAATGCTGATAACAATAATGGGCATTAACACCCTGTTTTCATTTGATGCTTAGGTTTCTCAATATCTCCGCAGTAAAAATTGGGATACACGAGTTGCAGCTGCTCATGCAATTGGATCAATTGCTGAGAATGTTAAGCACATACATTTGACTGAACTTTTTGCTTCTGTTGTATCAAAAATGAGTGAGAATGGGATATCTTGTAGCATTGAGGATCTGTGTGCATGGCCATATTTACAATCAAAAATTACAGGAAGCTCATTCAGAAGGTTGTAAAAAGAATGATTCTTTGATAATTCTTTTTTTTGTGGCATAAAAAATATTTCTATTTGAGAAAAAGAAGGAAGGTACAGGTAAGGGGAGTAATCCTTCAACATCGAAGACAAAAATAATAAAAAACAAAAAACTGGCGGTGCTCACCAGGCTGCCCAATTCCTTGCTTATAAAAACTAGAAATATCTTGAAAAAGCTGTGGGCTGAATACTGAAGGGAAAAATAAGCAAAATTATATGAAAAAGGTTCAAGGGCTAAAAGACATCTTTAGAACTTGTGGCTTTGTACTCCAGTATGTTGGACCAAAGAATTGCACTTAAACTTTACAATGCCTAAGTTTTAGCCCAAAGTTTTTACCCAAACCTATGTACTGAACTACAAAAATCTGTTCCAAATTAAAATACATCTAGAGAGTACCATGAACTGAAAAGTTATGACTTGATATGGTTTGAAAAATAGTTTAGCCCTGCTTCTGTTATGACGAATGCATTTTATTTGGAAGATATTAACTTTGTTCCTTGATGGCAGCTTTGATATGAACAAGGTGCTTGAATTTGGTGCCTTACTAGCTTCAGGGGGGCAGGTAGATCAATAATCTCTCTCTCACACACAAATATTTTATCACTTGTTGTCGGTATGTTAGGATTAAAAAATACCATACATATTAATTGCTTTCCTTCATCCAAAAGAATATAATACAGACAGAAGAAATGTAAATGGTCTAGGAGTAAGGAGAGAAGGAGTGTGAAAAAGTACTTCTCTACTTTGTAAAACTTTTATAAATCTAAATCTGTTTCTTCCCTCTAATAATTGCTACTAGACTTGATTATGATCTAGATTTTCAGCAAAAAAGATCAAGCACCAAAGTACAGCTTATTTTTCAAACTACCAAAGAATTGCATCCTTCCTTCCAATGGTTTTCATAATTTTTTTTAGTGATTATTTTAATCTGATTACATTATACTGGAATTAGATGTTTCAAGATACTACATTGGTTATGAAATTATAGAAGTTTTTAATTTCCATCACGTTCTCATGGAGCCCAGCCTATAAATGTACTTGTATGTTTTAATTTCAATTCCTTTTGAGGTTTTCTGTTGTCTCAATTGCATGTGCAGCTATTGCATAAATATTTTTCTTGCTCCATTTCAGGAATATGATATTGGAAATGATAGTATAAAGAACCCAAAGGAGCGATTGGTTCGACAGAAGCAAAATCTTCGACGTCGTTTAGGTTAGTAAGAATGCCTAATGGTGTAGTGTGTCATTGGCCAGGCAGTGCTATTGAAATGATGACTAAGAAATAAGTTGATTGCTAAACTTGTGTGGCATATGCTAACTCAATATCTGCTCTAGTTGATGTAAATGGACAACTGTTGAGAAGTTGATTTGGTGACAATTGTATTATGGGGTTTAATAAAAGGAGTACTTGCCATATATTTTCAATGCTTTGATACTCCTTTTACTTTCCCCATCTAAAGGAGTTGAAACAAGGCATTAATTTACTTTCTATTAGCTTAGAAGTCTATTTGTTCAAGTGCTTTTTTTTAATTTTAAACATGCATAATTATTTGTTGATTATGTTCATATAAAGCTTAAGCATATAAAAAAGCAATTGAAGCTAAAACGATTAGCTTATTCAAGTCACACTCAAAGAAAACTATATCATTGAACTCTGACCTTCCCCATGCCAAACTTATACTAATGCACCCTAAGTTTATGTGCTCCTGATTCTAGAAGCTCCTCTCAATTAATGTAGGTTTGGATGTCTGTGAACAATTTATGGATATCAGTGATGTAATAAGAGACGAAGATCTTATGGTGTCCAAATCAGACCCACATCTGAATGGGATTGATCGTAGAGTTTTTACTTCTTGTTCTGCACATAACATCCAGAAAATGGTTGCAAACATGGTTCCTAGTGTCAAATCAAAGTGGCCAAGCGCAAGAGAATTGAATCTTTTAAAGCGTAAAGCAAAAATAAACTCAAAGGACCAGACAAAAAGCTGGTGTGAAGATGGAGGTACAGAGGCATCAGGTGCTCAAAGTTTGACTCCAAAAGGCACATGTCCTGATTCACTGAATTACAGTAAGGTAGTATTCTGTTTTTCTCATCAGTTAAACGATAATTTCTGGCCTCTAGGGCGCGTCCCTCTGATTTCATGGCACTCCTATTGTCATTGGTGGCAGCAAATAATTTTTAATAATTATTATAATTATTCAACTTTTATTGGTTGTTGTTATTGCTATTCGTGCTGCCATCCTATTGTTATTGTTGTATGATACAACCTTTTACGCCTAAGCAGGATAACAAGCTTTGGTGTGTTGGTGTCTTGGAAAATGCGATCTTAAGCTCTAAATAGTTAATAAACGAGTAGATTCTTTTTCTTTTTTCATCTCGTATGACAAGGCGTGATTTGAAATTATTTTAATGCATCATTTTGTTCAGGTATTCATGGATGTTAATCATGACGACGATGGCTTTGAGCATGATGGGGATGGGCAATGGCCTTTCCACACTTTTGTTGAGCAACTTATTATAGATATGTTTGATCCTGGTAAACATTTCGCCCTTTGTCACTTTTTGTACCATTTGATAAAAGAATGTTGATATTCATCTACTGCTATATTTTCACATCTATTTATTTTCTTTGAATGCTTATTTTTCAAATGCTGTTGGCAGTTTGGGAGGTACGACATGGTAGCGTGATGGCACTGAGAGAGATTTTAGCACATCAAGGTGCTTCTGCTGGCGTATTTAAACCTGACTCACACATGGGTGGGACCCTGTTTATTGAATTGGAAAACAAAAGTATACCAACCACATTGAAGAGAGAGAGGGAAATTGATTTAAATATGCAAGTTTCAGCTGATGAGTTTGATTCAAACTTGAAGAGGCCAAAACTTGAAGATGTGTCATCACCAAACTTTATGGATAGTGTGATGACTTGCAACAATATTACTTCTGAAACCCATGGATGCAATTTAACTTTGGATTACGGGAACGGGCAATTTAATGGTAATTCCAATGACATGGATCTGGAGTCTCACTCTGATGGCTCACGTGATGCATGCAAAGAGTCTGCCATTATAGCAGAACAGAAGGGTCATCTTGATGACAATCAGATGCCCTCTGGAAATCTTATTGCGCTGAGAAATCTTCCTCAGAACTGTGAGCTGATGAACTCTGTTAAAGTGGCTAGAAGATCCTGGCTTCAAAACTGTGAATTTCTTCAAGATTGTGTGATACGCTTTTTGTGCGTGTTGTCACTTGATCGGTATGATATTTTTGTTCGTTTATTTCTTTTAAGGCATGAGCTAGATCCTGCTGAACTTCTGTTTATGTAACTGATTCCAAAGTACTGTAGTTCCATGTGCTATTGATGACTCTTTTATTAAATAGATACCTAAAAGCTGTCTCCTATCTGCAAGTTTCTTTATTCATATTTTGTTATTTTATTTCAGCTTTGGAGATTATGTATCTGATCAGGTTGTTGCTCCAGTGCGTGAAACCTGTGCACAGGCTTTAGGTGCTGCATTTAAGTATATGCATCCGGCACTAGTAAATGAAACATTGAACATATTGTTGAGAATGCAGGTAAACATTGTTTAATGCTGCAAATTTCTTCCAGTTAATAATGTAATTTACAATGCTTAAAGATGCATTTTGCCTTTTCATACTATCTCTGTGCTTTTCCTCCCCTTGAAGCAATTTCTTCTTTTGATGGGTTTTGGTTTGTGTTCTCTTAGATTTGTTTTTAATCTTTATGCTTCTGTTGTTGCCTTTTGTTCAGTGTAGGCCAGAATGGGAGATTCGTCATGGCAGTCTTCTTGGTATAAAATATTTGGTTGCTGTACGGCAGGTGCATATCTGTTTTCTGCCATTTATCTTTGATACTTCTGTCTCTCTATATTGGCACTGTTGTGTCATATTTTATCATGTGCAGTCTATTAGATATTATGTGCAGTAATTATTTATAAAATAGTGCATCTATCTATGCTGTTTAAATTTTTTCATTTCCCTTTTTCTGCATATAAAAGTTTGTTTCTTGTGAAGACCATCTGGGTTCTTCCTGCCACTGTCTCTGTACAGGCACTGTTCTGTCATATTTTATCATGTGCAGTTTGTTAGATATTTATATACAATAATGATTTATAAAATATTCTGTATCTAACTGTGTTTAAATTTTTTTTACCGCACTCTTCCTTGAGTATAAGTTTTTTTTCTTTTCTTGTGAAGGCCCTGGGTTCTTCTTTCCACTGTCTTATTCCCATCCTTGATCCATTGAAGCCTAATTTGCTTCTTATACGTGTGTGTAAATATATTTTGAAAACTATAAATCAGCAAAATGAAAACTAATGACTTTCAAACTATTCTAGCTCAGTACAACTTTTTTTTGTGTTTATTACCAATTTCTCATAACTAAGAAAATATAAATATTTGGAAGACTTGGGATATGTTTGGGATGATTACTCGAATACAAAAAGAACAATAATCCTACTTTTCTTTTCTCAATCTAGATGGTCATGAGCTTATGGTTAGTAGTATCTAGATCCCTAATCTTTTACTGTACAGAAACTCTATGTATTTCTGTTCTACTTGGATATAGCTGGATATATTAGTTTTTATAGGATTAATAGCTGTTTTTTTGATGTGGTTGTGTTGCATGCAAATGATTGTTTGACTAAATCCTCTTTGCTTTTAAAATAGAATTCTCTTTGTCCAAATGATATGGTGTTTGCCTGGTAGGATAGGGTTGGTGTTATATTGGAATTCTGAAAATGATTAGGTTGTTTAGTTTTATTGGGGATTCTTGAGTCACATTTGGTTCTATGACTTTGACTAGGTTTTATTGTTTTGCCAACAATGGTATAGCTGTTTAATGTATTCCCAAGTTTGTGAAGATTGAATTTAATGGTTCACTTGAGTGGTGAGGTCAACTGTTTATATGTTCAAATTGAAATGATGTCTATGAAGGATGTAAATGTGATATCCATAGAAAATAAACAGTAGGTAAAAGACCCTCATCCACTCAGTAGTAGTTAGTACCGGAGTGGAGAGCCTACACCATTTGACTCTAAAGAAAAAATATCTATATCAAGTGTAGGACTGATAGCAGGCTGATAAGATTTTGCTGTGTTCATTTTCAATTTGATAGTGATATGTTCTTTCCCCGTCAAGGACATATTAAATAAACTGCACACTACACTGCTAGAAAAACTTCAGACCAGAGCCCATCTGATTCTTATTTTGGTGTTTCTCTTAATTCAACGGTTGATGACAGTTGTAGGCATTACAAAGCTGTAACTGAACATAACTGGTGTAGGGTGTTGTTCGATTTATGAAAACCTAGTAGTCTTTTCTTGATTGATGTGCTGCTTTGCTTTTTATTGCTTAAAATTTGAGACAGGTTTTGCATTGTTCCTTCTGGCTTTTGTTTTGCTTGATGCGTCTTTTACTGATGCTAGGAGATGTTGTCTGATTTGCTGGGACGAGTTCTTCCTGCTTGTAAATCTGGATTGGAGGACCCAGATGATGATGTCCGGGCAGTTGCTGCTGATGCTTTAATACCTGCTGCATCTGCAATTGTTTCCTTGCAGGGTCAAACATTGCATTCAATTGTGATGCTTTTATGGGATATATTGCTTGATTTGGATGATTTAAGTCCGTCCACCAGCAGGTATTTTACTGGCTAAAGTTTTGGTAGTTACCTTTACAATCTTAGTTATGGTGTCCCCTTTTGTTAGATATAATGATTGTTTGTTTGATTAGTTTTCAATGCACCATCACTTATAGAGCCACTTGAAAACTATAGATTTTTAAGTGACTGGATTTTTATTTCTGAATTTGATAAGCACATAAGGAAGGTAGCTGCTCCTAAATATAGACTCCGTTACATACTAAGAATGTATACACGCTAAAACGATTTTGAAGAGACTGAATTTTTATTTCTAAATTTGATAAATACAAAATGAAGATTGCTGGTCCTAAATATAAGGTTCATTACATTTAATACGGGGATTTCAATTGAGACCATACAAATCTCAAGAGTCTAAGAATTTGTACTTGCTACCTAATGATAAAAATGAATATTAATTACAATAATTATAACCAACAACAGAGCCTATAAGTTGATGAAATTGTGAGTGGACCATAGGTTATTTTTTGGATGATTTTTGATTAAATGTTGACTTAATAATTGTCTACTCAATTTTGTTATCCAAGTCACAAATATTCTTAAAACAATTAGGAAGATTTTAAATTCTGTCATGTTATACTTCATGAGTGCAAGCCTTGGCACAGCAGTAAGGTTATTGCCTAGTGGCTTGACTACGGAAGCATACATTTGCCGTGCCCGTACCTAAATAGGTGGGAGCTTCCTGCATGGGGTCACCTTATGTTATACTTCAGGATTCAACTAAAGCCAACATTTTGAACAATGAAATAAAACTTTTTTGTGTGGTTTCCGCAAACAAGTAACTGTTGTGTCACACGCAAAATGCCTTTCTTCTTTTCATTGCACCCTTAACCAACATATTTATTCTGCTAGGATTAAACTACTTATTTTACTTTCTCTGATTTTTTTTTTTTTGTGTGAAAGTTTTTTTTATATTACAATTCTTCGTTTACTGCTTGCTAGATATTTTTTGAGGTTTAACTATACTTTAGTTTCTGCAAATATGACTGTTTGATGTCCTTGCTAAATTTTGTCGGGTTTGAATCTTTCACATCTTTTGATCTTTCATCATTAACTATAGTTAGGTTGGCTTTTCAGATTAAGATGATTAAATTATTTATTTATAGGTGTGTAATTGAATTAAGCAATATATTTAGTATTTGATATAAATAAGCTAAATATCAATATATTTAGTATTTGATATAAATAAGCTAAATATATATATCATTATTTTTTGTCTTTCAATAATTTGCTTTTAATATTGCTATGTTTAACAAAAAAATTATTAATTAGTTATTATATTTTTGTATTTTTCAATGACTGTAATATGATTTATTATTTAATATATCACAGATAGTATTTTGTCTCCATAGACAGAAATAGACAGAAATAGGAAAGATATTAAATATGTTTCATATTTTTGGAATTACTGATTATTAAGAATTAAAAGTTAATCAATACTCTTATTTTTATATCATTACTCAATTTAACATACTATATTGAATATTTTTTTGACAATAATCTTTCCTTAGGTATACAATGGCAGATGTATAACTATGAAATAAAAGTTATATTATATGTAATTACCTTCTTAAAATATTCCGTGAACAAAAGGTAATGATAGTTTGCATGGGTTTTCTTGAAGAGATTTCAGATAAATGAAACAGTGAAAAAACTTATCACTGTTACTGTTTTACTACTGTTTATATAAGAAGATAGTAAGCAGAATACAAAGAGTCAAGGCCCAGTCCTAA
>Ga0209589_1001900_pt1 | contig 35392 bp, 26 predicted proteins | sample CowpeawhiteBW_FD_187525 | JGI IMG/M metagenome (GOLD analysis project Ga0209589, IMG submission 187525) | Root nodule microbial communities of legume samples collected from California USA - Cow pea white BW (SPAdes) (version 2) | ecosystem: Host-associated > Plants > Roots > Nodule | place: USA...
AGGAGGCAATTTCCAATATCCTTATGCTTTGCAATGACAATAAACAAAAGTCAAGGACAAACTCTTTCTAAAGTTGGACTTTATCTTCCTCGCCCAGTTTTTACTCATGGACAATTGGACGTAGCAATTTCTAGAGTCACAATAAAGCAAGGACTCAAAATTTTAATTCTGGATGAAAATGGAAAAGTAAGCAATACAACTACCAATGTGGTTTAGAAAGAAATATTTGAAAATCTTTGATAAGAGGTATACATCTTACTTTACAAAATTATTATAATTTGTCAATTATTGTATCTTTAATTGTAATTCCTTTATTTTGTTGCAGATTATAATTCCGGATGAAGATGAAAAAGTAAGCAATACAACAACAAATGTGGTTTACAAAGAAATATTTGTAAATCTTTGATAAGAGGTATACAACTTACTTAAGAAAATTATTATAATTTTTCAATTATTGTATTTTTAACAGTTTCCTTTGTTTTCTTGTAGATTATAATATGCCATAGTGTATAGTATGCACTTTTAGGATTTTATTCATAGTTGCAGCCATATTGAAAAGTACATGGTCATTGATACATCTTTAATTGCATTATTGCATTGTCCAGTCATAGATTGATATTTTGAACACGATGTTTGCTGCAGTACAAATATTATAACAGTTATAAAGATTCTCAATTGTTGTTATATTTATTTTTGTTTGTGGCTTTAATGTATTGTGAAGAAAAAATATCTACCCAGATGTTCTTATTCCTTACTATAGTACAAGTGGCTTTACTGTTATAAATGTTTTATGTTTTATGTTTCTGCAGTACAGTTGTAAATTGTTTTTTCTAAAGTTTCTTTATATATTAAAATTTCTCAAAAAACACCTACAACATATATTTCAATTACTTTACAATTATAGCCACTATTTGCACATGAAACTGAATTTTTGCTGCCACTTTCAGGTAAGATTCCTTTTTCCACGTGATAATCTTTGCTCTTCCATTCTCAACTTCAACTTTACCATTCATTCACACTCCTTTTCAGTTACCCATATATTTAAACCTTCACTTTTTTCTGCAATTACATGAATGGAGATGAAGCAAACAACAGAACAATTCTTTGGAACTTCAACACCATCTACATCTGCTCTCAGGTATGCTGTAAATTTAACAACAGAAATAAATGTTTGGAAAGCATTGATATTTGTTGTTGTATGTGTTTTCTGGTGTGAATTGTATCATCCTGATTCATATTGTATCAGCCACATTAAGATAGGTCAAGGTTGGAGGTTATTTTGTTGTGAAAATGAGTTAAAAGAAGGTGATATTGTTGTCTTCCAAATAGACAATGATTTTATCGAACCAAATATTAAGGTCTTTGTTAATGGTTGTTGTTGTGATTAGATTAAGCATATTTCTATAATGTTGTTGTTCTAAATGATGTATTTCATGACTTATGTTTATTATCATTTCAATAATATCATTATCTATGTTTAACACTTTATAGATTTATATTTCATTAAATTATTAAAACAAATTGTTACACATTTATAATTTATTATCAATAATAAAAAAAAACATTGCACGGGTCAAAAAACTAGTTCAATATAAGGGGAGCTTTTGTATTAAATTTTCTTCTGATTAGTATGATTTTTTTAAACTGTTGCGGATTTGGATTATCGAAAAAATATTGTACTGACCAAGACCCTAGGTTGGAATCTGACCTCTGCGCTTTCCATGATCACTTTATCTTCTCGGACCGAGCTTTAAATATCCCTGTGGCACGAGTATCATGGACCTCAAATTTTGAGATTATCAGCCCATTAAGGTCGGTATGGTAAGGTGACCCAAATAAGTGGCTTTACTTGAAACCCAACCTATAAACGAGTGATGGAGGCGTGGTTCGAGATTGTCATAGGAATTTCAGAGCAATTGATGGAATCATGTCCAAGATCTTCAAAGAGATCTCGGATTAGCTTCAGATCATAGAACATGAACTCTTTTATAATTTTGTAATAATGTTTTTGTTTGTGCTTTATCGAACCTTTAGTTGTGTTAGGCCTTTTGGTGTTTTGGCCCATAGTATATAAGCCCTTGTGAGACACATTTGTATTCATATTTCAGTTATATGAAAATTTGAGTTTTCTTTCAAGTCTCGATGTTCTCCTCAGAACAACCGATCCTTATCTTTGAATCTCTGATTCAAAGTGGCGGATCTTCCTCACTTATCTTGGAACCTCCTCCAAGTGGCGTGATTTCCTCCCATTCCGAAAAAAATCCTCAATCGACGTCCTCCATTTTCCCCCATTTCGTTCTAGGGTTCGTACCCATTTTTGTTATAGACAAATTTCACCCCAAATCTGAGACGATCCTACATCAACGAGCCAAACTGGTTAAAATAATGAAATGATCTCCTAAAGAAGGGGATAATTATCCCTTGATACGGGTCGAGATATCAAGGACATGACACAACTGAAGGGAGGCGACCAACTTTTCTTGATGAAGCAAAAAGAGGGAATGGCGGTTGGACGAAAGAGTTTTTAAGGGGTGAAGAGTGATATGAAAAAGGATCGAAGGGAAAAGAGAAAGTGAGTTGGTGAAAATAGGAGACTTGATTGGTTCTAGTCTATATTCAACTTTACAGACCGGAATAAATATATATATTCGAAAAGCTTATATGGAAATCTGAAAACTGTGACTTGCGGTGATATGACTTGGTTTTGTTTATGAACATGTTTATAATCATGTTAGGTGAGTTGTATGATGACAATGTGTTGTTACGTAATGTTTTATTTGGCTAGCTCACCCTTGAATGTTGTTTGTGTTTGTGCGATGATTGTATAACTTGTGTTATATGGGACCAGATGTTGAAACAAATATTCTTGGAGACACATAGATGTGATGAGACACATTGGGAAAACTTGGGAAGATTTTAAAGTTTGACAACATTTTGTTTTATTTGTAATGAGGCAAATCCTTTGGAATTTTTAATGTTTAAAGAGTTGTAATGGAGACAATTGTTTTTTGAGAATTTATTAAGGTTTTATTCAAATGAAACATTAACAGGTGGTTTATGAAATATAAGTTATGAGAAGTTCCTGTTTCGGGATGGTATCAACGTTGTTGTGGTCTTATGTATGATTTTGAAAGTTACAAACTAAAATCCTAAAAGAGGTGTCACATTTTTTTCTCATCTTGTTTGAGAGATCTTAATCTCTAGGAGAGGTTAAGATAGTTAGTTGGAGAGGTTAATACTCATATTACTAGGAGAATTTTATATTTGTGTTATTGTTAGTTGGAGAGGTTGATACTCAAGTTACTTCGAGAATTTTATACTTGGTGAGTGTCAATACCCAATTTCGTCTGAATGAATAAAATTTATTTCCAAAAATTTCAAAACAAAAGATAGTAAATAAAAAAGATAAATTTTTTTTTTCTTTTTTTTATATATTTTTGTTTTGGCCTAATCTTTTAATATACACCACCCATATTTCATTTACTCCTTCTTTTTGTTTATTTTCACTTTTATTTTTAGGCCCATTTTAATTTTAATACTCACACTTTTTCATTTTTATTTTTCATAATTTTTAATTTATTTATTTTTATTTATATATAGCCCACTAAATTTCAATATGCTAGAGACATTTTCTCTCTTCACACCCTTTTAAAATTCTCTCCACTCAAAGCCACGTGTTCCTTTACTCTACCCCAAAGCTGTTTTAGGTTGCCACCCTACGACTTTCACTACTACAACCGACCTACAACACTAGCACAACCTTACAGACTACACCTGACTAGAGATGGCAAATAAACTCGTCCCTTTGGTATTACCCGAATTTGTCCCCGTTTTGACGGGGAATCCCTGCATTGACTAGGTATGGGTATGGGGAATCCCCAACTTTTTCAATTGGGTATGGGGATGTACATATCCCCGCCATAATACCCGTCCTCGTTTAAATTATTAAAATATTCTCAATTAATTAAGTAACCATATATATATATATATATATATATATATATATATATATATATATATATATATATATATATAATTTTCTATTTCTTCTAATTATTTGGTTTGTCATGAAACTCATTCGCATCTCAATTATATTTTTCATCTTATCATAACCTTTATGTAATTATGTTAAAATGATGTATGTGAATTAAAAATAAATAAATTATGTCTCTCATTTGAATCTTTTTATTATTTTTTAATATTTTTATTTATTTTATATTTTCCTTTCACATGAGATTGTTTAATACTCTTAATTTAAGTATTTACTAACACAAACCTTTTGTTTACTAAGTAATATAAAAAAATTCCTTTACTTATTATTATTATTAGTTTTTGTTTCATTTGAATAACTCTTTTGTTGCACTAAAACAACTTTTGTTATTTCTCAACCACTGAGTATATATGTTGATATTTGAAAAGTTTTCTTATATCTCTAAGATATTTTTTAACATATCATACACCCTTAATTATACATTTGTTTTTCTTTGTGCGATTTCTTTCAATAGTCTCTCAAATTGTTTGTAAACATTTGTTAATTTGTTAAGATTTTTATTTCTTTTTTATTTCCATTATGTATAATACTATTTCGATATATTTTATCTAATTATTTTTTATTTTATAACTCATTATCAATCATACTGTAATTTTTCACTATAATTGTATAAACAACTTTTACTTAATACAATATAAAAATTTAATATAATTGTCATGAATATTTTTGTATCATCATCTAACATAATTGAAGTTCAAAAGATACAAGATCTATGTTAAAATTTTATTATTATGATTATTATTTGTTCTTTGTATCATTTTGATCAAGTAATGTATTATAACTTTGATCATCTAACAACTTTTACTTAATACAATATAAAAATTTAATATAATTGTCATGAATATTTTTGTATCATCATCTAACATAATTGAAGTTCAAAAGATACAAGATCTATGTTAAAATTTTATTATTATGATTATTATTTGTTCTTTGTATCATTTTGATCAAGTAATGTATTATAACTTTGATTAGTGTATAAAAAAGAGATTCATTAGAATTTAAAAGATCGAAGTAAACAAACATTTAAAATATATTTTAATTTGAATATTTTTTTTCCTTTTATATTTTTAAAAAAATATTTTAAAATTTTATCAACTAGGTTTCATTAATGTTTGCAAATTTAATAAATTTTTTGGTTCTCATGAAATTTTATTTGGTATTATAATCTAAAATGTAAACAATTATAATTTATTTTAAACTTTTATTATGATTATTATTTGTTCTTTGTATCATTTTGATCAAATGATGTATTATAACTTTTATTAGTGTATAAAAAAGAGATTTATTAGAATTTAAAAGATTGAAGTAAAGAAACATTTAAAATATATTTTAATTTGAATATTTGTTTTTCTTTAATATTTTTAAAAAATATTTTTAAATTTTATCAACTATGTTTCATTAATATTTGTAAATTTAATAATTGTTTTGGTTCTCATGAAATTTTATTTGGTATTATAATCTAAAATGTAAACAATTATAATTTATTTTAAAGTATTTGATATCGAAGAAACAATCATCCTTCTAGTATTGAATATTTGATAATATTATATTTCCTTTATCATAATTTTTTTTAATATTAATTAAAATTAATATTGAAGTAGTAAGACAATGGGTATGGGTATGGGTACGAGATTATACATGTTACTTGGTGGGGATAGGGATGGGACAAAAGTTTGATACACGTACCTGCCCCGCCCCGTTGCCATCCCTACACCTGACCACTTCTCTTTTTCTTCTTTTGCACCACACCAACTTGAAAGGGCATTATCCCGCCATTCAAACCCATCACCTATTCATTCCTTCACCTTTCATTATCTTCATTCAAATTGACAATACCCAGGACCAGACACCCTTCTCTATCCAAAAACCATAACATCTCCAAAAACAACAACCAACTCGAGCCCACACCTCAAATGCTTCACTTCCATTCTTTCACTTAAGCCGTCAAGGATCCAAACTCCATGTTGAATCTTCATCGTGGCCCCCCTTTCCATTAACTTGTGCATTCGAATCTTCCCAGTCAGCCTTTCCTCTAACCGTCCATTCAGAGTCAATCAATTTTCATAACCACATTTCATATGACAACAAACACACAATACTCCATTCTTCATCATCAATAGAAACCACCCAATATGAATGGATCAACTTCGGCACCTCCATTTTTCATCTTCTTCATACAAACTCATCATCATAGCCAACATCAAAATAGAAAACAGACAGTAGAAGGAAAATAAGGAGCAATCGCGGTTGCATAACTGCCAGCGAGTCAGAGTTTTGGTGAGTCTGGATCTTAAATCGAGGTTCCGTGTCGTTGGCAACTTCGCGTCTCAGAGATGAATACGAAGTTTTTGTGTGGCTTGGTCCTTGTTGGTGACTCCGGTGGCAACTAGCGTCGCAAGTGGCGCCTTTGGCGAGCACAACGATGTGTAACATCTCAGTCGAATATTACTAATTTTAAATAAATAAAATAGAAATAATAAATAAAACCTTATTTATTGTACTGTCTTTTCCTAAAAACGTGGAAAAATTAAAACATTAATTATCGTATTGTAATAATACTCATAAAAGATCAAATAATAATCTAAGTTCATACTCCATAAAACACGATTTACAAAAAATCCATAAAAGAAAAATGATGATAAAACTCCAAAAAGCTTTTCCAGTTAGTCCCTCTCCGATGCTAAGCCTCACCAGAACCACTTGCAACATCATCTGCTCCCGTGTGACGCATTACACGATCGTCGCCAAACACAAGCATATAAGGTGAGCTAACACATAAACATATATATATATATATATATATATATATATATATATATATATATATATATATATATATATATATATATATTCAAATATGTGCACACGCCAAGTGGAGTTCCCAATACGAAGCATAGTTCATAATGTCCTAACACTATCAAACTCATCGGCTAAATATCGAGGAGGGTAATCTTTCTGGACCCATCCGTACGAGCCACAACTCATAGACTCACACCAGTAACACTCGCCAATCTGAGCCAAAAATCAAGGATTCCTCGTATTCATCCTCGATCCCGAGCCATAACTCAAGGGATATTGTTCTGAGCCATAACTCAAGGGATATTGTTCTGAGCCATAACTCAAGGAACACTCCAACAAGTATACCTTTAGGTATCACCAAAGTCTTGTAGACCACACACATCCAAAGCAAATAAGTATGTTGCCTCTGCATTATCGCCTGGCGTTGCTGTAGAGCCGCCAGGCGAAACTCAGTTCCAGACCGCTTTGCAGGACACATATGTCGCTAAGTGCCAAACGCCTTACCACACATTACCTCTACAGGTATCGCTTGGCGGGGCAATCCTCACTGCCAGGTGCCACGCATCACAACAACCCCTTGGAATTGTAGCTATCGCTTGGCGGGTCAAATCTCACCGATAGGCGCCATACCAATACTCGCACAATACTAGTTTAGACACTACAGAACCCTTTAGCACCTTCTTCAATCATTGCACTCCCACTTAACTATCTAATTTTAGGTAATCCCATCATGATCTTTACTCATATGTCATGGTTCCACCATTCTGCATTTATTCAATATTTACACCTTAGTTTTATATCTATGGACTCTTTAAGTCATGTATTTAACCACACTCTAGGATCCCTGTTCACTTTCACCACACCACTGCCTAATCATGCATAATACCATTATATCATTTCTATTTGGAGTCTTCCCTACCTAGGGACCTAATCATAGAATAAACATATATCTCATATCCAACTAATGGATCTTCACGTAGTACCTCCAACTCCTAATTGTACTATAACTCTTAATCCAACAATACTTTAGTTTAATAAGACTCCCTATTGCACTATTATTATTATTATTATCATGATTCTTCCAACTCTCCATTAACCCTCAAATTAATTAATACTCTCATTTTATATATATATATATATATATATATATATATATATATATATATATATATATATATATATATATATATATATATATATATATCACCCTAGACCTCTGTCCACACAATTTCTCAATTCCACATTCAATATTAATTTGATGTCCAAGAATCTCAGACCCTCATTGCAACTCACAACCACGCAGGTTTCTTATTCTATGCTAGCGCCTATCAACTCAACGAGTACCATTAGGCGATGCATAGTATTTTGGGAAATTCCCATAAATTCTAACACCTACAAAGACCTCAAAAACCCAAAAAATCCATCTCTTTGAATATTCCCATGATCCAACCGTCAATCAGGCTGCCAATGAGGTCTAATAATAGTTTAATTATGTAATTACAGTTTCCTTAGGGTAATTCCTCCATCCATTAATCCTAGATGCAACATTCCAATTCTTTCCAAACCTTAGAATATACCCATATCTTATTTCCCCCCGATTAGAATCACCTAAAATCACAAAAAACAACAACTTTTTAGCTGGTGGGCTTATTTCCCCCCGATTGGCTGGTGTTCATCGTTGTTAGACGGATCATGCGAAAGACCCAGAAACTATGTGCCATAGGTTGAGTCGCTTGGCGGGCAGTTCGTGCCGCCAGGCAGTTTTTGGCAGTAACCCAAAAACGTTCATATAATAGCATGCGTTGCCTGACGGGCCTTCAACGCCACCAGGCGATTTCTGGAAAATTTCAAGAAAACCAGAATAGGATGAAAAACAGAAAAGTAGAAAATTCATACAGTTCATGCAATTCATGTAAATATTATCTAATCTAATATACAATTGAGAACCTAACAATCGAAAGGTTTTCAATATTTTATTATTTTGTCAACCAAACCGTTCAAAATGGCTCTGACCTCTCTCTCTCTGTTTCCATCTCAACCTCATTTTACTCTTCATCTTAGCTTTCTTTTTCTTCTCTCAGTCTCATCTCTCTCTTCCTCTCAGCCTCTCAAACTTTTCTTCTTCTCTCTTACTCCATCACTCTCTGTTCTCTATCTCTCTTACATTGATTTTGTTCTTCTCTTTGATTTTGTGTTAAGCTTTTGTTCTTCTCTCTGATTTTGTGTTAAGCTTTTATTCTTCTCTCCGATTTTTGTGTTCTTCTACCATATTAACCTACTTTTTGTGTGTTGGATGAATGTTTTGCTCTCAGATTCATGAGCACCGTGAAGAACACAAGAAAGGTAACAACTTTTTTCTTCTTTGCGATTTTTTGTTCTTTTACTATATTTAACTATTTTTCTTTGTAGTTTTTCTCTGTTAGATGGATGTTTTGCTCTCGGATTCATGATCACTGTGAAGAACACGAAAAAGGTAACAACTTTGTTTCTTCTTTGTGATTTTTTGTTCTTCTACCATATTTAACTTTTTTTGTAATTTCCCTCAATTGGATGGATGGTTTGCTCTAAGATTCATGACCATAGTGAAGAACACAAAAAAGGTAACAACTTTTTTTCTTCTCTATGATTTTTTGTTTTTCTACCATATTTAACTATTTTTTTGTAGTTTCTTTGTGTTGGATGGATGTTTTGCTCTTAGATTCATGAGCACCGTGAAAAACAAAAAAAATGTAACAACTTTTTGTTCTTCTACCATAATTAACTATTTTTCTTTGTTGTTTTTCTCAATGTTTGGCTCTGAGATTCTTGAGCACCATGAAGAACACAAAAACGGTAACAACTTTTTTCTTCTCTACGATTTTTTGTTCTTCTACTATATTTAACTATTTTTCTTTGTAGTTTTTCAACGTTGGATGAATGTGTTGCTCTCAGATTCATGAGCACCGTGAAGATCACAAGAAAGGCAACAACTTTTTTTCTTCTCTATGATTTTGTAGTTTTTCTCTATTAGATGGATGTTTTGCTCTCAGATTCATGAGCATCGTGAAGAACACGAAAAAGGTAACAACTTTTTTTCTTCTCTGCAATTTTTTGTTTCTTCTACCATATTTGACTATTTTTCTTTGTAGTTTTTCTATGTTGGACGAATGTTTTGCTATCAGATTCATGAGTACTATGAAGAACACAAAAAAGGTAATAACTTTTTTCCTTCTCTACGATTATTTGTTCTTCTACCATATTTAACTATTTTTCTATGTAGTTTTTCTAATGTTTTGCTCTCAAATTCATGAGCACCATGAAGAACACAAAAAAAGGTTACAACTTTTTTTCTTCTCCACGATTTTTTGTTCTTCTATCATATTTAACTATTTTTCTTTGTAGTTCTGCTGGAATGTTTTGCTCTCAAATTCATGAGCATTGTGAAGAATACAAAAAAGGTAACAACTTTTTTCCTTCTCTGCAATTGTTTGTTCTTCTACCATTTTTAACTATTTTTCTTTGTAGTTTTTCTCTATTGGATGGATGTTTTGCTCTTAGATTCATGAGGATCGTGAAGAACACCATGAAAAAGGTAACAACTTTTTTTCGTCTCTGCAATTTTTTGTTCTTCTACCATATTTAACTAAATTTTCTTTGGAATTTTTCTTTGTTGGATGAATGTTTTCCTGTGAGATTCATAAACACCATGTATAACACCATATTCATGTTTTTTTCTTTCTTAAACTTTGGTTTTGTTTAGATGAAAGAAATGGTGGACAAATTCAAAGATTTAAGAGCTCTTGAAGGCCTCAAACACAAAACTTGCAACATGATTTCCACAATGGTATGTATTTTACCATTTTTTTTTGTTTTCTTATCAAAGTTTCAATTTTTACCCAACTCTTGGTCATTTTCTTCTTTTGGACCGAATAGATTCATGTCTCTCAAGCACAAAACTTCATTTTTTTGTTTTCCTATCAAAGTTTTTATTTTTACTCAATTCTTAGTTCTTTTCTTCTTTCTAACTGAACATTTTTTTTGTCATTCTTCAATCATTGTTTTTAAATTTTTGTGTCTCTCTTCACTACGATTTCTGGTCTTTTTATTCATTTTTTGATTGTTGTTATTGTTTATTTCTTCTTCTTCTTTTTTGTTGTGTTCTTTTTCTTTTTTGACGAATCTCACATTTGTTCATACTCTTCATGTGAGTTGTTATTATCATTGAAGGTAATTAATTATAATTAATTTTACCTTTTGTATATTATTTAATCATCAGATTGAATGTAATTATTTCATTTTTCATTTCTTTAATAATATTGGATTTATTTTACATTTATAATTATATATTTCTTATTGCGTCTTTCCCAACAAACCTCTTGCAAACATATATGTACTACACCTAGGCAGCTTAGCCCGACTATAGCCATAAGACTCGTCCACAAAGCTGCCAAGGACGCAAATAATCACCATACGTATGCCAAACTAAGATACCCATAGATGGCATATGGCAGCCGGGAGGAAGCCTACTGAGGAGATTGCGGATTGAGGTAAGGTAACGCTTGTGTCTAACATATCTTATTTGTTCTCCACATGAACAATATACATATAGAAATGGTTTTGTAATCTATTTTTTTATTATTTTTTTACTTCATTATATGATTATTTAATATTTGATATTTGTTATTTGTACCACACCTACCCAGCTTAGCTTGATTATAGCCATAAAACCCATCTACATAGCCCCCAAAGACGCAAATAATCACCATGTATGAACGAGTAACAATACCCAGCCTAAGCCGCTAAAGGGTAACCGGCCTACGTCGCTAACTTAGGAAAACTGAGCAAGAACTTGACAAATTCAGAGCACTACCAGGAAGGCCCCTAAGGGCTTACGATAATCGAACTAAGGGGCCTGGCCTAAGATATAGGCCCACTTACGGCCTAAACAAGGGCCCAGCCCATGACGTGGCTAGACATAATTAATAATCTATAAATATGTATGGACCTCAGCAATTAAAGGTACGCATTCATTATTCACTTAATTACGAGATTTGACTTTCTGAGAGTTTTTTGCTGACTTGAGCATCAGAGTCTCTTCTGTAGGTAACCCCTCTCGGGTCCAAGCATCATTGGCGCCAGTCTCTTACCCTTTCTGATATCGATTTCAAATTGAGACATATCACAACAACCAACCCTTGCACCCCTATCTCCTTCGAACTTGTCGCACTGCCAGTCGTCGTTGCACATTGTAAGAGTAGAGAAATTTAATTAATTAAATAAATAAATAATTAATAAATGTGGGTAGTGAGAGCCTTTATGCCATTTAATGCTGACTTATATGATATGGATTAGTATTAGCTTAAATGGTTGAGTACTTTATTGTGTTGGGAAGACTGTGGTTTGAGTCTTATGTATGCCATTTGTGTGATATTTGATTGATTATTATTTTAATAATGACATGCTTGATCACGACGAGTGTTAATATAATCATAGATTTATAGGAATTATCACGAAACATGTATTGGTTGAATTGGTTATGCACTTGCTTTGAGATTGGATGGGTATGTGTTTGAACCTTGGCCTATAACTTTCTTTTTGCCAAATTTCGTTTTGGCATCAATTGTGCTAATTGAGTGAGAAGGAAAGCTAGTACGTGTGGTAGAGTGGAGGCAAAAAGGGAACTTGTTGTGGAACCAAAACAACACTCGAATTGTGAAAACTTGAGGAAGGAAGCCAAGTTAGGGGTGTTGAACGTTTTGTAGTAATTACTAGTCTTTCTACCCGTGTAACACATGAGTTTTATTTTAATACATTTTCATTGGTTTTAAATTAATCTAAGTTTTAAACATTATTAAAAAAATAAAGTAACTAATAATAAAAATATTAAAAGTAATTATCGATGATTGTTATACATTTATATGTATTGTACATAATAAATTCAAAATATATTGTAAAAGAAATAACTCTTCAAAAATATATGATAAACTTTGTATATCATCATTTGTAATGAAATTGAAGTTCATTATTCGTAATGTGTAATTCGAATAAGAGAATCAACATCATTAGTAAGATCTACATTTATGATCATTGTAGTTAATTTTAGATAATGGATATATCATTGAACAATGAAAAAAGTTTGAAAAAGACTGATAAATAAGGAGTGACATATACCTATAGTTTCGTCTTTGTTAAAGACTTTCGAAATTTTCTTTATAGACAACATTTTTAGTTGTGTTGGTCACGTTTTCATCTTCATCTAAAATAAGTATTTTGAATGATTTCTTTGTTTTTACTCTAGAAATGACAACATATAGTTGTTTATGTGTGAATACTGTACGTGAAAGATAAAGTCTAACTCTAGAAGGATACTAACCTTGACTGTTGTTGATTGTCAATGCAAAGCATAGTTATATTAAAAATTTTCTTCTTTGAAATTTAAACGGCAAACATGAATCAGAAGTAACTAAATCCATTCTCTGATAAATATTTTGTCACCAATGTTTTTTCTTGTAAACGATGTTTTGTCAAAATTATTTTTTAAATTAATGTTTAAGTTTTTCTGGACGGTGAAAAATATGTGACAATTGTTCAAAAACATGAAAAAATATTTAATTTTTGGTGAATTAAAATTTCAAAAGTCGACCAACAACTTTGAAAAAGTAATAAAACAATTTACCATATCACCCTTTGCGCAAACTTCCAAAAGCTTAGGACGAGCAAGAGTAGTAAAAAAGAACCTATTTAAAAAGATGACCAATAATGAACATGAAGACTAGGAAACGAAAAACATAATTTTATTTATAAATTTTGTTTTGAAATAACAAATTATAAATAGTATAAATAGCTTAATAATTGATTTTAGTTGAAAATACAAGTGCATTAAATACAATAATTGTTTATTTTTAGCTTAGTAATAATGTCATTATTCAATTATTTATTTATTATTTTAAATCATATTTTAATTAGTATTACTATTATTACTATATTAGTACTAATATGTTATTATGATATCGTTGAATATTATTATGAATTATAACATATTATTATATTATTAACAACCATCAAAGCTCTTTTTTTAATTTTTCATCTCTAGATTTGCTTATATCTTAAATACAAACTTTTCTCATAGATTTCAAATTTTAAATCGAAACTTTATTATTTTATATATTAAAAGAGATTTATCACTCTCTAAACTAAAAAAACCAGAGAACATCTTCGTTTTCAAATGAACTAATTTTCAATTTTATTTTTAAAAAACACTTTACAATGCATTAGAACATCATTTTAGAAAGTTGAAATGAAATATTGTAAGATTTCTTGTTTTTAATATATTTATTTATAATAATATGGTGTGAATATATGAAAAATATTACCAATTCACTATGCAGCAAATGAACCCTTAGTGTAAAAATTATAAACTTATAAATTTGGATTTATATGTGTAAATGTCGTATATATTTGCATATTTAAATTCAATATAATTTTGATTTTGTATATGATTCTTATTTTGATTTTGACATTGATATCAAAATTTAAAAATGATAACTTTTATGGTTTGCAAATTTAGAAATTTATATATTTTAGGTAACATTACATTTAATAAATATATGTGTAAGTGATTTTAAATTATTTAAATTATCTTATTTATTTAAAATATAAAATGATCATACAATATTACCTATGTGATTGAATAATGAACAAAATATTTATAATCTAAAAAGTTGTTCAAAAAGTTGAAACAGTAATTACAAATTGTCTTTATTAAAAGTTTGACTTGAGTTACTTCATCTAACAAAATTAATGTTTAATTAATGTATGAATATTCGTGGTTTGGACTCGCGTGGGTGACTGTTGCAGGAAAACAGTAGCGAGAACTGCTAATCTCGCCCAGGCGAGATAGACATAGACAGGGACTCGCCCAAACCTTTTTACGCGGAAGGTCGCCCAAGCGACTCGCTCATTTTTTTGAGCGAGCGAACATCTAGCCCAAGCGAGAGGGGTCTCGCCTAAGCGAGATCCCGCGTTGAGTTCCTGATGTTTTTCGAGCCCTCGCCTAGGCGAAGGGGGCTCGCTTGAGCGAGCACGTCTCGCCTGAGCGAAACCCTTCAGCTTGAGCGAGGTGCTGGACGAGGCAGGGCGAGGTGAAATTGCTTTATTGGCTTTGTATGGAAAATGTTTGCTTGGCTTTAAGTATTATGCTGAAAGTGTGAGATGAATGAGTATGAATGAGTGGTGCAAGTCATGAATTGTGAATAATGGGTTGATATGAGTTTAGCATGATATTTTAATGAAATGGTTGGTATCAAAGAGGCATGACAATGAGATGAGTTGGAAATCCTTTATGCGTGGATGGTTTATGATGAGTTGAAATGGGTTGGGCCTGGAACATGAAAGGCGTTGGCTTTAAAGGTTGGTACGATTAATGTATATCTATGCATGATGAATATTCTTTGGCTGTGTGAACATGGTTGATCTGTGTCAGTGCATAATTCCTTGAAGTCTATAGGTGAGACTTTCAGGGTCGCGCTTCAGTGGTCGGGACGTAATTCCATGGCCCTTGTTAATGGGTGCCCATGGTGGTGCCCCATCTGTATAACTAGGTAAGGATTCAAGGTAAGGATTACATCCTGACACTCTAAGGGGTCAGTTAGTCTCACTTAGAGCGGACTGACTCCTGTGGTGAGAGTAGCAGGAGGCCTGAAATTCATTAAGGGCTAACCTTGTGGTGAGGGAAAATTGATTCATTGTAACACTTGTAACACATAGCTCGGGGGTGAGCAAAGGTATCCACCACAAGTGCAAGCGTCCGCTGAATCCGACCATGGTTATATGTATCCGGATGAGTTGAGTCGTGTCGTAGTGTATTGCCTGAACAGTCATAACATGCTTGGTTGATTTGAATGTATGGTATTGTGGAATTATATCTGATTTAATGGATGAACTCTCTTGTGCTCTAGCTTACCCTACTTTCTTTGTTGTGTGATCTGCTGTGTGGTACTCTCTTTTGCGATGATCATCAATTTGTTGGTGTGAGCAGATGCGAGGAACACCCGTAGGCAACAGGGGGTGGAGATTCCGCTGCATAGTCCGCGTGGACTAGTTTATATTTCCGTATGAGTTTATCTAGGGCTGCGACCTACGCAATTGTTCATCCTTAGATTTATGTACTTTGGTTATCTTTTCTTCTAGTTTTTTCTTGGGCATCGTGGTGTGTCATGGATTGTATGGAGTTGAGTTTAAGACTCCCAGATCGCGCCTTTATGTTATCTTTCTTGTAACGCTTCCTTTAATTTCACGTACTTAATTAAATGGGATGTTACATGAAACAATTTTTTTTTTACCTGAAACTGTTAATTTTTCATTCCCGTAGTTTTCCTTAAAAGTGGAAGAAGAAATAGACACCATGATGCAACCATTTTTTTTACTTGAAACTGTTAATTTTTCATTCCCATACGTCTAAGGGCCGATTAATATTCACATATTCAATAACATTTTTAACCTGCGAAACGAAAGTAATTGACTACATAATAAATTGATACCCTATAATAAAATAAGATAACATTTTGAAGAACCATTGTCAAAAAGAATATTATATTCCTTGAAAGGTAAAGAAGAAATAAAGACCATGATGCAGTAGTTCTTTTACCTTGGCTTTGAAAAAAATGATTAACACCATTATAGAAACATTTTGCCCTGTTACGCGTGTTAGAAATAACTTTGTTGGGGAAGAGCAACACACTTTTATGCATAGATAAAAGAGAAATATGTTGTAGGGTTAAGAGGAGAGAGAAGACCATAAAATTTTTAAGAAGGATGAAGAAGATTTAGAAATTTAACTTGTAAAATATATTTTAATCAAAGTGTGGGAAAAAATGAAATTAGATAATGAGATGCAACTTCTATCATCTTTTACTTTTAATTTATTGCAAATTTCTTGTAGAATTAAAATTATTATTATTGATGTAATTAATAGTAAAATATACATTACTTTTAATTTATAATAAAAATTTAGTTTTAATATAGTTTTACTTAAATGAAATTATTATTAAAAAACCACCTATTATTTCAAATATTTTTACATTTTTTTAAATTAAAATTAAAATTATTATTTGAATTTGCTTTATTACTTAATTATTATTTTTTGGTTGTAAATTTAAATATTTATGATCTTTTATTTTATTACCTCCTTAAATTATTAATTATGAAGGAAATGATTAATTTTGGTATATTTAATAACTAGTAATATATAAATTAGTTTTAATCCAATTTTATTTGAATGGAATTATTATTTGAAATAAATACCTATTATTTTCAATGTTATTGTATTCTTTTATAAAATATATTTAAAACTATTATTACAATTTATTTTATTACTTCATTTATTAAAATTATTAACTATATTTTCAATTTTAAATTTATTTCGTACTTAAATCGTTAAATATTAATAAAAATTATTTTTATTAGTATAATAATAAATATCAAGTAACATATCAATTAGTTTTAATCTATAACAGCAAATATTTTTAATCCAACTTTATTTGAATAAATTTATTATTAAATACATAACTATTGTAACACCCCATTTAAATAATTAGTTTAATTAAATGACATGGCACACAAATAATATAAGAGACAAGGTCTTGAAGTATAAACACTACTCCGTACCATATATCCAAGGCACTTCACAATGCCAATACAAAACAAAACACTAGGATCGACAAAATTAATACTAAACGGTAAGACAATACACGGGCCATAGCCATAAAGAAAGCTCGAAGAAAACAGAGACCATCCCAGAGAGGCTAAGCAACAAAATCATCATTTCCCTATTGATCACGAGGATTTATCGCATATGCTCACATCAATAAATTGATGATCATAGCAAAAAGAGGAAACCACACACACTGAACATACAATAAACAAAAGGGTAAGCGAGAGTAGAAAATGGTTTATCATGCAGTTACATTTCATAATCCAAAATGCATATGTCAATCAATCATGTTATGACATGCACACAATACACTAAGACTCAAGACATGACTCATCCGGATACATATAATTAGTCAGATTCAGTGGATGCTTGCACTTGTGGTGGCCTTTACTGCTCTACCAAGCTAATTGTTACATGTGTTTCATCCCCCACGCACAAGGTTAGTCCTTAATGTGTTTCAGGCCTCCTGCTACTCTCACCACTAGAGTCAGTACGCTCTATGTGAGACTAACTAACTTTTTAGAGTGTTAGGATGCAATCCTTACCTTGAATCCTTACTAAATTATATAAATGAGGCACCACCATGAACTCCCACTAAAAGGGGTCATGGAATGACCTCCTGACCACATGAGGCACCACCATGAAACTATCATGGAATTATGTCCTAACCATACCAACAACATATTCCATTCATCAATATAACATTCATGCTCATACCGATTCCATGTCACTTTTATAACCAACCATTCCATACTCAGTTCATGCTAAAATCATGTTAACTCATCATTCCAACCCATACAATCAGATCTTACATGCATATTCATATACTTCATACTTAAAATAGAGTAATACCAAGCCAAGCTTAAAATTAACAACCAAAAGCATGGAAAGAACAGCCATGGAGCAAAGTCCCGCTCTAGTCTCGCTCAAGCCAAGGACCCTCGCTCAGGCGAAAGGGGTCTTTCGCTCAAGCTACAGGTTCTCGCTTAGGCAAGATTGCCAATAGAGAGCCCTGCAAGACTCACGAGTTCTTGTTTAGGCGAGCCCTCCTTGCCTGAGCGAGGTCACCCCTCGCCCAAAGGTGAGGTTCCTCGCCTGGGCTACAACTGCAGCGACGTGCCTCAGGCTCTCCTGCATTCTCACTTAGGCGAGCCCTTTTTGCCTGAGCAGATAGTACCTTGCTCAAAACGAGAGCTCTCCGCCTGAGCGAGAGCTCGAGTGTGAACTTGGGCCTGGTTCTGCAAGTCTCGCCTAGGTGAGACAGGTTCGCTTGGGCGAAAACATCGGATCTCGCCACTATTCTCCCTGCAACAGCCACACATACATATCCAAATAGTATAACTAGGCATCCTATGCATTCACAGTAACACACAAGCTCAAGAATCGTGAAACAATAGCAAGACAAGCAACAATCGCATTAAACAAATAAGTTCTAACTTCCCTTACCTGGAAAGTGCTAGCCAAATGACTCATATATGCAAACAGTGAGTACCACAGCTCCGGGAAAAACTTAGTGAGCTGAAAAAATGACAGAACAGAATAGAACGAGGTCATTGAGATGAGCCTTAGAGGGAACACGAAAATAAGGCTAGGGGAGAACTAATATGAGCTAAGAAGTAACTTACATGGAGTGGGAAAAAACTTTAGTGTGCCTGAAAGGACTAGGAGCCAAACCCTAGTAGAGGTTTGCAGATGCACAAAGAGGGATTAAGGGAAAACTATTTTTCTGAAAATGAGATGAATGAGTGGGGTTAGTGCAGATTAGGGTCTTTGGCTCCCTATGGGCCAGTCCTAGGCCCAACTGATTTGGGACAGCCCTTTAAAATAAAGACACAAATGTAAGTGGGCCTTATAACTATTATTTCAAATTTTATTATATTTGCTAAAATTAAATTAAAAATATTATTATTATTATTATTTATTTTATTATTTAATTATATCTTTTTGGTTAAAAATATTAACTATATTTACGCTTCTTATTTTATTTCCTACTTAAATTATTAATTGTTAATTAAAATTATTATTATTTGTATTTAACATTTAGTAATATATAAATTAATTTTAATCTATAAAAAAATAGTTTTAAATGGAATTATTATTAAATACATACATAGTATTTCTAAATTTATTATATTCTTTTATAAAATATCTATAAAATACCCATTAAAACATACTATATTTTTAATTTCATGAAATATTATTAAATAATTTGAATTCAATTATCTATACATTATTATCATATTTATCAGTAGTTGGTCTACATTTGGTGGGGTTATTACAAAAATATCATGGTTTTTTTTATAAAATTTTGTTAAGAGAAATAATGTATAATAATTATAATTATGTATTTATGAAGATAATAATAAATATAAATTTTGGTAATATTGACTGTAACACCCCATTTAATCAATAACGTAATTAAAGGGAGCGCCACACTAGGATAATATTGTAGCGCAGTTTCGGAGTTTAAAAGTAACTCCATACAAATATCCAAAACGCGTAACGGAGTCAAACTAAACCAGATACAAATATTCTACAGTAATCAAATTGGGAATTTAAAGGACAGATACTATATGGGCCGTGGCCCTAAAAGAAAATCCAAAAATAGGATCCAGCCCATGCGGGCTATGCAGCGGAATCACCATTCCCCTGTTGACCGCGATAACTTGTCGCCTATGCTCACATCAATAAATTGATGACCATCGCAAAAGAGAAGAACCACATACAAGACAATCAAACAAGCAAACATGATAAGCTAGAGTATAAAACAGTTTCATATAGTTACATGCTATTTCACATTCCAATCAGTATATCTCATCCAAATATGTTATAACCTTTCAAACAATACACTAAGACTTAACTCGACTCATCCGGATACATATAATTTAGTTGGATTCAGCGGATGCTTGCACTTGTGGTGGATACCTCTGCTCATCCCCAATTTGCTCACCCCCGAGCTATGTGTTACAATGAATCAATCCCGCACGTACAAGGTTAGCCCTTAATGAGTTTCAAGCCTCCTGCTACTCTCACCACAAGAGTCAGTCCGGTCTAAGTGAGACTAAGTAACTCCTTAGAGTGTCAGGATGCAATCCTTACCTTGAATCCTTACCAAATTATATAGATGGGGCACCACCATGGACACCCACTGACAGGGGCCATGGAATTACGTCTCGACCACTAAAGCACGACCCTGAAATCTCACCTAGAGATTTCAAGGAATTACGCACTGACACGGACCGATCATGCTCAAACAATCATGAAATATTTACCATGCAGAAAATATCATGCCAACCTTTATGAACCATCCTCATTCATGTTCAAATGTTGAATCAATCTCAATGCATCCTTCACAAACCAAGAAATATAGATTTGTGCTTCATAACATTACTATGTCTCTTTGATACCAACCCTCTCATTTAAATCACATGCCAAGTTCATACCAAACTCATCGTCCACAATCCATAAACCACATCACTCATGCATAATCATTTGTCTCATGCTCTTAACATAATAAATAAACTCAAGCAAGTAGTAACCATTCAAGATCAAAGAAAACAACCCAACATCGCACTACCTTCGCCTATCTCCTCGCTCAAGCTGAAGGGTCTTGCTCAGGCGAGAGGCTCTCACTCAGGCAAGCCCTCTTCGCCCAGGCGAGGGCCCGAAAAGGGGACCTTTGGCGCTGTCACGCACTCTCGCTTAGGCGAGACCTCCTCACCTGAACGAGATGTGCTCTCGCTCAAAACTGGAGCTCGTCGCCTGAGCGACAGCTCGCGCAGGCAGGATGGGCAAGTTACTGCTGGTCTCGCCTAGGCGAGGTACACTCGCTTGGGCGAGAAAGCCAGAACCCCCCCCCCATTGTTCACGCAGGCACACAACAGTATTTAACCAAAGAAAAAGCACAATACATTTTCATGTTGATTTGAAACAGCATACAATCACCAAGAGCACCAAATAGAACTGAAATCAAATTATACACATTTAAAACCCTAAACCCTAGCTTCCCGTACCTGGAAAGGGGTTAGTGGAGGACTTCGACACCACAATAGTGAGCACAACCGCTCCAAGAATGGTTTAGAGAGCTGGAAAACAACGGAACAGATCTCAAAATGAGCTCCCTACAGAACCCTAGTTGGAAAACACGAAAATATGCTAAGGAAGGGATGGTACAAGATGTAGGATGACTTACGTGGAGTAGGAAAGAGCTCGAGCGAACTTGACAACGGTGAGAAAATAAATCCTGGTAGAAAGTGTGGCTGCTCAAGGAGGCAAGGAGTTCTGTTTTACAAAAATAAAAATAGTGGTTAGGGTTAGGGCACATTAGGTCTGATTTTTCTCTTTGGGCCAGCCCTTAGGCCCATTAGATCAAAGGCAGCCCTTAAAACCTCAGGGCCGAAAACTGGGCCTTACATTGACTATATGAAATAATTAATGAAGTGTATATTCATAATACAAGTAATAGTAGTAACATATTATACTAATAATTGTATAAAATTAAATATTTGGAATATACTAATTAAAATTTACGATTAAATTTTAAGTTATATATTATATTAAAATAAAACTTTATTAGGTGGACTCTTTTTTCTAATCGTTTTTCTATTTTTTTTTTATTTTGATTTTTAAATTTAAATTTTGTTAATATATTTTTATCAGTTTTTTCTATTTTAAATTTTAAAATTATACATGTTAATTAAAAACAAATATTACTTCTTTTTCTATAGTTTAAATTTTAAATTATAACTTATTTTTTAAACTTATTATAAAAATGTAATTTATCTGTTTTCCTTTCTATTTAATAATAAGAAAGTGATTCAACAATAATTCTAAAACAATTTATAAAATAAACGAAAGTTAATTTATACATCTATAATTTAAATACAAAATCTTTTATCTATACATATATACTATTTATTTTTTGTCATATGTTTGATTTTATATATAATTTTATAAAAAAAAATTAATAAGATAATAAATTTTGATATATAAATCCCATATTTATATATTAAATATCTCAATAATAACAATAATAATAACAAAAATAATAATTATAATAGTATTACCTATTAATAATTAAAGAAAAGGTTTGAATACAATATATACATATTTATTAAAATAAAAATAATATTTTTATTAATATTAAATTAAATATAAGAATACATGTATGAACAATAAAATTAAAATGTATAAACTCAAAAAAATTCATTCATAATTATAGAGATTTAAAATAATTAATAAAATCAATTAATTGATAAAAAATTATTTAAAAATAAATCATATACTTATTAATTGAAAATGTATAAATTTAAAAGATTTCAAAAATAATGGAATAAAAAACAATCCATTCATAGTTAAAAAATTCAAAACAATTGATGGAATTAATGGGTTATAATACAAATTTTTTGAAAACAAATTAAATAATTGATTGTAAAAATAAATTTTTTAATCATTAAAAAATATTTCCAATCATGTTTAATAATAAAATGATTATTATTTTGAAAAGGATAAATTTATAAAAATTTAAGAGAAAATAACCAAAAGATAAAAGAACCAAATAATTTTGTTAGAATGTAATGCACTCTCTTCCTTTAGTTTAAAATCCAAGTGTAACATAAAAAATTGTTGATCTTGAAATTTTTCCAAGATTTATAACAACTCCTTGAACAACCACAAACTAAAGAAAATATTACTTTAGTATGAAAATATATAATTTATAATTTATAAAATACATCACCCAAGTACAATTTTTAAAAAAATTTAACCAAACATTACAATTGTAAGACCCACTTATTTTTCTGCCCTAATGTTTAAGGGCCTACCTTAATTTGTTGGATCTAAGGTTAGCCCATAGGGTGTCCAAAACTCTTAAACCAGCCCTACCCTCTCATTCTACCACTTTTTAGAAGTTGTTCCTCTTCCCTCATAAAAACCTGCCTACGTGAGCTTTGCTAGGGTTTGGCTCCCGTTCCTCGTGGAGCTAGAGAAACTCCATTCTATTCCACGTAAGTTGGTTCTCGACTCATGCTTTCTTTTCTCCCACTTATTCTTCGTGGTTCCAACTAAAGTTCTCTTAGTAACCTCGTTTTTGGTTATGATGTTAGCATTTCCAGCTCGTTACTTTGTTCCAAGAGTTGTGGTAGCCCTCTGTTGAGTGCTTGTGCTTTCCAATAGCATATGTCCATGTAAGGGAAGCTAGGGTTCACATGTTTTTACTATATTCTACCCATTTCAGCTTTATTTTGTGTTCATATGACTTATATGTTGTTGTGGTTGCCTGGAAAACCTTGATATGTTGTTTGGGATTGAATGTATGGTTGATGCAGGTGTGAACAGTGGTGAGAACTGGTATTCTCGCCCAAGTGAGCTTGTCTCGCCTAGGCAAGAATATCATAACCTTACCTTGGTTCCTGCTCGAGCTCTCGCTCAAGTGGATAGTTTTCGTTTTGAATGATGAAGCATCTCGCTCAAACGAGAGGGTCTCGCCTAAGCGATAACTTGTGAGTGCCTGTTGTGTTTTCGCTTGGTTGTAGCTCATGCGAGAGACCTCACCTTTGTGCGAGGAGCAGTCTCGCTCAGGCGAGGAGGTCTCGCCTCAGGTAATGGACATAATTCCATGACCCTCTTGGTGAGAGCTCATGGTGGTGCCTCAAGTAATGGACGTAATTTCATGACCCTCTTGGTGAGAGCTCATGGTGGTGCCTCATGTAATGGACGTAATTTCATGAACCTCTTAGTAAGGTTTCGTGGTGGTGCCTCAGTATATAATTAAGTAAGGATTCAAGTAAGGATTGCATCCTGAAGCTCTAAAGAGCCAGTTAGTCTCACGTAGAGCGTACTGACTCAAGTGGTGAGAGTAGCAGGAGGCTCTAGTCTTTGGCAGGATAATGGCCTTAGATGTTTGAAGGATAACCTTGTGCGTGGTAGGGTGAAACCCATTGGCAATGGCTCTGTAGAGCAATAGAGGCCACCACAAGTGCAAGCATATAGTGAATCCGATTGATTATATATATCCGGATAATTGAGTCTTAGAGTCTTGCTGGTTTGCTATCACATGCTTGGCTGATACATGTATTCTTGACTTTTAAATTATGATGAGTTCAAATTTTTGCCCTCATTTAATATTTAAATTTGGGGATTTAAATTTGTGATGGCTGGAATTAGTAGTAGGAGCGGTGCTTTGCATCACGCATCACACATATGATTGGACATTACCATTCGAGTTGATGTGTGATGCATCAAACTTTACAATAGGAGCGGTGCTTGCACAAAGGAATGGGATGAACTCGATTTCTCCCGCATACATTCCAACTTGATGAGGTAAGTACAGTTCATACTTTTTCTTTTCATTATATCTTGAATACATTGAGGACAATGCATGGATAAAGTGTGGGGGTGTGGGGAGAAAATTTATTTTTCCCCCTTTTCTGATTTTGTTTTCTATTTGTTTTGTTTTTTTCTTTTCTAATTTTCTTTTTTTTTTTTTTTTTTATTTTTTTTTTTTGTTTTTTTTTTGAAAAAAAAATTAAAAAAAAAATGCTGCTTTCAATAAAACATATTGACATTGGATTTTGGGATTTGATTCACTAATTGGAACAGTCATAATTATGGGAAAATAAGAGTCATGTGTTATGAATGGATTATTTTTGTGATTTATTAATTGAGCTTGATTCTTTGGTTTTGCATCATAGGTGAATATGCATGATTTGATATGATTGAGGCATTTCTTGTTTTTAGCTACATGGCCAAATAAGCTAACCATGACATTTGATCCATTGGTAGACCCTTTGAGCTTTAAACCTCTTTTTCTTGTTTCGAGCATATTGTTAAACCTTAAAAAGAAAAAGACCATGTTTTTCTTACCTTAGGGAGAAAGAAGGAGCTAGTGGATTATGTTAAGATTGGTTGAGAAATAAAGTGTGGGGGTTTGTATTTCCCCCACAAAGTTATAAAAATGGCAAAAGGAAAAAAATTGTTTGCCTTGGCCCCGTTATAACCTGTAAAAAGTCCTCATGATTTTTGAATGCATGTTTTCTGAAAGTTGTGAATATTAGAGTCTTGCTAAGCATTGAGAGTGCTTACTTGCATGGGTATTTTAAGTGGAAACACAAGCCAAAACACTTGAGCGAATTTTGATGAGAAAATATACATTTAACTTGAGTGTTTCTCTTTCATATTTGATTATCTTGTAAACTCAAAAGATTAACTCGTGTGAAAAATATAATCTTTTCGTTTGTATGTGCATGACAACATGATTTCTAGAAGATTGATTTGTTTCCATTTTTATTCATTCCTTTCATCCAGTGAAGATATGGAATAAAAGACCTCATAATAAAGTTTTGAAATTGTTCAATTTTGCCCAGGAGTGCAAAAGGATAAGTGTGGGTGTGTGATGAGTTCAAAAACCACAACAATAATATTAGCAAGCGTGTAAATTTAAAATCATTATTTTCTATTCAATTAAGAAACAAAGGACATAGATAAACAAAAACCACAACAATAATCAAAAGAATAAATAAATTAATTCATCTAACCTTAGAATCCAATTAAGAAATTATAGTGGAATCAACCTATCTTCTATTACTGTGTTTACAATCTTTTATTTGTGTGACATTCATTCTTTGCATATCAAAACCCCATATTTTTATAGTTACTAGTTTTAATTTCATTTTTATATGAATCAAATATTTGAGATCAATTCTGTATTCGTTGTGAGACAACTCAGGGTTATCTTAACCCTAACTAGATTGTTCATTATTGTAAGCTTATACTGATTGGAGTGTATCAGAAACATGATTTGGTTGAATTGGTTGTGCACTTGCTTTGTGGTTAAAGGGTTGTGGGTTCAAACCTGGTTGGGAAAGAAACTAGAACTTTAATTTTTTGAAGTGTAGTTTTGGAGGGAATTTGAGAGGGCAAAAGTAAACCTAGAAGGGGCCCCCCAAGAGGGCCATGGTCCATAGTATGGTGATTGTGTGCATGCCATGGTTCGAGCGAGAGAGGCTTGGATGATTTAGTACAGACGAGGAGTCTGTAGGGCAGGACTATGAGCAGGATAGGCTCATAGGGTTGGACCACGAATGGGTTAGTTTCGTGGGAGCACAATGAAGTCCCAATACCTAGTTTATGTATATGACTCATGAAGGACTATGAGATCATGAATGGAGAATTTGAAAACAATGAAATATTTAGTCATATTATTTTTGGGATGGGTGGCATATTTATTTCATGTATATTTTTATATATTGTGCATAACTCACCCTTTCTATGTGTGTGTGGCGAGGATCGAATAACTTGTTATCCAGGAGCAGATGATTTGACAGGTGGGCCAGGAGATGCTTAGAGGTGGAGTGTAGGGGCTACCTGGGTTTTTGAACGGATTTTTATATTTAGACTTTTGATGTAAAATTTATTATATGGAATTTTGATGGATTTTGTAATACTGTTATTGCAAACATATGAATTATGTTATATTAAAGTTCTTAATTTCCCGTGTTTTTGGGAAATGGTATCATTTTAAATGAGGTTTTATTTTTATTTCCTATTTTACCTATTTAAAATTAGTAATATTCCTTAGGGATGTTACAATTGGTATCATAGCAAAAGTTTTGAAAATATTTTAAAAAATATTTTGGGGCTTTTGAGGGGTGAGCTTACCGTTTGATTGTGTGTGTGATTTAATTGCATGTTGGTAAGAGATGAGTGACTTTGTTTAACTAAGTGAATTGGTTTTAACAATTGTAATGTGGCGTATCCAGGCTATGGCTGCTTACAGGAGGAGAAGGAGTAGTGATATTGATGACATCGAGGAGGCTATTCACCGGATGGTGGATGCGATGCAGACACCGGTAGCAGCGCAGCCTAGAACGACGATTGCACCAGTTAGGGTGCCGACTGTGGAGGACTTCCTGCGCTACAAGCCAACGGAGTTCACTGGAAAAGCCTCTCCTGATGAAGCGGATGCGTGGCTCCGCAAATGTGAGAAGATCTTCAAAGTGATGAACTGTGAAGATGAGTAGAAGCTGCTGTTTGCCACATATTTGCTGAATGAGGATGCAGAGTATTGGTGGGCGGGAATGCAACAGCAGATGCAGACCCGAGAGGAACTGATAGATTGGACTAACTTCAGGACTCGATTCTTGGAGAAATATTTCCCTGACACAGCCAGGCAGGACAGGGAAGCTGAGTTCCTTGCACTACAGCAAGGGGATATGATGGTGCAGGAATACGTGAATAAGTTTGAGCACCTAGCAAGATACTATTCACAGAACACTATTGAGGAGTGGAGGTGCTTGAAGTTTGAGCGAGGACTCAAACATGAACTGAAGAAGGTGGTGACACCTTTGAGAGAGAGAAGGTTTTCGTTCTTGGTGGAACATGCCAAGAGTGCTAAGCACCTAGGGAAGGGCCCTGGTCCTATTGCTAGACATCATAAAAGTGTCACAGAGGCGAGGCAAATGAAAAAGCCTTATAGCCGACCACAGACATCTTAGGGTCCCACTTGCTACCAGTGTGGCGGACCCCATTTGAAAAGGAATTGCCCACAGCTGACAGGTGGAAAGGGAGGGTCAGGCGACCGTCGCAAGTGTTTCATATGCGACAAACCTGAACACTTTGCAAATAATTGCCCAGAAAAGAAGAGTCTGAGTGTGAAGAAACCAGCATCATCACCCGCAGAAAGGGCTAGAGCGGCCGACAGGGTCTTTGCCTTAACCTCTACAGAGGCTACTCGATCAGGTAACCTTATCCTTGAGCCTTGCTTATTGTTGGGTTATTCAGTGTTGGTGTTGTTCGATTCTGGAGCAACACATTATTTCATTGCTAATGCGTGTGTGGGGAGATTGAACTTGGTGAAACGTAATTTGGGGTGTGAGTTGCTTGTTTCAACTCCCTCCTCGGGTCAAGTAGCTACCAATTCAGTCTGCGTTGGGTGTTCAATGGAAGTGGCAGGTCACAGATTCAAGGTGAACTTGGTGTGCTTGCCTTTGGAGGGACTAGATGTAATCTTGGGGATGGACTGACTGTCTAACAATCACATTATAATTGATTGTGGACGGCGCAGTTTGGTATTCCCAAAACATGAGGGATTGGAGTTAATCTCAGCCCAGAGAGCGATAAATGAAGTGGAAGCTGGAGCCACCTATTTTATGATAGTGGCTCACACAGAGAAGAATAGCATTGCCGAGAAGATCAGTGTGATTCTAGTAGTGGAGGAGTATGCGGATGTGTTTCCAGATGAAATACTAGAGTTGCCACCGAGCATGGATGTAGATTTCACCATTGATCTGATCCCTGGAGGTGGCCCAGTATCCATGGCACCTTATAGAATGGCACCAGCGGAGTTGGCTGAGTTGAAAAAGCAAATAGAAGACTTGCTTGAGAAGAAGTTCATCTGGCCGAGCGCATCACCTTGGAGAGCATCAATACTCTTAATAAAGAAAAAGGACGACAGTTCGAGGTTGTGTGTTGATTACCGTCAATTGAACAAGCTGACCATTGCTGAGTATAGACGATTTGCTGGATCAGTTGAGGGGAGCTGCAGTGTTCTCTAAGATTGACTTGATGTCAGGATATCATCAGATCTTAGTCAAATCGAAGGATGTGCAGAAGACGGCGTTCAAGTCACGCTACGGGCATTACGAGTATGTAGTGATGTCGTTCAGGGTGACAAATGCTCCTGTTATTTTGATGGACTACATGAATAGGATATTCCGACCGTACTTGGATCAGTTTGTTGTCGTGTTTCTTGATGACATATTGATATACTCTGAGAGTCGGGATGAACACGCGGAGCATCTGAGAGTGGTGCTGGGAATTCTCAGAGAGCATAAACTGTGTTTGAAGGTGTCGAAGTGTGAGTTTTGGCTAGATGAGGTACAGTTCTTGGGCCATGTAATCTCAGCCCAGGGAATAGCAGTGGACCCAGCGAAAATTGAAACGGTGGTGAAGTGGGAGAGACCGCAGACAGTTACTGAGGTGAGAAGCTTCTTAGGTCTGGCGGGTTATTACAGGTGATTTGTGGAAGGGTTTTCCAATATAGTGAGTCCATTGACTCAACTCACTAGAAAGGACCAGCCTTTCTCTTGGACAAACGAGTGTGAAGTCTGTTTTGAGGACATAAAGAGGAGATTGACCACTACACCGATACTATCTATTCTTGACACAACCAAGATGTTTGAGGTGTGCTATGATGCTTTATACTAGGGCTTAGGTTGTGTGTTGATGCAGGAGAAACGACTTATTGCTTATGCCTCTCGCCAGTTGAAGGTACACGAGAAGAACTATCCTACACATGACTTGGAATTGGCTGTGGTAGTTTTTGATCTCAAAACATGGAGGCACTATTTGTATAGGGCACAGTTTCAGGTATTCAGCGATCACAAGAGTTTAAAATACTTGTTTGATCAGAAGGAGTTGAATATGAGGCAAAGGCGCTGGATGGAATACCTGAAGGATTACGACTTTGAGCTGTTATACCACCCTGGTAAGGCTAATGTCGTAGCAGACACTCTGAGTAGGAAGAGAGCTCATGTGTCAGCCATAATGATTAAGGAGTTGGAGCTGATCGAGAAGCTGCGAGATATGAATCTGGGATTGGATATGGAGGCAGGTCATATACGATGTAGCATGTTGAGGATCACTAATGAGTTCTTGGATGAGGTTCAGGTGGAATAGGGTAAGGATCAGGAACTGCAGCAGATTATTAGCGAGTTGGGCACAAAGAAGAGAAAGGACTTCAGGATGGGCAAAGATGGTATCATGCGTTTCAAAGAGAGGGTTTGTATACCCAGCAGTCGGGTATTGAGAAATATGCTCTTGGATGAAGGGCATAAGAGTCGTCTTAGCATACATCCAGGTATGACTACCGATGTGGCAGATTATGTAGCATCCTGCTTAGTGTCCCAAAAAGCGAAGATCGAGCATTAGAGGCCAGGTGGTACGTTGGAGCCTCTTCACATTCCTCAGTGGAAATGGGATAGTATTTCCATGGACTTTGTTACACACCTGCCAAGGTCATTGAGGGGGCACGATTTGATTTGGGTAATAGTGGACAGATTGACAAAGTGTGCTAATTTCCTGCCAATCAATCAGAAGATGTCCCTGGATAAACTACATGGTGTGCCTACGAGTATTATCTCAGATAGAGATCCAAGGTTCACATCAAGATTCTGGCAGTCACTGCAGAACACCTTAGGCACTCAGTTGAGAATGAGCTTGGCATATCATTCTCAAACTGATGGTCAGTCTGAGAGAACCATACAGTCTCTGGAAGATTTACTGAGAGCATGTGTCTTGGATCACCTCGGGACATGGAGTGATGTGCTACCGCTGGTGGAGTTCACTTATAATAATAGCTACCATTCCAGTATTGGGATGGCACCTTACGAGGCCTTATATGGCAGGAGATGTCGGTCACCTTTGTGTTGGCAGCAAGATGGAGAGTCTGTGGTACTTGGTCCAGAATTCTTACAACAGACTACTGAGAAAGTAACGGTAATACAGGATCGGATGCGTGCAACTTAGAGTCGGTAGAAATTCTACATAGATAAGAGGAGGAGGCCACTTGAGTTTGAGGCTGGTGACCACGTGTTTCTTAGGGTTACACCTACAACAGGTATTGGGAGAGCTTTGAAGTCGAGGAAGTTGACTCCTCGATTCATTGGTCCGTATCAGATTACGAGGCGAATCGGGCCAATGGCATACGAGATTGCATTGCCACCTCACTTGGCAAACCTGCACAATGTCTTCCATGTATCACAGTTGAGGAAGTACTTGGCAGACCCTACTCATGTGCTGGAGCAGGATGATGTCCAGGTGCGTGAGAATCTGACTTTGGGAGTTGGACCGATGAGAATTCTAGATTCTCAAGTCAAACAACTCAGAGGGAAGGAGATTCGAACTGTGAAAGTTCTCTAGGACGAGGCAACCTAGGAGATGACTTAGGAGATAGAGGATCTCATGAGGAAGTCCTATCCTCACCCTTTTTGCTGGTAAGTCCTATTTTCGAGGACGAAAACTTTTAAAGGTGGGGAAATGTAAGACCTGTGCAAATTAATTAATTAAATAATTAATTAATTAATTAATAAATGCGGGTAGAAAGAGCCTTTATGACATTAATTATTGTTTGATGTGATGTGGAAAAGTACTAGCTCAAGTGCTTGAGAGTACTTTGATTGTGTGAGAGGACTTAGGTTCGAGTCTTATGTATGCCAATTATGTGTTGTGGTTTTATTATTAATTTTTGATAATATGTATGAGCATGGGATTGGTAATGTAAGCTTATACTGATTGGAGTGTATCACAAACATGATTTGGTTGAATTGGTTGTGCACTTGCTTTATGGTTAAAGGGTTGTGGGTTCAAACCTAGTTGGGAAAGAAACTAGAACTTTATTTCTTTTAAGTGTAGTTTTGGAGTTTTCAATCTGAGAGATTGCTTGTGTTGTTAGTTTGATTTATGGCTTATCAATGCGTCAGACTCGAGCAATTCGCTCAGGCGACCAAGGTTGGGTTTGGGCGAAATACTGTGTCGCTTAGGCGAGATTGGCTCGCCTAAGCGAGGTCACGATGGAAACTTGTATCATTTTGAGTGCGACTTTTTGTCCAGGCGAGAAGTTTTGAGTTCTGAGCTATGGACACTCTTGCCTAGACTAGAGTGGCTCGCCAAAGCGAGTTACGATGTCGAATTGATGCATTTCTCATTGAATCTTCGTCCAGGCGAGGTGTGTGTTATTTTGAGCGAAGGTGTGACTCGCCCGGGCGAATAGAGCTCGCCTAAGCGAGATAACATGGAAAAGTCCTTGTTTTAAGCTCGCTCAGGTGAGGTGGACTAGCTTAAGCGAGGCTAAGGGTTTAGCTTGGGCGAGGGTTGTAACACCCCAAATTTAGGATGTCACGAAGCGTTAGAAAATTTTTACATTTAGCGGAAAGGGAATTAACATTGAAAATGTACTTAATAAAAAAACTTTTAATTTAATTTAAATTACATAATTCAAAATGTCACTTTGTCAAAAACTCCCAATAACATTTGCGAATAAAAGAAAATTAAATAATTTTTAGTATCTGATTTAAAAAACTAAATAAATTACAAAATCTCCCGAGTTCACCCCAGCCTCTCGTCGATCTACTCCATGCCAAAAGCATTTGCATTATCATCTGCTCCCGTATAACACACACTTTATACGATCATCGCACATACAACAAACTCACAAACAAACAAATAGGGGTAAGCTAACCATAAACAATGATATTCATAAAAAAAATTCATAATAAAACTTGTCCAATAATACTCAATGTCGCATTCAAGTAACACGGAAACTTTATGCTCACATTCCATTCTTGGTTTGAACACACAAACCCCAAATTCAAACAATCATAGTAAACCGAACATAGCATCACATTCATCTAAAATCTTCATTAAATTTCACCAAGAGCTTTCAAGCAAGGCAACACACTCTCAATATGCAACACATGAGAATTTCATATTGCCAACAAAGTACTCACCATCACATCATGCATAGGAAATAAACCATAACATAAACCCATCAACTTGTCAAATAATACATTCATACAATGAACCCAACGAGTGACATTCATTCAAACACAGTATAACATCACACTCAAATAATTATCCTTAAACCACCACTTAAACTACATAACCATGCAACCCATACAAACCAAGAAAAACCACCAATCTCATAATAGCCCACAATCACATTAACACATAAAATAATTAGTAAAACCAAATGAAAAGCACGAACTAAAAATATGAGAATTTAAAGAGAACCAAAAGTTTAAAGAATGAAAGAAGAAACAAGTTAATATCCACATCCCTCGCATCACTAAAACATACCCTACACTCATATTTCCGTGAAATAGAAAAACACAAAGAAGAAAGAGAAATTACATTTACATGTGGATCCCATGGCTAATAAAAAAAAAAAAAGAATCTTTGCAATATGAATTGGTCTATCTTTATGTGCGGTTAAACTTAAGAAAGAGAAGTAAGGGTACATGTGGACCCATGCATTAGGTGAGAGAATAAAAGCAAAGAAAGAGAATAGAAAAGAGGGAGAAAGTGAAAATCTAACACATGAACCCATCCTTACCCCTGCAACGTCGTGAAATAAAGAAAAAGAAAGAGCAACTAAACCAAAAGCATGCAATGCTATTTAACTAAGGCACCAAAAAAAATAGGTAATGCCCATTAAAACACATGCGGCTGCACCACAACATCAATACAACAAACCCTCTCTCTCTATGATAGCCACAAACATCCTAACATTTTCATGCATGAACTCCTCTTCCGCAGACCCACAACAGACCACGCTTAAAGATAATCAAAGAGAGGCCAACCCCATACGCATGCAAAACACAGGTTTTGCACAACCAAAATAAAACTGGAACTCATTATACCACTCCACAAAGTGATAGAAAAGAGAAAGGAAACCAAGTTGTAGCAACATGAGTAAATAAAGAACCAAACGACATGTGACCCAAGCCTCTCAAGTCCTTCTCATTCACGTATCTCACCAACACGTAACCTCACACCATGTAAACATTCTCCAAGCAACCCCATGCATAAACAAAACGAAATGAAACTGGCACCAAGAAAAACAACCTGCAGAACATATGCTTTCTAAAAACATCACACGGCCATGAATAAAAGAAGATTGATGGCATACATATGTATTTACGTGAAGGCTCACTTATGTTTGGAGTGGAAAAATCAAAAAGAAAAGAAAGCAATGACAATAACAACATTCATCACCATTCAATGTACCCATGCACACTCCTCAAATTTTCATACATCAATCAAAGAAGAAACAATAGAAGAAAACAAAATTGGCTTCAAATAAAACAAAAAATAAAGTTAACTTCCCCTACCTATGGGTTTCTCTGGAATATTTCTCTCCTCTACCACAGCCACTGGAATCTAATTTGCACCCTTGTTCTTGTTTCTTTCCCTCTCCCTTTTTCCAAAACCCTAATCCTTTACCCTATAAAGCCCCACTCACTCAAAATCTTTCTGTTACTATTCTCAAAATTTAAATTTAAATTTCCTTTACTATTATATGACAATTCAAAAAGATAAAAAAATAATAATTTGCCTAACAATATCACCAACCAGATATATATACCTATATATACTATACGTATGCTATAAAAAAATTAAGCACTCCACGCACGCACCCCTGCATAACTGAATGAGAAACCCATTTGAACACATTTTCGTGGGCCCCACTCCTTAAAGGAGAAAAATGAATTTAAAAGCAACACACTTTCAGCCAAACAGATTCGTAAACAGTAACTAACGCACTGAACAAATGCATTCAACCACCAAGCTGTATGCTTTCATGCATTACTTTACGCACCAACAAAATATAAAGCCATAACTCACTAACACAAAAAAGGCCTTTAACGTCACCCCAATAACGTCTGCCTAAAAAAAGCCCAACGTTAAAAATGAGCGGTGGCATTTTTGTAAATAATGAGACATTTTTAACGTCTGCCCACTCCACGTCAGACGTTACTTAACGTCTGTTAAAAAATACCCCGACGTCACTCAAAAAAGGACGTCGGACCAACGCGCGCCAGACGTTAAGGGACGTCGGACCTGCGCGCGCCAGACGTCACTTAACGTCGGCCCCTCCCACCCCCGACGTCACTTAACGTCGGACCTAGCACCCCCGACGTTAAGTTTTGCTTTATCTCTGCGCGAAACACAGAAACCCTCGCGCTGTTCATCGTTTTCGCGAGAGTCCCGCCGGCGACGCCATTTCCGACCCCCTCCAGGTGAGTTTCGAAAGGTTTTCGCCATCAAACTTGTTGGGGTTTAATTATGGGTTGATT
>Ga0209589_1001901_pt1 | contig 35369 bp, 25 predicted proteins | sample CowpeawhiteBW_FD_187525 | JGI IMG/M metagenome (GOLD analysis project Ga0209589, IMG submission 187525) | Root nodule microbial communities of legume samples collected from California USA - Cow pea white BW (SPAdes) (version 2) | ecosystem: Host-associated > Plants > Roots > Nodule | place: USA...
TTTTTCCTTCACTAGGTTTTTTTATCCCAAAGGGTTTTTCCTAGTAAGGTTTTAACGAGGCACATTCTTTATCAATGGACACTCAAGGGGGAGTGTTATGAATTAATGATTGTCCATTGATTTGATACATTTACTCATATGATTCATTACTCTTTATGGTAAATATTTGTATTAACTAAGTTGATTTGTTTCCTTTATGGATTACATATTGTATCTATAAATAGGACTCTTCCTATCAATAATAATAGACAGATGAGTTGCTCCCTATTCTCTCATTCTCTATTCTCTCTTGTTTTTTCTCTTCTCTATTATCTGTCGTCATTCTCTATGTTATTAACTTTATTTCATAACAATTTGATGTTTTTCTAAAGTTTTGATCTCGGTTTTTCTCTCTCTTTCATCCGATGTCCTTTTATTGCAGCTGAATTATGGGGTGAACTTGAAATATGTTAAGTAGATCACTCTAGCATAAAATAAACAGTAGGTGTTTTATCTTTTTTTGTTTTTTATTTTTAAATTATCATTTGATTCATGATGCACTAGATAGGAATGTTGTTAAATTTAGAGTTAAATTTAGTACAATAATATTTTAACTATTAAATTTTGATAAATTCTTTTTACAATCTGAAATATATTTTTTAAATAATTTTAAAATATAAAAAATAAAAAATATAATCACTTTAAAAAATGTCATCTCATATTATAAAATAGAATTTTAAATTTAATTGTTAAAGAGTGATTTTCCTTAAATTTAGGGGGCAGTGGAAATTAACTGTGAAGACCATTATATCCTTCAAAAAAATAAAAATAAATTATAAATTAAATATCTTCGTAGCCCGCACCCCCAAGAATGAAATTCGGTATCGGATTTCTGAAAGTCGGTAACACCGGTTTCTGAAACCCGGTAACACCGGTTTCTGAAAGTCGATAACACTGGATTTTGAAAGTCGGTAACCCCAAATTTTGTTTTTAATTTTTTTATATATATTTTTATATATTTTAAAATTATATTTATATATAATTATATTATTTATATTAAGTTTAAGAAAATTTCTAATAATTTTATTTATATATTTTTTAGTTGTATATCTTTATTGTTTAAAAACAAAAATTAATTTGATGGATGTTGGTTGATAAAAGCGATTAAGGTTCTATCTTTGGTCATAATAAAATTATCTTTCAATAAGTCATCAAGAAAGTACTAAAGTAAAAAAGAAAAGTAAGGAGATAAATGATTATCTCAATATCTGTCATAAATTATTAATATTTTATTATGATTTATGTATCTTAAATTTATGATTCTCCTATGATGTTTTTATCAAATTAAGTTTTACCCAAATTAGTATGAACCATAATTGTGATTTTAGGAATTCTTTTATCAAATTGGCATGAACCTTATTTATATTTTTATCCAAATTAGTACAATCTTAAATTATGAAATTTAAAGGTTGTTGTGTTTTCTGCTGAAATGGTAAAATTTATGGATATATCTTAGGTTGCATTACAAATTCTGCTACACATAATGAATTAGTTGGATAACCTTGATTTGGAATAGAAATTAGAATACCTCTGTTGCATAAATTCAATGATTTAGAAATATTAGAAATTGAAAAGTGCATACGTGAATCACTCTATAAAAATGGTTTAAGTAAAGAAAATGAAGTACTTTTTATTTAACTAGAAAATTAATTTATATGTAAAAAAGTTAAATTTGGCACCCCTAAAATTTTTATTCATGTTTCGTCATTATTCGTATCTTGAAAATCGATAAAATCGAATTCTGAAAGCTGGTAACTTCGGCTTCTGAGAGCCGGTAACTCCGACTTCTGAAAGCCGGTAACTATAAACCAAAAGGGTAGCAGTGAAATTATAAAAAAGTTGGGGGTGTAGGAAGAAAAATTGGGGGTGCAGGAAGAAAAACCCTGGTCAGCTCGTGGGTTTGCGAGCCATAAGTAATACGGGGTGGGTCACAATTTTCGGTCCATGATACTTACTATAATGATAAAAAGAACCAAAATGAAAATGTAAAAAAGAACAAAAAATGACTTGTAAAGAACTCACTTATATCGAAATTGAGTGGACAATTTTAATGGACCAGAAGATTGAAAGAAAAAACAAAAGTATTTTTCTTAGTCAATTTCTACAAATTGTTATCCCACGATTATAGATATTTTTTTTTTTGGGAATGTTTGCATCAAATGTGCGGAAAGAACGTTGAAAATAGATCCAAATTCAAAATTAATCGCACTCTAAGAGTCTCAATTTCTTTTTTACATGCAAGTAGACATTAAGTTTTATAGATCACAACAAAATGGGTTATATTTGTCTTGTAATGAATCTACATGTTTATATGTAACATTTTAAAAGATTTTTTTGAATGTTTCAGAAATTAGAAATTGTGTATATTATTATGATGTGTCCTAGATAGGGATGGCAACGGGCAGGGCAGGGACGGATTTCGGTATCCCATACCCATAGAAAAAATTCATCTCCATTCCCATACCCAAACCCAACGGATATCGAACTTTTGTCCCATCCCCATCTCTACCGGGTAATGGGTATAATCTCATACCGATACCCGTACCCGTTTTACTACTTCAATATTAATTTTAATTAATTTTTATAAAATAATAAAAATTACGGTAAATGAAACATAATATTATCAAAATATTCAATATTAGGAGATGATTGTTTCTTCGATATCAAATACTTTTAAATAAATTATAATTATTTACATTTTAAATTAGAATACCAAATAAAATTTCATGAGAATCAAAACATTTATTAAATTTGCAAACATTAATGAAACCTAATTGATAAAATTTAAAAATATTTTTAAAAAATATAAAAGAAAAAAAAATATTCAAATTAACATATATTTTAAATGTTTGTTTACTTCAATTTTTGAAATTCTAATGAATATCTTTTTTATATACTAATAAAAGTTATAATACATCACTTGATCAAAATGACGCAAAGAATAAATGATAAACATAATAATAAAATTTTGACTTAGATCTTGTATCTTTTGAACTCTAATATATGTTGAATGGTGATAAAAAATATTCATGAAAATTACATTAAATTTTTATATTGTAGTAAATAAAAGTTATTTATACAATTATAGTGAAAAGATTACCATATGATTGATAATGAGTTAGAAAATAAAAAATAATTAGATAAAATATATTGATATAGTATTCTACATGATGAAAATAAACAATAAATAAAAATATTAAAAAATTAAAAAATGTGTGTCTTAGAAACAATTTGAGAGACTATTGAAAGAAATCTCACAAAGAAAAACAAGTGTATAATTAAGAGTATGATAAGATAAAGAATATCTTAGAGATCTAAGAAAACTTTACAAATATCAACAAATATACTCAATGGTTGAGAAATAACAAAAATTGTTTTAGCAAAAAAAAAGTATTCTTCAAATGAAACAAAAATTATTAATAATAAGTAAAGATATTTTTTTTATTACTTATTAAATGAAAGGTTTATGCTATTAAACACTTAAGTTGAGGATATTAAATATTCTGGTGTGTGTGTGATTACTTAATCAATTGTGAATATTTTAATAATTGAACGGGACAAAAATATGGCGGGAACGGGTATTATGGCGGGAATATGTACATCCTTATACCCATCTTCATACACAATTGTAAAAGTTGGGGATTTCCCATACCCATATTCAGTCAATGAGGGAATTTCCTGTCAAAACAGAGACAGATTCGGACAATACCCACGAAACGGATTTATTTGTCATGATTAGAGTAATATTTTGTTGTATTTGGGTAAATTTTCTTTCTGATGGTACATTTAGTAAGATTCGTGTATGAATTGAACACATCAAAATAATTATTGAAATATATATATATATATATATATATATATATATATATATATATATATATAACAACAGATTATGTATAACAATATAGGTACGTTCAAATATAACTAAATTAATAATTAAGGATTTGAAGTAATAGATTCAAATAAAAGATCCTATTAGGTACGGAAGCTAGCATAACTCTAGATATTAATGCGTGACATCCAAATATAACTAAAATAATAATTAAGAATTTGAAGTAATAGATTCAAATAGAAGATCCTATTCTATTGGTACGAAAGCTACTTTAAATACTAATGGATAGTGGCAGAAGCTTGGGTCACATATGCTGGTGGCAAAGTTGGCAGAAGAACAACTAACACTGCACTCATGGAGGCTGCCACCGCACCTTAACACCAACACTAGCAAGCTACCACCACCAACCTACTCATTCCACTGTCCACTTATTGTTGTTACTATTATCTGTATATAAAAATCATGCTTACAAAATTGAATGCAAATACAGACAAAAAAATGAAAGAAAGTAATATGATTATATCGCAAGAGGGATTCCAAGGACATAGTAGAGAATAAATGCACCAATATTAATAACCATCGAGGAGAACCAAGTAAGAATTCGTCATGATTCTATTTGTGTCGTCCAACCTTTGTGATCACTATTGTCATAGCCATGTTAACGACAAGGATAACATTAACTACTTCCCATAGCCACTTCACTCCTCCGACAAGACGACTCAACGGTACCACGAACCACGACATCAGATCTAAGACAAATGAGTTTAACGTAAGCCCCAAAGAACCTACTTACAAGCCGAATTCATATGCGGAATTGTGCTCTATACCATTGTACACCTCTTGATCCATCTAATTAATGTTGAAAAACACATAAGGAAATCATGCAACTCAGTTAACGGCGATGACGAGCAGTAATATCCACATTGGTTTTTGTAATCCCTTAAAGACACAACCCAATTCATTATAACATGAGTACCATGGTCCAGTGCCTTCATCATTGTTAGTGTTTGGAGTAATTTGTGGATCCGTCACATAATGTAATAATTTAAAATAGAGGCACAAAGTATAAAGAGGAGGATTAGTGATAAGAAAATACAAGTTTTCATGATAGCACAAAACCCTCCACACGCCTCAGATTCCATGAATGGGAAAGGTGGTGGAGTTTATAATAGGAGCCCGCCATGTGACAAAAAATGTTTCCCATGGCCATCCAAGACGAATAAAAGGCGAACACAGTTCTCGTCTTTCTTTGATCTTTGTTGGTGAGATGTCCGAGAAAGGCAAGACATAGACCTGAACCATGTTGTTGTGAACATCAAGGAGAAGAAAGCCAATCGCAATGATTGCCACCATTTGTGGATGCGGGTAATCATCCTCCTCATTAGTAATGTATGTTATATCAGTTGCAAAACCAAAGAGGATGATGGAGATGTCGACGACAAGCACTCCACCTAGAATGAAGAGACGGGGGGGCCGAAATGGGAAGTGCAATGATAACTATTGTACCTTACAATGGGCTACACAACCAACCCAGAGAGGGGCCAGAAAGCTAGAGGAAAGAGGACCAAGCAGGAGTGATTCCATTAATTTCAACAAAGAGTGTTAAGAAAGACATTTTCAAGGTCTACCTAATTGGATTACCGCATATAAGGAGAAGACAACAAATACTTTTGGGAGAGAAATAGTTAGTTGTGTCTCTGTTGTTTCCACCTAAAGCGAGGAAGAAAAAGCTACAAGTAAGAAGGAGACAACAAATACTTATCGGGGACAACTAGGTTGTTGCCTCTCTACTGTTTCCACCTGAAGCGAGGAGGAAGAAGGTTCCAATTCTCTTCACTAGATGAATGAGAACGATTTCGAACTCAATTCAAAGCAAGTGTTCGAATCTATTATGACACAAGAGTGTGACGCTCAATGGATTTATGAGAACTCTGAATGGAAGTTCAATAATTCAGATTTTATAAAGAATTTTGTTGACAAAACTTTGACAATGTCGTGGCTCCTACGTGTCAGAGTTGTAAGTGTCAGTTGTTTTAGTTAATTTTTTTTTTTGAAAACACAACCCTCATCAATATCTCTTGTCTCACTAATTGTTCTATTTTTACTACACTGGATTCCATTGCGTTTTTGGTATCGTACTATTATGTTTTTTAAATACTTGTATTATAACATAAGTTATTAAGATTTGTAAATTGATATGGGTACGTGTGTGGGTTGATGTCTGTGTTAGTGTGTGCGGGTGCATGCGTGTGTGCATGTGTGAATGTGTGGGTGCGTGCATGCATGTGCGTGTATATGTGTTATAATACAAATATCTAAAAAATGCAGACACACAAGTGCGACAACACTTGCCTTTCCATTAGTACATAAAACATTTTTGTTGTATATTAAATTATCATAACTAAAATCCAAGATTTTTATTATTTTTTGAATATCCATGCGATCATGTTGGTTCAAATTTAGGATACTTTTTTACATTTTTCTTAGCTAAATGTCACGAGGTTAAACATAAAAATTGGTTCAACTTATAAAAAGTCAAGAATCTTCACTAAACATTATACCTAAACCATATGATATATATTTTATTGTTTTTACATGTTTATTTTGCCAAAAATGAGTAACACTTTAAGTTTTTTTTTTTACATCACAGGCATCAAGCTACATAAAACTCAACACTAAACATAACGAGTTTTTTTTTCTTGTACTTAAGCAATAAACATGTAATTGATTCAAATAAAAGATCTTAATCCATTTTCCCATGTCAAAACAAAGGTGTGAAAGTAAAACATGTAAAACTTTTTACACTAATCGAAACTACCTATGGGGACAAAAGCTTTGCTCATATATGTGGGCTTTGGAGTTAGTAGTTGAACAATTGTTAACACCGCCATCATAAACACACACTCACTCAAACACACAAAGGTGCCGTCACACCTTTGTCTATATTATTTAAATATTTGAATTATAATAAAAGTTATTAATTTTGTAAATGAAATCGTGGGAGTGGGTGTATGCACGCGTGTTTGGGAAGATGTTTATGTGAGTGCATGTGTGGATGGATGTATGTGTGAGTGTGTGTGGAAGGGGGGGTGCGTGCATGCATGTGCGGGTGTGTGCATGTGCGTGTATATGAATTATAATACAAATATTAAAAAATGTAGATACAAAGGTATTACAACATCTATGTTTCACATATGTTTTCATCCAGTTAAGAATAAAGAATATTGGTCCATATACACCGGACCAAATTTCATTCCAGACCTAAACATGCGCCGTAGGGTACGGGGAAGACCGCAAACTACTAGAATCCATAATGAAATGGATCAACCAAATCCTAACAAACGAAGTAAATTTTCATATCTAGAAATGTAGGACATCATAGGGGCAATTGTCCCTATCGTCAGTAATTTGTTGTTTTATCCAATTTTCTAGTGTATTTTTATTATGTATTTTTTTATTATCTAATGTATTTTATTATGCTAATTTATTGTACCAATCAACAAAAAATTACAAAAATAAAAATATAATCTCTAGGGAGAACCAAATTTGTAAAAAAAAATATATAAAACTAGAACATTTCAAAAAAAAAAGAAAAACCTGAAGTGAAGTCGTCATTCAACCTAACGACTTCACTTTTTCTATTGAACTAAAATCGACCTCTATTAGGCCGACTTTGCTTTTTGAAAAAAAAAAAAGGAAATCGATAGGATACAAGATGACTTCACCTATAATGTCATCTTGTATCCTAACGGCTTGACCTTGTTTTGCAAAAAAAAATAATGGACCCATTTTTACAAATTTGACTACAAAAGCACCCTGGAATACAAAAAAGTCCAATTGCAAAGATAGGGATCGTTCATAGATGTGGAGTATTTTCGTATATATCCTTACCGATGTCGGATGCTATGTCAATGACATAACTAATGAGAATCACCGAAATGGAGACGACAAACAGTCCACCCAGAATGAAGGGACGGCGGCAGCCGAAACGGGAAGTGCAATGATAACTAGTGTATCCTACAATGGGTTGCACAACCAACCCAAAGATGGGGCCAGACAACTAGAGAAAAGAAGACCAGGCATGAGTGATTCCATGCATTTTGACAAAAGGTGTTAAGAAAGACAACTTTAGGGCCAATCCAAATTGGATTGTCGCAGCTACGGAGGTGACAACAAATATTTGTAGGAGAGTACTTGTTTGTTGCCTCTGTGCTGCTTCCACCTAAAGCAAGGAGGAAGAATGTGAGGTTAAAGAGGAGGCAACAAGGACTTCTCCGAGAGAACTAGGTTCTTCCCTCTCGATTTCTACTTGAAGTGAGGAAGCTTGTTCCATTTTGTTTTGCTCGATGAGAAGGATTTCGTCGAATCTCTTATGACACAAAGGCGCTCAATGGGAAACTCTCGAAATGAAGTTTAATAACAGAATTTATACAACATTTTGTTTACAAACCTATGACAACGTGAGGGAGCGGTAAGTTAAGGTTGTAACTGACAAGCTTATTTGTCTCTCGATTTAGTTTTGAAAGATACAGTTAGAGAAAGTTACGATTCTAATTATTAGAATCAATACTAGAGATATTATGTCAATAATATTATCTCAATATCCCATATATTATGCTTGTGTATTATTTCTCATGTGTGCAACCATCATTATCAATTATTTCCTATATTGCTTATTGTATTCATTGATGACTTTATTATAGAGATTACGATTGTACTATATTGTGTTTATATAAACATAGCATCTGCAATACAAAAGTACTACAATATTTCTCCATTTTATCTTTCTTGATTTTTTTGAATTTTTTTGAATTTTTTTATTTTTATTTTTTTTAATTGTACAATCTCACGTGTCCTTTATACTTTAATGCATGAATTTAATACTTTTATCTTAAAGTCATATTTATAACCAAGTCTTCTTTATTTATAACTAGGAAAACATAGGTGTTGTCGCACCTTTGTATCCGCATTTTTTAAATATGTTTATTATAACACATATACATGTGTATGTATGCACGCACACACACATGCATGCCTACATCCACATACACTCACAAAGACATCCATCCACACACGCACGCACTTGCACACACTCACACAGATATTATAATTCAAATATTTTAAAAATGTAGACACATGTGTCCACATTTTTTCAAAGCATAGTGGCTTTCAGTTTACGTTTTTTTGTTCGTCATTTCACAAAAATAAAAATAAAAAACAAACACTCCCACTTTGTCATTAATTGTTCAAAATAATTAACAGGAGAAGACATTAGTTGTGAATATGAATGGTGTGAATGACGGTATAGGAGAGATGTGTGAACGAGGTTATAGGACACACGAATACATACCAAGAAGCACACCAGCACACAAAGTGGAGGAGAATACCACACAGGGAGCACCTGAATGTGAAGAGAAGAGAAAGAGAATATGTGAACTTCCTGGGGTTTGAGGTGGGGAGGGTTTCTGATACTCTCGCCCAAGCGAGCTTGTCTCGCATAAGCGAGACTGACAGAGACTCGTCCAGGCCTTTTGCGCGAGCTGTCGCTCAGGCAGGCTATCACCGTTTTGAGCGAGAGGATGCCTCGCTCAGGCGAGGAGATCTCGCCTAAGCGAGCTAGTGCAGAGGGCCATTGTTCTAAACTTGTGGGGGGGGGGGGGGGATTGAGACATGGTAACACTTAGCTCGGGAGTGAGCAACTCGGTGGTGAGCAGAGAAATCCACCACAAGTGCAAGCATCCGCTGAATCCGACTAAATTATATGTATCCGAATGAGTCGAGTCTGAGTCTTAGTGTATTGTTTGCGAGTCAAAACATGATTTGGTTTATATATGTTTATTTGTCTGTGAAATAGCATGTATCTCTATGATAAAATGTCTTATACTCTGGCTTACCCTTTTTGCTTGTTTGGTTGCTTTGTATGTGGTTCTTCTCTTTTGCGATGATCATCAATTTGTTGATGTGAGCAGATGCGAGAGGTACTCGAGGTCAACAAGGAAGGGATGATTTCGCTGCATAGTCTACCTAGACTGGACTTCTTTTATTTGAGCTTTTCCCTATGGCTATGACCCATGTACTGTTTTGGCTTTTGGTGTATTATCAACTACTGTTATGTCCCTGTACTTATTTTTGTATTTGGCATCGTGGTGTGCCTAGTTCCTCTTTTGTATCCGTTTGAACAACTGCATGGAGTGAGGTTTATATTCTAGGACCGGGCCATTATATTTATGTGTGATACCTCTTTAATTAGGATTTTAAATTAAATGGGGTGTTACAGTTAAATTAAAAGTGATAATTAAATTATTTTATTTTAAGTTTTAATTATGTAATTGAAAGATGTAGGAAATGTAGGTGAGTTTATATTTTATTATGGGATGATGGGTATGTTATGGTTGAAGTGGTGAAAATAGAAATTTAGGGTTCTTTAAATCCTGTTTCAATATTCATGCTCTTGTTTTCGTGTTTTTATCTGATGATACTTTTGATGGTACATATTTTTATATATAAAATCATTTTTTTTCTTTTACTTCAAAAATTATAATATTGGAGATATTTTTCAAGCTCACTTAATAATTATAAGTTTTATTTTATTTAAATAAAATTCGATTATTATGTTAAGTTTCATATTTCTTTAACAAATTGAATTTTTTACATAATTAAAATATTATAAATAAATTTTGATTATCATGTTAAATATCGGACTTATTTGATAATTAAATCTAAATTTTTAAATAAAATTAATTATCATATGAAGTCTTGGACTTTCTTGATAATTAAATCTAACTTCTTAAATAAAATTAATAGTCTCGAACTTACTTGATAATTAATTATTTTCTTTGAATAAATTTTAATTATCATACTAAGTTTCAAATTTAATTGATAATTGAATTTTTTTCATAATTAAAAAATATAATCATGTCTAGTACGAGATTTGTTTTTATGGTAACTTTTTATTATGTTAAGTCTCAAATTCACTTAATAAATAAAAAACATATTAAAATTTAAATTACAAATTACAAATATTAATCAAATCAAGGTTTTGTTATAAATAGTTTTTATTTAAATATGTAAGTCTGATAGTGGGTGAAACAGAATGTGTAAGAGATCTCGCTAAACAAACTCATAAAATGATGGCAAATCTGTGTCTATCCATACTAGAGTTTTTCAAAATTTATGAGGAAGCTAATTTTCACAATCTAGCTTATATATTTGAAAACATAGAGCTTTTTCTTAATTTATAGGACAAAACTTGCTTTGGAAAAACTCATTTCGAAATTAGGTTTAGAATTTGAACAGCCAAGTTACGACTGTCGTAAAGCAACACTTGATTATCATTGCGAATATATTTTTGAAAATAATTTTATTTTGTATTTGGGTGGATTTGCAGGGGAGGTCGAGTACGGATTAATGGGATCGATCCCTTATCCCATCCCGCTTCATATGAAGAGATTAACGGGTGAAAGATATTATTTTACAAAACTAACCTCGCTTTGACAATATTTGAGGCACCACGTTACCAAGTTGCTTTTGCTTTGAGGGACCATGTAGGAGCTCTTCATGATTCATGGTGAAGAACCCACAAAGGGTGGCTTAGGTTGTGGAGCAACATGGAAACGAATAGAGGTTGATGGTGATCTGGAATAGCATGGATGGAGGCGATTATGTTTTTTTTAGCATTAAGGAATCAAGTATGATGCAAATGGAATCGATTCTATATATTAAAATGTATATATAAGAAGGAATCAGTTCTTATTTTTCTAGAAAACGCAAGAAACCTAACCTATTTCTCCTCGTTCTCAAACTAGACTCGTGATCTTGAACCCAATTCGTGGCCCTATATTATCTTGACTTCTCCTTCCTCTCGTTCATCACAAATCTTCCACAATCTTATCATGCATTAGCCTCATTCTCTCTTCTTAGATCAGATCTCACGTATCAGACTTTGTTCATGCCCATCAATTATGGTTCATGATGTAGCATCAAGTTCTACTCCACGATGGAGTGCTTCTTGTGCCTCCCTTGATTCAGCATCACAAAGAATCTGCCCCCTTTTAGTCATGCGGTGCGTTTTAGAGTAATTGAGGTCAAAGTCTTTAGTTGACTAGAGAGGTTGATTAGCAAAACAAGAAAAACTTAGATTAAGGGGTCTAAAACTTAAAAACAGCAGAAAGGGAGGGCTTCCCGGGAACTATTAATTAACAAAAGGGGAGACTTCAAAAGAACAGAGTTTTATTTACAACAAAAGATTACTAAAAGAAACCTTTTTTACCACTTTTTAAGAAACTAAATTTTCCTAAGCAAGCAACAAAAACTAATTAAATCAAGATAAACACATAATTATTTAAACTAAAACTAAATTTTTAGAAAGGAAAAATAAGAAAAAATAGGATGTTATCACCTCCACCTTTTTAGGATGATGTGGTTCAACCTCCTTCACCACCATCCCATCATGAAAAATTGAAGTTAGCCAGCTTACGATCATTAGATTCCTACACTTCTGATACAACTCAATAAATATCGAAAATAATTGTAAGATATAACTTTTCTTTAAATAATAATTTTATAAATATTAGATGTTAAATTTCTTTTGATATGTTGCAAGTCATCTTGGTTGAGTAGAGCTCCTAAGGAACTTTCACTCATGAAGATTGTCATGACACTTTTGTTGCTGTAATTGGACAGCCTAAGGATCCTGGACATGTGCGTGTTGTTGGATCAAGAGTTGGCATTCACCATTATTTTGGAGGCTTCCACAATCAATCTTCTAGAACACACAATGTTTATTATGAAGAAAGGCTGACAGAGTAAATCACTCAAAGGGTCAGAGTGAAACTCACAGATGAAGTCACTAAGCAAGTGTTGAGAGGATTATGCACCAGTTGCAACAATAATTCAATAGTTATGTCATCTGTCCCCAAGTATCTCCTCCACCAGAACATTTTGTGCTTACCACAAGTAAAACTAATAATAATATTTAATAATAATATTTTGCTAAGTTATGTATTGAATAATTCTTCTTTAAGAAAATAACATTAACAAAGACTTTGTTAGGTAGAAGTAGAAAAATGTGTTGTTCAGCTACACCCCTATCAAGGGATGACATTGACGACACTCGTCCATGTCAACTATATGTTGTGGATGGTAAAAAGAAGATACTAGGGGTATGTGGAACAATATTTCAGGTAGCCATAGTTCTTCATGGTAAGAAGCGATCAAACAATGAGGTTAAGATCATGGTAGAGGAAGTTCTCGGAGCAGATACTTTAGTTTTGTGCTAACAAATGAGGTACATACTATAGCACATGCATTTCAATCTTTCCTCAAGTGGCCTAATGATTTGGTTGGCACTATTTCGGACCCCACGGTATAGATTCTTAAACCCACCTTACATTACTCTTTTTTAAGTTTACATGTCTTTTATGTTCATTCTTACTTAAATTGTTTTCCATGTAACAGTAATCGCATCGAGAGCAAAGTCTTAAACTTTTGTGTATTACACCAGCTTGTTGACATTATAAGCGATTACCCAATGTTGGTGTTGTGGGATTCTGATGTATTTGGCAGAGACAATGAGATTCCATTGTACTTGTACAAGGATAATGTTAAGAGCTTACGTCGAAGAAAAAAAACTAAATATTACCCTTATTCAGTTATTGATAATGTAAGCCTATAAATCGGTTTTTATATTTAATTGATATATCTAGTTAGTTATATTAAATAAATTTTTTGTGTTTAGTGTATGTTTGGTTTCAATAAGAATATGGGGTTGAGTGATGTGCATGGGTTCATAGACCCTCAACTCTCTCAAGAAGGCAATAAATTTGATGACAACCAAGCATATGTCACTAATTATTTTGAACGGGGGAAGCAAATGTACTTAGTCCCTTATATTTCTTCGTAAGTGTAGTTTGTTGTCTTGTAATTATAATCCATCATTTTAAGGTATAATAATGATTGATTTTCATTCAGGTGTCATTGACAAATAGTTGTAGTTTCCTTCAAGGAGAAATTATTGTGCGATTTTTTATGAACTTCCTCTGTTATATAAGTGTATCCTAAACATTCCCTTTTTCATAATTCATTTGCTAAACATAACATGTTTTTAGAAAAATCAACTACTACAAAAAAAGTTTGCATGGTTGTGCCTCGAGGTTTGTTATTTTGATCCATATATAATTGTTTGATTCCTTTTCTTCCTCAATTATTTATAATTGTGTTGATATATTGTAGTGTTCTAAGCAAATTGGCTCATGTGAGTGCGATTATTATGTTATGTAATGGATAAAAACTATTGTAGGTGCTCATATTACAACTGATTGGGAAACCGTAAGAATTTAATTGCATCAAATACTTTGTAACTTTGTCTTTTTATATAGTAATTGAAATTATTGTTTTTTGTGCAAAGATTCAAGAATCCTACACCAATGCATGAGAAACCCATGGAGTATGTAAGGAAAGCTTGTGCAAGATATATATAACCGAAATGTACAATGATATGTGAAACATTTACTTTGTAAATTATTTAAAGTGCAATGATATAAAATTGTCATTTATATTTTGTTGTATATAGTTTCTGTGTGCGGGTTCTGGCTGTATATAGATGCTGTCCAGGTTTCATATGTAGGCAAAAAGAAAAACAAAACAAAAAAAAAGCATTTAAAAAAATGTTAACATTAGGCTTCAGTTATTACCAAAACCAAAGCATAAAGAAAGGAATAAGCTCCTGTTCTGGTAATAACCGAAACCTAATTCCTTGTTGATTTAAAAAAATTAAATTTAAGGGGATAGACTTCGGTTATTTATAGAACCGAAACCTAACCCCCTAAAATTTAAATTATTTTTTAAAATCGGAAAGGTATTAGGATTTGGTTCTTAATAGAACGGAAGCCAATTCCACTATTTTTTAATTTTCATTATTTCTTGATTGTTTTATGTATTAGTTTCTTCTAGAAGTGAAGCCTAATATGTAAGTTTTGGCTTTAGTTTGAAATCGAAGCCATAAGTCCCTTCTATTTTACCTCGCTTGGATATGTTTCGATTGTGGAACTGAGGTACAATTTCCAAAATAATTGGTTCCAAAATCCTTTCCCGAGTAATTAATCAATTTCATCTCATAATTTGATCATGTCCTACATTTTTCCCATGAAAACTTCATTGTTATTGAATAATTTCTAAGTTTTCTGTTTTACTTGTGGTTTTTAGCTTTTATAGTTGCTATTAAATTTTATATGCATACTATAATTGTTCTATGCATTAAGTCATGTTCCACACACTTTCATTGTTAAAAAATAAAACATTTTATTTTCATTTGTGCATTTCATCACACCTGGTGAAAGCTAGATTTTTATGAGTAGTTTTCATCAAACCATTTGTTCATCTATATTTCCAGTGTTTGTTAGTTGATTCCAAGTGTTAGAATATATATATATATATATATATATATATATATATATATATATATATATTGTTATATATATCTGAAATATTGTTATACATCTGAAATATTGTTTGCTTTGGAGCGTTGACTCCATCACGATTTTGTCTTTAAAAGGCACCTATGAGGGTGAAAGGAAGAAGTATTTAAACCGCTTTAGGCCTCAAATTCTAAGTGATGTGGGACCATTGGGTGTGGTAGGAACAAAAGCCCCCCAATCAAGGTGTAAGGGGAATGAGCGAATCATCCCAAATGGAGGGCTTAAAGGATTGAAGATTTCATTATCAATCCCATGGTGGGCGCCAATGTTCTGATCCCAGGACATCATTAGGGTCAATTACCATACATGCAAGGTATTGTTCGTCTTAGAGCATCGACTCCGCAACAATTTTGTTCTTAAAAGACGTCTTAGAAGGTGGAAGAAGGAAAATATATTTAAACCACCTTTAGTCCTATTAGCTCGAAAAATATCATTGATGGTTTTTCTCTTAATTTTATTGGTTAAGTTGAACTAATAAAGATGTAATTTCTTTTGTTCAATCTGGTGGTAACTTGAACTAAGAGTTGTTTTTCACTCATTCACAACTTGAGAGGTAAGGGTTGCTTTTTTAAAGATTTAACTCTGTTAAACAAATTGCTTAACCTCTTCATCAAATCCATTTAGTAATTGTTAGACTTAGGAGGAAAGCTATTTTATTAAAAAAATTGTTGAATCTCGTATTTATCTCACAAGTCTCAATAATTTCTTTTAAAGATGGTTCATATGTTAATTAAAAAAATTATTTAATTAGAGAAAATATTAATAAATTTAAGTTTATTTATTCTAAATAATTGTAATGAAGTGTTTTATAATGTAAACATCCTATTTCATCAAGGTAAGTAAAAATTGTTTTAGAAACTTAGGAGTTAAATTTTGGAAGTAAATAAATAAATGAAAAGGAAGAAAATTAAAATTTGTGAGAAATAAAATTAATTTATGCTTGTGTGCTTGTTTTTTTGTGATCTTTTTATTTATTTATTTTTTTGGAATGGGTTAGTACTGGTCTATTTTCTTTTTCTACCCCGTTTTTTCGGGGCCTTCTCCCTACACCTCCAAAGACTTCTACTGCACCCCCAAATATTAATTGCACGGTCCATTTTACCCTTCTGACTCACCTCTCTCTTAATTAGGTAAAAGTAATTAAAATATTTACTGAGGTAGGTGACCTGAAAGTTGAGACTTGGATTTGGTTGTTGCGCCTTGCGCCTTTCTCCCCCTCGACAAGTCACTTTCATTGCTGTTTTTAGAACCTCTATTGCTTTCACTGTGAATTGTGTTTGCACTTTCGCTGCTCAGATTTATCGAAACGTTGTTTCGTTTTTCAGTTCTTTAAGTTGTCTTCTTAAGGTATGTAAGTTATTGTTGGACGTCCAGCATCCATCATTTTGAAATACTATATTGTGCATTCAACTTTCATATATCAACCATTTTATACAATAAGCTTTGTATATATGGAATACCAAATACATTTTTTGTATATAGTGAATGCATGTTTGTGAATGGGTTGTGTTTGAAGATACTGATAGATAACGACATCGAAAAGAGAAAAAAAACTTAGAAAGCATAAACCCGACTTTCGACATCCGGTTATGCCTGATTTATAAATTCGGTTAAAAATTTAAACGAATTTAGAAATTCGGTTAAAAATTTAAATGGATTTAGAAATCCGGTTAAAAATTTTAATGGATTTTGGCATCCGGTTTTCCATGTACACATACACCGGTTTTCGAAATCCGGTTACGCAAAAACGGATCTACAAATTCGTTTCACACATTATACGGATTTCGATATCCGGTTAAATTTTTAAATTGTTTATATTTTTTCTGATTCATTATATATTTTATTTAATTTATATTTCTTTTTCCAACTTTTAAAAATAAAATCTTTTGTTAAATCTTTTATTTAATCTTTTTAATAAAAATATAAAACAAATTAGTGGTAATGATAACCACGGATTTCATTTGAAACAAACCGGAAATCGAAATCCGGTATTGATTTTGGATTTTTTTTATTTAGTTTTAGGTATAATATTTTATTTATTTGACATATTTGTTTTATATTTTTATTTTTAATTTTATTAATTGGTTGAAAATTTAATTTCCTTTTAATTTAATGTTAAATAGTTTTTTAATAATTTTTTATTTGTTATTTTTTTAAATTTATATTTAATGTTTATTGTTTTAATAATATTTTTCTTATGTTTTGTTTATTTTTTAAAGTTTTTTTATTGTGTATCATATAATTTTTTATATGTAATGTTATTTTTCAATTTATTTTTTTAAATTTAAAAATATTATTCATTTATAATTATTTTAAATTTTTATTGTGTATCATATAATTATTTATATGTATTGCAATTTTTTATTTTTCAAATATTTAAAAAATTTATAAATATTATTCATTTATTAATTATTTTAATTTGTTTTTATGTCATGTAGGTGATTATAATCTCTTCATATATAAAGATGGAAGATTTTCATTTGAGTTATTTGGATTCACAAATAAATTCGAGTTTGATGTCATATTTCTCCTCTTTTATTAATGATATATGTGAAGAGGATTATACAATATATGACTAAAAAATATATAAAAAATAAAATTAAAAATAAAGTAATTAAATGAATAAAAAAATTAACAAATTAAAAAAAATAAAAAATAAATACATAAAAACTGAAGTTTAAAATTCAAGAAATAATAAATATTAATAAAATATATTTTAAAAACAATTAAACAATAACTAAATAATATTAATCAAATTCAAATTAAATTTTATATATAAAATAAATAAATAAAGTAAACTACCGACGTTGAAACGCCGGTAACTTTAAAAAGAAATTTAGTTTAATGATTGCCGTATATAATTTTATTTAATATAATTATACTAACAACTGATAAATAAGTAAAGTTAACTTTAAAATAACTAAATATAATTAATCTAAATATTATAAAGACAAGTATATTAAATAAATATTTATCATTATTAATTAAAAATTAACAAAAGTAAAAATAACTATAAAATATGTAACTAAAAAGATATACAAAAAATTAAATTAAAAATAAAGTAATAAAATGAATAAAAGATTAAAAAATTAAAACAAAAATAATAAGAATAAATACATAAAAACTCAGTTCAGAATTAAAAAAATAAGAAATATTAATAAAATATATTCGAAAAACAATTAAACAATAACTTAATAATACTAATACTAATGTGCAATTAAATTAGATTAAATTTTACATGTAAAATAAAAATATAAAAAAAACTAACGGAATTGAAAATTAAAAAATAGTTACCGTACCGGATTTCTATTGTCGATATATAGTTTTATTTAATATAGAATTAAAATTAAATAATTAATATATAATATAAAAATTTTGAAATTAAATCTTATAAATAAATAAAAACATTAAGAGGTAACAAATAATAAATAAGTTAAAATTATTCGAAAATAATTAAATTTTATTAATCTACATATTATAAAGTAAAATATTTTAAATAAAAATTTATCATTATTAATTAAAAGTTAACAAAGTAAAAATAACTACAAAATTTAAAATAATAAAATTTTATTTAACATATTTATATAAAATATAAATAATCTAAAATTAAATAATTAATACATAAATTATAAAATAATAGAAATTAAAACTTATAAACAAATGAATAAAAAAATATGAAAATTTAAATTATCAGCAGATTACCAATAACGGTTAAAAAGAAGCTGATTTTGGATTTCTTAACCGAGTTTCAATTGCCGGTAGAAAATAAAACCGGGTTTCGAATGTCGGTAGAAAATTAAACGGACTTACAATGTCGGTCCACAAATAAAAGGGAGTTTGAATTCCGTTTAATCACTCACCGGATTTCAAATGCCGGTGCACCATGGGTTACGAAAGTTCAAGTTTTTATCGGGTTTAGAAAGCCCGATAAATATTTTACCGGGTTTCGAAATCCGTTCTACCCAAATCCGTTTTTAACTTCTACGAATGATGCTATAAATGATGTTACACAATATATTTTTTCCATGTTGAAACAATAAGCATATTCATCTACATCTCCAAGTATATTCAAACAATAATCATAAATACAAGTATATTCAAACAATAATCATAAATAGAAGAATAATGCTTACTGGAAAAAGAAAGAACCTTTCCTTGTAGATTTTCACAGCGGCTGGTGTGGCTTTGGATGCAAAGGGTCTCCCCTAGCAACAGAAGCTTTGCTTTCAATTTGGGGGTGTGAGATTAAAGGTAACTTTTATTGAAGAGAAACTGGAGGACATATTTATGACAGCCGTGAGTTAAGAGCAGAGAATCTTTTTTAACTTTTTTTACCGTTCAACAGTAAAAGGTAAAGAGGATATTATTGAAATTTTGAAATTTTTGGGGGTGTAGTAGAAGTCTTTGGAGGTGTAGGGAGAAGCCGCCGTCTTTTCTAATGTTTGTACTTTCCTTATTTTGGGGCTCAATGGTCCATTGTTTTCCCTTTCTCCACCACCGTTTTGCTTTACACCACACCAAAACATAAATTTTGGTTCATGATACAACAAGTGGTAGCAGTTGAGTTCTTAAACAGTTAAATAACTTCCATCAGTTTTTGAAAAGGGAAATCACGGAAACTGCCTTTTTGGTCATTTTTTTTTCTATACGAAAAGGAATCAATCACACCACTATAGAAAATACACACTAACTTCTTCATACTCTCCATCTACTCATACAAAGGTTCATCTTCTCTGTTGTTAATCTCACCGGCGAGCCACCAGAACAAACATTTAGTCGTCAGTGCGTCAACAGTCTCTTCACCACCAATCATTCAGTCACTAGCGACATTCGCTTGCGCTTTGGGTCTCTATTTCCGACCTTCCTGCGACGATAGCCTCTGCATTGTTTCTTTCACGGTCTCACTCCTTTCGTTGCCGACGTTAACGAGGTTCCTCACTTCTTCGTGTTTTTTTTTATGCTTTGCTTCTTCTTTGCTCTCTTGGGTTTTGTCGTATGAATGTAAGATGATTTCAGGGCTTGTTCTTCTTGTTTTTTTATTCCAATGGTGCTTAGTGTTGAAATTATTGGGACATTTTGTTGATTGTGAGTGTTGTTAATTAATTGATAATGGTTATCTATTGGCTTGTTTGGGTTGGGAGTTGATGGACCCATTGCTTGAATCTTGTTTGTTTTTTAATTAATATTATCAGGTCTATGGAATTGAAGGATGATGACTATTACAATTTAGGATTTTGAATTTTGATCTCGTTTTTTTAATTGCTTGTGAAATGGTGACGGCGAGTTAGGGTTTTGTAATTAACTTCGTGTCGATGTTTCATATTTAGTGGTAAGTTAGGGCTCTGGTTTGGGAAGTATTGGGGGAGGCTTTGCTTTTTGTATTGTTGTGCAGTATAAAGTTTTAGTATTAAGAGGCATATATAGAAAGGGAGTAATTGGATATTATTACTCTGGCGGAAAATCCCTTTTATACACGGGGATGGCAAAAATACTCGTGTCCGTAGGTATCTGTGGATAAAATTCATGATGGATAGTTACTATCCGCAGGTATTTATTACTCGCAGATAGTGGGTAGCAGGTATTTTAATACCCGCTTATAAATTGGTCGGGTATGGATATCATACTATCCGTACCCGCGGATACCCGTTACCTGCAAAAAATTAAAATTAAAATTTAATTTATATTTTATTAAGTTAAATTTAATTAAAATTAAAATTAACAGTATATTTTATTATATCAAATTTAATTATAATTAAAATTTAATTTAATTTATATTTTATTTTTATAATTTTATATTAAAAAATTTATAAAAAATATATATTTTTTAAATATTTGCGGGTATTGAGTACCTACGGGTTTTAAAAATATCTGCGGATAATTTTTAAGCGGATACCCGGCGGGTAAACAGACAGGTACCGGGCGGATTTTGTTTTTGCGGGTCGGGTTGCGGATAGGCACTATCCGTACCCGACCCGACAGGTTGCCATCCCAACACAGGATAGAGTACACCAAAAAGTGTAACTGACAAAACAGTAAAAGTAAAAGTTATAATTAACGTAACAAAAGAGAGTTTCCATATTTAGCTTAGATACAAAACTCAACACACTTCCCTAAGCCAAATCTGCTTTTACATTGGCAACACCAATTTGCTTTCTCAAAGAACTAATCTATCAAACTTTAATTGTTTTGTAAGTATGTCTACAAGTTGGGATTTCGATCTGCAGTGACTAATATTAAGACAACCCTTATTGACTTGTTCCCTTATAAAATGACATTTAGTTTCTATGTGTTTGCTTTGGCCATGGGATGCTGGATACCTTGCAAGATCAATAGCTGACTTGTTGTCCACAAGCAACTTTATTTTTTGTAATAACTCAACTTTCAACCCTTTCATTTATGAGTCTAGGCAAGCAGCTTGACAGGCTACTTCGCAAGCGGAGATGTACTCTACTTCAAACAAAGATAGGGCCACTACTTGCTCCTTAGTTGAGCTCTATGATATATGAGATTTTTCAAGGAAGAAAATATACCTAGTAGTTCTCTTCCTATCCCATTTCTCCTCACAACAATCTACATTTGAATATGCATTGACTTCCAAGCCATTTCTTGTATCTTCCTTTGAAACCAGAATGTCAAACATATGTGTACCTATAGTCAAAACGGGTAACCCGGCCCGACCCGGCTTGACCCACCATGGGTTGATGATCACTTAGTGAGCCAACTCAACCCGGCTCACTTATTAACGAGCCAAAAAAATTCGAACCCGGTCTGGCCCACCACGGCTTAGTGGGTTAAACGGGTTAATTGACGAACTCGCTTAATTAAAAAAATACAATTTTTTAATTTTATTTTCAATCAAAACTAAATTATAATTCTAATTAAAATTTAAATAAACTTTAATACAATCCAAATATAAATCAAAATCACAAAAATACAAATTATCTATGTATTGGCTAAAAAAACAACCTAACCTGGCCCAAATGCAAAGTCCAACTTGACAAAAAAACACTTGTGTGACTCTTTATTTGTGGGTTGGTGAGTTAACTCGACTCACCATGGGTTCAACCTAGGTGAGCCAGATTCTAGGTGGATCAGGTCAAAAATCAACCCGTATTGAAAATTGTAATAAATATTTCAACCTAACACGACCCAAACCCGTGGTGGGCCGGGTTGGCTTGCGGTTCCAACCCATTTTGACAACTCTATATGTACTTTGCAAGTAGTGCATAATCCTTTTAGCAGCATTCTGGTGTGACATTCTTGGATCCTGCATGTACCTGTTGATCACTCCTACACTAAAACTCAGATCAAGTCTTGTATTGGACAAGTACCTCAAGCTTCCCACAAGTTTCCTATAAGTAGTTGGATCCACTCTTTCTTCTTCTGGCTCCTTTTCTAGTCTCAAACCCACTTCTGTTGGTGTGTTGGCTGGATTACTCTTTTGCATGACAAATTTTGACAAAACTTCTCGAGCATAACGTGACTGATGCATTATGATACCTTGTTCAACTTCAGTGAACTCAATACCAAGGGAATAACTAAGATTTTCTAAGTCATTCATCTCAAATTCATCATGCATCTGAGTTTTACACTTGGCTATCAACTTCTCACAACTTCAAGATGACTAATAAGTCATCTACATACAAGCATATTATCAACTTCTCTTATTGATAGCATTGTACATACATCCCATGTTCAATTGTACATTTTTCAAACCCAATACTGCTCATAAACGTGTCAATTCTTTGATTCCAAGTCCTGGGTGCTTGTTTAAGCCCATTGAGAGCTTTGTTCAATTTGTACACCATTATTTGTTGTTTCTTATCTTCAAAACCTTGGGGTTGCACTACATACACTTCTTCCTCTAGCTTTCCATTCAAAAAAGTAGATTTTACATCCAATTGATGTTACTTCCAGTGTAACTTGACTACTAGACAAACTACAAGTCTTATAGTAACTAATCTATTTGGCTTTGTATCTTATTATAGCACCTTGAGGGTTCACTTTTGCCTTATATATCCATTTTAGATCTATAGGTTTCTTCCCAATAGGTAGCTCAGTCAGTTTCCATGTTTGATTCTTCTCAATGGAATCAATCTTCTCTTGCATTGCTCTCTTCCATTTCTCATTAGTAACTGCTTGTTCGAACTTTATTGGCTCAAATTCGGCTATCATGGCATAATGAACAAAGTTTCCTTCATCAATGACAGTTGCATCATAAAATAGTTAATAATCCCTGAGATGCAATGGCAGTTTAGTATTTTTGGTTGATCTTCTTACATTACCATCAGGTGCACCAGACTCAGTTTGCATTCTTGTGGTCCCAGTATTTCTTTCTACAGCTTCATCATCTATCAGGATATTAGGCAGATTTGTAAGACCCGAGAAATTTAATTAATTAATAAATGAGGGTAGTGGGAACCTTTATGACAATTAATGCTAGCTTTTATGATGTGGAAAAGTACTAGCTTAAGTGGTTAAGAGTACTTGGTTATTATGAAAGGACTTGAGTCCAAGTCTTAGGTATGTCATTATTGTGTAATTATTTGTTTATTATTTTTAGTAATAATATGCTTAATCATGATCAATGATAATATAATTCAAGAATTATAAAATTATCACAAAACATGAAGTGGTTGAATGGTTGTGCATTGACTTGGTAATTACATGGTGGTGTGTTCAAACCTTGGCTTAAGTGAAATAAGTTCCTTTTTGCCAAATTCATTTCAATGCATTTTCGTTTTCTTGCAATAAACCACAATTAAGGCATAGTTAAGGGAGAAAGAGAGAGTTTTTATGATTGCCCAATAGTAAGTATTGCAAGGAGAGAATTCTGAGCACGTAGACTTGAATCAGTAAGACATTGCAACAAGGTGTATGAGTGGTAACAAAGGAGAGGCTATTGTTCATCAAGAGGTGACTCTAAGATTATCAAGTTTTAGCAAGGGATTCAGGTTAGGGGAGTTGTGGTTGCGTTTTATGTTTGAATTATATAATTGTGAATTGTATGAATGATTGTTCACGATTTTTTTTGGATTTTTTTGAGTTTTTGGAAAATTTCAGAAACCGCCTGGCCGACCTTCAAAGTCGTCAGACGATGCATGTTTAAATTACCTAGTTTCTAGGTTTCTTCTTTGAACTATCTGGTGATGATCAACTGCCGCCAGGCGATGTTCGTTGGGGTGCACTGTTTTGATGTTTGTGGGTTTTCTGGGATTTTAGGGATCGTAGGGGTCTCTAAACCATGGCTAACTCTGTGAGATATAAATTGTGTGATGTGAACTCGGGATTAAGGTAATTGGATGGATTGATGATTTCAAGAGTATGATGATGGTGTCAATGATGGGAATAAAATTTTGCACAATTTTAGTAAAATTGTGTTATCCGATTTGTTAATCGTTCGATTTAGCTAAAATTTTGATAGCGGATTCATAACATGTTGCTCTTTAGTTTCTACGGTGTGATCTTAATTTATATGTTTGTAGTTGGAGATATATGATACACATGATTGCTGGTTTGGAGGTCTTTAAAATGCATAAATAATCTCTTGATAATTTCAAGTAACTACCAATGTGAATCTATGTATGGATACATGATCATATAGAGCGCTAAATATTGGTTTTAGTGTGATGCATTGGGATAAATGAAGTGTAGGGACTATTTTGGAGGTAAGTTCAATGTTGCATGAGTTGGAAGCATGATTAGGTCCTGTTGTAAGTCTCCATGAATTTCAATGTTTCTTTGGATTAGTCACATGTTGAGAATAGGTTTATTGGTGAATGCATGTGTATCAATATAAAGGAAATTGTTGTATAAGAGATGTGAAGTGCTATATTAATTCGCATTGGTGCATAAAATCATGTGCTTAAGTTGTTAGAGTGCTACTACTTTATATTTGATATGAACATGTATTATTCATAACTTGAAATTGAATGTTAGCATGGATTTAAATGGTGAAGTATGTATATGAATATATAACGATTGATGCATGTGATATGTGGTGAATTCCATTAATAATTGGGCAATGGTATGATCTCAACTTTGAACCCATTGGGTATATGAATGTGTTGAATTGTGATTCAGTCATGTTAATATGACTGGATAAGTTTGGTTGATGTTTTGGAATGCTTATGAGAGAATGGGTTCCTTGGAACCTTTCCTAAAGTGCCAAAAACCAGTAGTAATGACACTACTGGTGTAGCGCATAGCGGCACGGGGTGAGCTGCCAGACGATAATGGGGAAAATAGTGAAGTCTGAAATGTGCAACGCTTGGCAACGTAGAGGTTCCCGCTAGGCAACAACGACCAAATAGAGGCCACTAGAATTTGCACAGCGCCTGGTGGTAGGGATGGTTTCGCTAGACGACTTCTATCAGACAAGGGGTTCTAGAGGTGCTTGGTGCCGGATAGCGTGTGGTTTCAGCCATGCGGTCGGGTACCAGTTTTCACCAGGCAATAGCGTAGAGATAGCTTGTTCTTTTTAATTGTGTTTTGTATGCTGTGATGTGGGACTTGGACCAAGAGAGATGCTTGACTGTGTCATGAGCGGGTAGGTTCATGACTAGTGATAGGCATGTGATAATATGAACGGGGAGGTTAATATTATGATGCTTTCGTGTGAGGATACGAGCGGGGAGGTTCGTAGAGGCAAGACTATGAGCGGGCAAGTTCGTGGAAGCATGTATATCTTGGGTCCATGGTCAAGTATTGGTATAGTGTGCTTGGAATAGTAGTTTCAGGTGCATAATGAGACTTAGAGTTTTACATGACTCGTGGCTTGTTTCTTTGGATGTGCGTGGTCTACGAGGCTTTGGGTGATATCTTAAGGATGGACTTTTCTATGGCATTCCTTCAGTTGTGGCTCAGAATGGTATCCCTTGAGTTGTGGCTCGGGATAGAGGGTAAACACGTGGCATTCCTTGAGTTGTGACTCGTAATGACATCCCTTGAGTTGTGGCTCGGGATGGCAGATGGACACGAGCATTCCTTGAGTTGTGGCTCAGATTGACGAGTGTATCAGGTGTGATTGTGTGAGTTATGGCTCGTACGGATGGATCCAGAAAGATTGTCCTTTTTGACATTGGTCGGCAAGTATGGTAGTCTTGGGACATTACGAACTATAGTTCGTATCGGGAACACCACCTACTGTTACAGAGTGTGGTCCGCAGTAGGTTTCCTACACGTGTTCTACAAATTATAGATTGTAGGTGGAGGCAACAAAGGGTATCTTGAGGTTATTATTGTAACATCCCGACCAGATATTACAAATTTAAATAATAAAATAAAGAAATAAATAATAAAACTTCATTTATTATAACTTATATTCTCCAAAACACGGGAAAATTAAAACCTTATAGTAGTAATAAATAATCTCAAAACCTTTATTATAACTCAACCATAAAATCCATAGTAAACCAAGTTTAATAATATAAAACATTACAATTGTTCCTAAACATAATAAAACTTTGATTAAAAATCTTCTCCCAATACTAGTCCCACTCCGTCCCTAGACCTCACCAGATCCACCTGCAATATCATCTACTCTCGTGTACCGCGTACACGATCATCGCCAAACACAAGTTGATAGGATAAGCTAACAAATTACACATATATATAAATATGGCACATTTATATATATCACACAATCACACCAAAGGAATTCCTTCCTTTGATTCCATACCACATGGCCACAACCATGATAATCGTGTTCTACGTCTTCTAGCGAATACCTCAAGATGTCTCGCTGCCATATCTATCGGGCACAATCGATAGAGCACGTGCGGGAAACCATGCTACGAATCATACACCATAACGCCAAGTGGAGTTCCCATATACGAACGTAGTTCGTAATGTTCCAAGACTACCAAACTCGTCAGCTAATTATTGAGGAGGGCAATCCATCTAGACCCATCTGTACTGGCCACAACCAGCACACTCACACCGGCAACACTCGACAACCCGAGCCACAACTCAAGAGTTCCTCGTGTTCATCCACTATCCCGAGCCACAACTCAAGGGACGTCATTCTGAGCCACAACCTAGAGAATGCCACGTGCTTAACCCCTATCCAGAGCCACAACTCAAGGGATACGTTCTGAGCCACAACTCAAGGAACACCAGCAAGTCGACCTTTAAGGCATCACTAAAGCTTTGTAGATCACGCACATCAAGAATAAAAACACTAGAAATACAATTATGGAAAAAAAGGAAAGAATCGTCTAGTAACAGTTCATCCCCGGCCAGACAATTATGGAAATTTCCAGAAATACTAAAATACTAACTTAATGGAATAAAATCTCAAGCAAAATCATACTAAATTTAGCATGTTAATCAAACTTAATTGTAAAATTAACGCATAAAGTTACTCTATTTAGTATTTCAGACTTAAAATCAAATTAACACTTAGAGTTACTCTATTTAGCATTTCAGACTTAAAATAAAATTAACGCGTAAGGTTACTCTATTTAGAATGCGAATCAGATTTAAAATAAAGTTAACGCGTAAGGTTACTCTATTTAGCATGCAAATCATATTTAAAACAAAGTTAACGCGTAAGGTTATTCTATTTAGCATGCCCATCAAACTTAAAATAAAATTAGCGCGTAAAAGCTCTCCTAACCTGGATTCCTTTGCTAAAAATGGAGATTCTTGGGAGTTCCTCTTTGATCACTCTCCAATTTCGTATTCCTTTGACTATGACACAAAGACAAGCACAAAAACCCTTCTTCTCACCCAAAATTTGTCATTTAATGATACCTTAATGGTAGATTAATGCACTAAAACGAAAATTGCCATTAACTAGAGTTTAATTACCATTCAAGGTCCATTTAGTGGTTGTTTTCCAACCTCCCTTGGCCGTCCCTTGTCAACTAGGGTTTCTCTACCCTTTCACCTTCCTGCTAAACTAATTTTAGCAAAAGGAAATTAAATTTGTATCTATCAAGGTTCAAACCAATACCTACACCAATGTTAATTTCATGCACAACCATTCAACCAATTCATGTTTCATGATATTTAATATAATACTATTATTATATTATCACTCAACATGATCAAGCATGTTATTAAAAAAATAATAATTAAATAACACACAAATGGCATACATAGGACTTGAACAAGTCCTCTCATATAATAAAGTACTATCAACCACTTGAGCTAGTACTTTTCCACATCATACATGTCAGTATTAAATACCATAAAGGCTGCCACTACCCGCCTTTATTAATTATTTATTTATTTAATTAATTAAATTCCACGGGTCTTACAATTATCTAAGGACGTAGAACATGGATAACATGGTGGTGACTATGTGGTATGGAATCAGAGGATAGAGTTCTCTAACGAGTGTGTGCATATATGTGACATGTGCTGCTTGTACCACCATTTCTTGAACCTTTTCCCTTTCCTTTGTATTGGGATCGAGCTTGTAGAGCTTGTTTTTTATACAGCTTTCTTTCTTCCATATGATATTCATGTGCTTAAAGTGAGTATTATAACTCCTCAATCTCCAATTCATCAAGATTCTTTGTTTCCTCAATTGTGATCACCATATGATCAAACTTAGGTCGAAGAGACCTCAATGCCTTGTTCACCACGAGTTGTTCAGTTACCTTATCACCACAAGATTTCATGGCATTCACCAATTCTTGGATCTTGTCGAAATATTCAGCAACAATTTTGTTTTCCTCCATTATCAAGAACTCAAACCTTTTCCTCAAGAAGTTTTACCTTCTTATGTTTATCCACATCTCCATATGTTTTTACCAAAATTTCCCATGCCTCTTTCGCTATTTCAGCTTCGGAAATTTTGTTGAGGACCTTTGAGTTCACATACTGGTACAATAAGAATCTTGCCTTGCCATCCAGTTTCTCCTAGAGCTTGTGATTCTTCTTTTCCTCCTCTGTTGCTTTGCTACTGAGTTCTGCAACATCACTTTCTATCACATTTGTTACCTCCTGAAAGCTGAAAACAACTTTCATTTTGATCCTCCAATCATCAAACATTTAACCATCAAACAATGGTAAACCTCCCTTACTTATTCCTCCCATTCCGGCCATAATTGGTTGTGTAGAGACCTGACAATAGCTCTTTTACGTTGAGGTTCCTTTTGCTTGGTTTCTTGACACACTAAGAAACTATACCACCTTTCTTGAAGAATCCCTAAGTCTACTATGACACGTCCTTTTTTTAAACATGAAAGTTGCATAACGTAAATTGGCATTCTCCTATTGTGCACTAGTCCTAACACGGCCCGACTCTTGATACCATATAGAGTTTTAGTATTAAAAGACATATACAGAAAGAGAATAACTGGATTATTAATTTTGGTGGAAACACCCTTTTATACATATGATAGATTACACCAAAAAGTGTAACTAACAAATAGTAAAAGTAAAAGCTATAACTAAGTAACAATACAGAGTTACCATATTTGGCTTAGATACAAAACTCAACATGCGGGTCATGGTTATCTCAGTTTTGAATGAAAATTATGCTTGTTTTGGCTTCAAATGTATGTACGTGGTGTTTGCATTAGGCCGAGGGTGTTTCTGGTTTGGTTGAGACTTTCCATGGAGGATGAGTGTTAATCTTGAAAATTATTTGAATGTGGTTTCGTGAAAAATGTTATCAATAGGGTTATACATTTAGGCCCGGTCTTTTGGCTTGGTCTATGGGTTTTTTTTTTAAATGTTGATTGAATCATTGGTCAAGTATTGAATTATAGATTTCACATGTTCTTAAAAATATAATGACATGTTCAGTATCTATCAATTTAAGCAAATTGTAGGATGCAGACCCCGTTCAATCATTGAATGGATGCATTCGTAAGATTTTCCTATTGGAATCATGCATATGTGAATTCTTAGTGTTTAACTTTAACTTTTGTTTATCCACATTTTTTATTATTACATTAGTGCTTTTGGAGAACTTTTGGGGGTCCACATTATAGTTATTTGTAATGCCCAATCGTTCTTGAATGTGTTAGTTGTTCATGGAATTTTATAATGTCTTAGCATCTCGCGTTGGGTAGTTGATTTCGTTTGATTGAGGGCAGGGCAGGGCAGAATGCCTTGATTTGATTTGCAGTATCCTTGATTTGATTTGCAGTATTGTCAGTGTGTATGATAGGATGATGTATGCATGGGCTGAAGTCTTGTTACTAATAGGCCATTTATCTTTGCACTCTATAATTGATTTTCATACCTCCATTTTATGATTTGGGCTACTAATTGTATTATTCTAGGATGCACCCCATATTTTAATTTTGCACCCATACTTGCTATTGGGCTGCTCATTTCAATTTTTCTTCATGAATTCCCTAATGTAGTAACCTATTTAGTTTTATTTTACTTCCTTTACATGTGATTTCACTAATCACACACCCCACTAAGCATGACATCCATTAACAAAAATATAAGAGTTCAATCAAATCATTTTTGTTAAAGAATTACGTAAGGTTGCCTTGATTTATCATTCTTAACAAGAATATATAGGACCAAGGTTAATCCTTATCGGATCCTTTTTACTCAAAAATTATATTTGTTCAATTTATTTTGGAAAAGATAAATATTATAAAATAAAGACATTTTTTTTTAAATTTTTTAAATTTTTGTTTAAATGTCCACGTGTCAACCCAACTGCGTGTCGCGTGTTAGAGTCAATGTTTTATATTCAATTTAGTTCTTATATTTGTTATTTTTGTTCAATCTAATCCCAATTTTGTTTAAAATTGAGCAATTCTGTCCCTCTCAAAATTGATACCAAATTTAATTTTTATATAAAAGTTATAATGATGTTTTTGTTAAAATTCATATTTTTATTAAATATTTTTTGTTTAATGTTACAATAAATTTAAAATTACAATAAAAATTTTAATGATGAAAACTAACATCATTGATCTAAAATTTAAAAACTTAGTCTTTATCCTTTATAATTTTAAACTAATTGTAATCCCAAACAAAAGTATTTAATAAAAATATGAATTTTAATATAAAAGGTAAATTTGGTCTCAATTTGGAGAGGGACAAAATTGCTTCATTTTAAAAGAAATTGGTGAATATAGGGACCAAATTGAATATAAAACATTAACTCTGAATATAGGGACCAAATTGCATGGAGTACCAAAAAGTATTGTGTCGGATCGAGATTCGAGATTCACATCGAGGTTCTGGCATTCGCTGCAGAAAGCACTAGGTACTCAGTTGAGAATGAGCTCAACCTATCATCCTCAAACAAATGGTCAGTCTGAGAGGACTATACAGTCACTAGAGGACTTACTGAGGACTTATGTGCTGGATCACCTGAGGAATTGGAGTGATATGTTGCTATTGGTGGAGTTCACGTTTAATAACACGATTAACATGGTGGTAGCCATGTGGTATGGGATCAAAGGATGTAATTCCTTTCGTGTGATTGTGATATATGTATACTTGTGTATATATGATTATTTTAATTATTAGCTCACCCTATCTACTTGTGTTTGGTGATGATCCTGTACGCGGTACACAGGAGCAGATGATGTTGCAAGTGGATCTGGTGAGGCATAGCGTCGGAGCGGGGCTAGATTGAGAGAAAGCTTTACAAGTGTTTTGATGCTTATGGTTTTGGAAAAATTTGTAAACACTTATGTGACACTTTACATTTTATTCGAGTTATGATTATGAATTTAAGTTATTATACAATGAAATAAAGTTTTAAATTTCCTGCGTTTTTTTGGGAAATGAAGTTTCATTAATTGACTCGTATTTACTATTTCTTATTTTATTATTTAAATCCGTAATATCCGGTCGGGATGCTACAAGTGATGGGAGAGAGGAGATATGAGAGGGATCGAAAGGGGGTTATGTGGAGGTGGAGGGTGTGAGAGCGGGAGATGAAGTTGGAGTTGAAGAGCATGATGGCATGGAAGGTGGTGGGGGCAATATCAAAGAGAAACTTAGAAAGAAGGGAGTGGGCATCAATGGAAAGTCACTAAAGAGGGAGATGGGGAAGCAAAGGGAGAAGAAACACTATTTTGAGGTTGAGGTTCACTGTGGAGAGAAAAAATGAAAAAAAAAGCAGGACAATAAAATGTTATGAATTTACATTGTGTCCTCTTTAATGGATTTACTGTTCCCAAGCATTAACATGCATGGATTTGAGGTTATTTTTCCATTTGTAATGGACGATTTGAGGGAGAGGTAAGGCACGAATATGCGAGATGCTCCCTTTTTGTAATCTTCACTTCAGTAGGGGGTGGGATTTTGGGTGATAACATTGCATTTACCAAAGTACCATCATCAAATACAACGGTAAGCGTGATGAATGAGCCATTAAATACCACTGAATGTGAAGGTGGTTGTTCGTGCTAGTTGGTGGAGTTTATTATAAAAGTGAGAGGTGTAGAACCTGATTGCATTGTTGTGTATTTACTGGTGGAGACAATGGTGTATGGTTGAGGTGAGTTATAAATGGGTTGGTGTGATGAGTGTTTAGGATGCATGGTTGACAGTGAATATCCAATAGCAGTGTGGAAAGTATTTCCATTATGTTATGAACATTCATAGTGGTAAAGGAAGGAGTGCATTTGAACTTGAAATCGGTTCTTTGTGGGTGGAACCTATTTTGGGACTTCATTAAAGATAAGGGAATGTGGTTCTCATGTTGACGAAACTGGCTTTTTTGTATTTTAGGGTCTCTTTATAGTCAAATTTGTAAAAATAGGTTCGTTGATGTTTTTTTTTTTTGCAAAACAAGGTCAAGTCATCAAGATATAAGACAACATTACAAGTGAAGTCGTCATGCTTGCCGGTTTTTTTTTCAAAAAGCAAAGTTGGCCTGATGGAGGCCAGTTTTAGTATAATGTAAAAAGTGAAGTCATCAAGTTGAATAACGACTTCACTTCAATTTTTTTTCTCAAATAAAATTTTAATCAAACATGAAGAAATATAAATATTGAGTGTTGCTGCAATAGAGTTGAGGCAAGAAATAGTTGTTAAAGTAATCTTCACTGCCCAATCCAATTGAATAAATGCACCTATTCAGATAAATCGTATTTTTGTTGACATCTCTCAGTAAATTTAGCATATAGGACACAATGCTTATGTGGTTTTGCACATGCCCTCTGAAACTAGTTCGACCTCCCTACAAAGTTGAATATAAATAAAAATTATACAAAAAAATAAACACCATTGATGAAGTCGTCATTCAACCTGACGACTTCCCTTTTTATATAGAATTGAAATTGGCCTCTATTAAGTCGACTTTACTTTTAAAAAAAAAACCGGCAGGATACAAGACGACTTCACTTGTAATGTCGTCTTGTATCCTGACGACTTGACCTTGTTTTACAAAAAAAAAAAATCAATAGACCCATTTTTACAAAATTGACTACAAAGAACCTTGAAATACAAAAAAGCCTGACGAAACTATTCCTGTACTTCATATTTCGTTGTTTGAAGTGTATAACAATAATTAAAATTTTTACAATAAAAATATTTTACTTTTTGATTTATTATTAAAATACAACATGTCAACATATTTTTAACCACAATAATAATTAAGATCTAAATATTTAATTTTTTGATACAAATTAATTGTATTATTTATTCATTAATATTATTTATTTTTTTAATATTGAATAACAATTTTTTTAAATAAATATTTTTACCTTATCCGAGAAACATTTCATATTACATTTAACATCAAGGATAATTTTATAATCTTGATTTTCTATCTATTAAAACAATATTTTTTATCTCTCACATAACTGAAATCATTTACAAACTTTCACAAACTTCACGTCAAATTCACTCACTTTCACCTCCAACTCTCTTAAAAGAAACAAAAAAATTTCTCTCAAATCCATCCACTCACTCTCCCTCAAATCTATCTTCACAAAAGAACACACCCTAAAGTGTAGTTCTTTTGGAAAAGATGGGAAGGATTAGAGGATGAAGATGATGTTGTTTCTTTTAAGGGACTTGGAGGTGATTTTGGACTGGATTAGAGAGTGAAGTTTGTGAAAGTTTGTAATTGAATTAACTGATGTGACATATTAAAAAAAACTTTAAATAAATAAAAAAGTTAGATTACCAAAATGTTCGTATTGTTAAAAGTAATATAAAATAATATATAAATGGCTTATAATTATTTTTTAAAATTTTATTGAATGATTGAAATTATAAAAAAAAAAAAATTATTTATAAAAAAATAAATAATATAATATATTTGGTATGAAAATAAATTTAATATTTACCTATTGAAAGTTTACGTGGGAATAATTTATTTACATTTTCTATTTTATTTTCTTTTTAATTGTAATTTTATAAGTAAACACAAGTTAAAAATTAAATTGCTTAAAATCACGTTGAAACATAACGGATCCTAGGTGGTGGAGGAATTGTTCCTTGAAGACCCAGAGTCGTTTCACACGAAGGTGGAATCATTCCCAGCCAAGATGGAATCTTTCCAAGCCAAGGTGGAATCGTTCCACACTTACGTTATTTTTAAAAATTAAACAAGTTGTGGAATCGTTCCAAAACAAAACGCATTTTGCTAGAATCGTTCCAAAACAAAACGCATTTTGCTAGAATCGTTTCATCCAAGTTGTAGTTGTTCGTCTTCCTCCACCACATTGTCTTCCTAGTTCGTCTTCCTCCAGCACACTAGAATGGTTCCAACCACGATGGATGCTTTTCTTGATTCGTCTTCCTCCACCGCAACTGGAATTTTCCATGGCCACTTCACCATTGTTTTATAGGGGTGGCAAAACGGACTGGGCCCAACGGGCCAGCCCGTCAGCCCGTGCTAAAAGGAACGGACTGGGTTGAAGAGTTCAATCCGTCAGCCCGTTCTGGCCCGTCCCGTCCAGCCCGTCAACTTGACGGGCCAAAGTACGGGCTGGCCCGTTCTGGTCCGTTGGCCCGTTTTAAAAAAATAAAATACAATAAAAATAATTAAAAAAATTAATTTTTTAGATTATATATTTTAAATGTAGAAATATATAATAGTATTATAATTTAAATCATTAACACCTACAAAT
>Ga0209589_1001902_pt1 | contig 35359 bp, 22 predicted proteins | sample CowpeawhiteBW_FD_187525 | JGI IMG/M metagenome (GOLD analysis project Ga0209589, IMG submission 187525) | Root nodule microbial communities of legume samples collected from California USA - Cow pea white BW (SPAdes) (version 2) | ecosystem: Host-associated > Plants > Roots > Nodule | place: USA...
TATTTTATTTTTATTTCATTTCTCTATATTAAAAAAATTGTGATGGCACTAGTACAGGGAAGAGTTTTGGCACCGATTCTTTTGAATATTGTATTTTGGTTCCACAATCGAAGCATACCTAGGTGAAGTAAAAAATGGAGGTCTTTTGACTTTGTTTTGGAACATAAACTTCATATTAGGCTTCGATTTTGAAAACCGAAAGCATAACATTATCAAGAAAGATAGAAAAAAAAAAGATAACGAAAAGACTTCAGTTTTTTTGTAATAATCGAAGCTTAATTCCTTTCTAATTTTAAAAATAATTTAAATTTAAGGAGAGAAGAGAATTCAATTCTTTAAAAAACTAAAGCATATAATTGAATAGGCTTTAGTTCTTCTCCCGTTAAATGTAAATTATGTTTAAAATTAGAAAGGGGTTAGGCTTTGGTTATTACCATGTTCGAAGCCTATTTTTCGTTTATGATTCAATTATTTTCAGAATCAAAGCCTTTTCTAGACATTATTTTTAAATATTTTTTCTGTTTGCCTGTCTGCCTAAATAACAAACTTTGACAGAATATAAACAACTAGAACCAACAAAAAAAACCCAGATACAACAATAATTGACAATGTCTAATCAAAGCGCTTTAAATAATGTACAAATCAATGTTCCACACATCTTAATTACACATTATTATACATTTCTACTATATATTTTGCACAAGGTTTCCTTAGATACTCTATTGAGTTCTAGTGCATTGATTTGAGATTGTTCAATCTCTGCACAAAAGAAAACGATTTCACTTAGTATATAAAAAGTGAAAGTGGCAAAGTATTTGACTCGATTAAATTATTGTTGTTTCTCAACTTGTAACATGAGCACAACAATTTGTTTTTATTCATTGTATAACATAGTAACCACACTTATATGAGCCAATTTATTTATGACACTACAATTTATGAACACAATTATAAATAATTGAGGAAGATAAGGAATCAAACAATTATGTATGAACCAAAATAGGAAACATGGAGAGGCAATCATGGAAGCTTTTGAGTTGTATTAGTTGATCTCCCTAACAACATGCTATGTCTAGCAAATGAACTAGGAAAAGGACAATGTCTTAGGATATGCTTATATAACAAAGAAATACATAAGATTGAGGTTCTTACCGATATATTACTTGTTTGAGATGCTTAGGGGAAACTTGTGCAATGAGCAAAACCATACAACAATGTTCTCCTTGAGGGAAATTATATTAGCTGCCAATGAAGCTTAAATTTAAAATAAAATTAGTGTTATACCTTAAAATGATGAATTATAATTACAATACAACAAACTACACTTACAAATGTATACAAGTGACTATAATTTCCCTTTCAAAACAATTGGTGATGTATGCTTGGTTGTCATCAAACTTATTGCCAAAATGAATGAGATTGGGGTCCATGAACCCATATACATCACTCAACCCTGCATTCTTACTGACACTAAACATATACCTAAACAAAAAAATTCATGCCAACATCATGAACCATATCCTCTAATTGGTCTTCTTCCAATCGATCTTCCATGGTGGAATCGACAACATGTTCCATTCAGGAAACAATTGGAAGTCTATTAATTCACTGCTCCATGTCCATGTTGTATAACTTCGAAGGAAACCATTAGATATAAGGTATTCTCTAATTTTAGTTGCATTCTACTTTCCCCCATTCAAACAGTTTAGACAAAGACATCTAAACTTCACTTCATCACCACTTCTACCCTTATTACGTTGTGCAAATTGTATAAATTATTTAACTCCTCTGTCATACTCAATAATGATTTGTTGATACAATCCTATCAAGGAAATGGTACAATCGCTTCTGAATTTGAATCCTTTAAAGGCCAACAAAAATAATTCATATATGAAAGAGTTGATCGTTTTTGAATTTGAATCCTTAAGAGGTGCCGCAAAAACAAATCAGAGAAGAACACGAAACAAGACAAGGATTGGGGTCACCTCAATCTAACATATTGATATGTCAAGTGTAGATTTACCTCAAAGATGTTAATCGTTGATAAGAATCAGAGTTATAAACCAAAAACCAAGAGAACCCCTTCTCAAATAATGTAAATGTATATAATATGACTCAAAAGTGTGTACAAATGTATTTGGTGCCCCTATATATAGTCACAAATGTTTAAGCAACCTAAGAAATCCTAAAAGAAAGCCCAAAGATATTAGGCAAAAAATAACTTGAAAATTATAAACAAGAACAAAATGTTCACCCAACGAACTTACAAAATTAAAATAAACCGTAGACACTTTGATGCTTAAAAATTATTCTATAATTATGTTTCAAGTCATGATCTTCACATCCTTTGAATTGCAAAGGCTCCTCCTCAAGTTCTTTTTGTATTAAATAAGAAGATAGTCCTTTATCATACCCCCTTCTTGAAGAGAATTTGTCCTCAAATTCTTACGACTTAAAGATTCTTTCTCCATTACATTGGATAAAAGGGATAGTCCTCTATCATGCATGGTGAATTAATCCAATGTCGATCCATACCTATATATACTGAAATCGTGTGAACAATTTTTGTAATCTTTAAATGTATGATGCCCTCACTTTTGTATTCAAGGTGTGACCTTATCCCATTCAAGAAGATTCAATTTTTTTTAGTTTATAGGTACATATAATTTTAAAGAGCATGTCTTAAATTTCACAAAATCTTGCTAGCATTTCGCATTGGTCTTTAAGTTACTCGATATAAAAATAATTATCAACCACAATCAAATATGTACAAGAAGATCAATAAAAAATATTGGTAAATATTCATGAATTTTAAGACATATAATTATATATATATATATATATATATATATATATATATATATATATATATATATACACACACACACACACACACTAATAAACTATGAAAAATTGATTAATCTTCTTAAACTGTCCAGTCTAACAATTCAAGAGTCAATACATATAAATTATTCTTATTGCTGCCTCTTATATTAATTTGAAAAAAATACAATTTCTTTCAAAAACTTGGAGATTGTATATAATTTTCGTATTCAATCCCAAATAGAAAACTAAGGCCAACTTAATGTGACAACAATCACAAATCAATGAAAATAAATCAATATATTTAATCATATAATTATCATATCTAACAGAGAAAAAAAAATTAGCATATTAAAAAAGTATAGGCCTCATATTAAATAATAGGAAACTGGGAGCACGAAATGCGAGCAACAATGGAGGAGGATGCAACCCTGAGCACATTTTGGAAAGCTAATCAATTCCACCACAATGCAATAGTACTTAGACACGAATGGTGACAAAAATTGCAAACTTTAGTAACAACCAACCTCAAGGAAAATGCAAACTTAATGAAAAATGCAAGAAAAAATTAAATTGAATGGGAAAGAAAGAAAAACCACTAACCAATGTTCGACATTGAGTAGTGACGACAAAGAGTGAAGGTACTCAAGAACTCGGGTTTAGCGGTGTAGGTCCTCAAGAACTCTTGTTCATTGTGGTGGACAATGAGAATGTGTTGGATGTTGGTTCAACAAAGATGGTGTAAAAAAGAAGAACAAAGGAGTGAGAATGGTGGAAGAATGATGTTCGTAGTGGTGAAGAAGAGAATGAAATATATTGTAACAGTGCAATAAAACATGGACTTAGCGCCTTTGTAAAATTCATGAAATGAACCCTAAGCTGAGCTTTAGGCTTCAGTAAAACCGAAGCCTATAAACTAATATGCTTCAGTTTTACAAAAAACTGAAGCCTAAAGATTGCAACTAAAATAAAATATTTTAAATACAATGGCATTTTTGAAATCATTGGTCGAGACAATCGAAGCTTGTTCATTTATAGGCTTCAGTTTTTCAAAAAACTGATGTCTAAACGTTCCTAATAATTTAAAAAATGTTATCGCATTTTTATAGTCTTCAATTTTTTTTTAAACTCGCGATATATTGAGGGAAGTCAAATGGACTTTGCATTAGTAGAGTTTATCACAATGGTAGTATAGTTTATCATATCTTTAAATGATAATATGATAAAATATCTCATCATTAAATGATCATGTTATTATATGATATGTATTATGTTATTAGACACTAAAATGAAAAAATATATAATAATTGAAAAAAATATTTTTATAAGATCTAAACATTAAATTAAATATTAAACTTGGGACACCTTTTTATATGTAATTCTATATACACTCATTTTCATGTAATTAGAGCATATTAAATGCATTAGATTATTTGTATCAGCAAAAAGCATTGTATTTCCATGAGTTGTTAAGAGTGAAGTAATAAGTTTAGATCATGTAAGACATTGGAATTACATAATAAGTATGCTTTATGGTTAATGGAAGATGAAAAGCAACAAATAGTAGATGCAATAGCTGTTACAAACAAACTGTGCCTGATCACATGATAATGACTTTGACTCGGTAACTATTGAATCTTTTTCATGCACATATTTGCTATTTAAGTGAAATCAACACATAGAATTATAAAATCAACATGTTAAAAGTGCATCAAGTCATACTTCTAGCATATAGTAGTTGTTTAACTGAAATCAACAAATAAAATTATAAAATCAATAGGTTAAAAGTGCATCAAATCATATTTCTTGCACACAATAGTTGTTTAAGTGAAACCAACACATAAAATTGTTAAATTGACGAGCTAGATATGTCAAATGACATTTTATGCACACATTAGCTTATTTAAATGAAATCAACAAATGGAGTTATATGATTTACAGGATAAAAAAAATATTAGACCACATTTTTCATATCCAATATTCGTAATTCAATTCTTAGCTTGTAAAACCTATCACAAGCTAATGGTTTTGTGAACAAATTAGATAATTGATTTTTTGTTTTAACAAACTTAATTTTACAATTACCTTTTAACACATGATCTCTAATAAAGTGATTCCTTATTTCAATGTGTTTAGTTTTAAAGTGTTGTATTGGATTCTCAATTAGATATATTGCATTAATGTTATCACAATACAAATGTACTTTTACAAACTTCACTCCATAATCCAAGAGTTGATGCCTAAGCTATATGATTTGTGCACAACAATAGCCAACTACATATACTTTGCCTCAATTGTAGAGAGTGCTACACATGCTTATTTCTTATCATTCCATTATATGAGACTTTAGCCAAGTAGGTTGCATATTCCACTTGTGCTTTTCCTATGCAATTTGCAACTTGCAAAGTCAGAATATGAAAATCCACTTAGATTTTTCTTGGAGTTAACTGAATACCACAATCCAACATTGATTGTCCCTTTTAGATACTTGAGAAACCTTTTTGGAGCTTTATAATGTGATTCCTTTGGATTGGATTGAAATCTTACACACATGCACACACTTACTTGTATATCAGGCCTACTTGTGGTTAGATAGAGCAATGATCCAATTAGTCCTCTATATTTTGTTGCATCAATTTGCTTTCTAGCTTCATCTGAATCCATTAACAGTTTGTGGCCATCAGGTGATAACTTCTTTGCATTTCTCCGTCTCAAACTTTTTCAACTGGTCAAAACAATATTTTGACTTGCTTACAAGTGTTCCCGGCTCAAGTTGTTTGAGTTGCAGCCTAAAAAAGTAGGTTCGCTCATCCATCATGGTAATATCGAATTCATCCTAGATGGCTGCAATAAATTCTTCAAATAAGGAGTTATTATTGGAACAAAAGATAATGTCATCAACATACACTTGAACAAATATCACATCACTTTCATATTTTCTAATGAAAAAGGTTTTATAAAAAACACCTCTAGTATACCATTTTGATAGTAACAAGTTCCTTAGCTTTTCATACCACTAACGTGGTGCTTACTTTAAACCATATAATACCTTTTTCAATTTAAAATCATGATTAGGGTAAAGATGATCTTCAAAACCAAGTGGTTGTGATACATACATCTCTTCATTCAAGAATGCACTTTTAACATCATTTGAAACAATTTAAAGTTACACATGCACACATATGCTAATAGCAATATCACAGCTTCTAGTTTAGCAATAGGTGCATATGTTTCATCAAAATCAATTCCTTCCTTTTGATTATAACCTTTAGCTTCTAGCATAGCTTTATTCCTAGCTATGTTACCATCTTCATCAATTTTATTTCTAAACACCCATTTTGTACCAGTTATATTCATATCATCACTTGTAGGAACTAGATACCATACATAATTTCTAGTGAATTGATTAAATTCATCTTGCATGGCAATGATCCAATTACTATCATTTAATGCATCATTCACATTTTTTGGTTCAACTTGTGATACAAATTATTAAGCTTGCGCCTAGTAGATATCACAAATGATGTTGTCCTTTAACAGTCCTTTAAGAGTAGTCCAATCCTTTGTAAGTTATTGTGAACAGGTATTTCAGTTGTTTGATTTTCCTTTTCATCTAATTCATTTTCTGTTCTAGCTTGCTTTCCTAGAATGGCATCATCTTCATCTACATCAATTACCACTTGGTTTTGCAACTTTGAGTTAGATTAATGAAATATAACATGTACAGACTATTCAAAAATCATAAGACTTTTATTATACATCCTATGTGCATAACTATTTGTAGCATAACCAAGAAAGATTCCTTTATTAGCTTTTTGCATCAAACTTGCCAAGTTTTTCTTTTCCATTATTTAGAATGAAGCATTTACAACTAAATACCTTTAGGTGAGTCAGAACATGCCTTCTACCTTTGAAAAGCTCATAAGGGGTTTTCTTTAAAATATGCCTAATCAACACACAATTTAAAATATAGCTAGTTGTGTTGACTGCATCAGCCCCAAAGTATTTTGGCTATAAGGTTTCATTCAACATGGTTCCAAAAGGTTCTTCAAGTGATATATTCTTCCTCTCAACTACACCATTTTGTTGAGGAGTTATAGAAGTAGTAAAGTTGTGTTTTATACCACGTTTTTCACAAAAGTTTTCAAACTTCTCATTTTGAAATTCTCTTCCATGATCCCTTCAAATAGAAACTATTTCATAACTCTTTTCATTTTCTAAGATCATGGCAAGTATTTTGAAAACATGATATTTTTGGATGCTAAACCAATTTCCATGTAAACATAGATAAATCATTTACTATGACTAATGCATAGAAGTTCCCTTCAAGACTCATGGTTTGTGAATGTCCATATAGGTCCATGTGAAGTAGTTGTAAAGGTCTTTATGTTGAAACACAATTTTTAGGTTTAAAAGAAACATTTGTTTCTTTTCCTTTTTGACATGATTCACACACCTTGTCCTTTTGAAACTTGAGTTTTGCTAGTTCCTCAACCAACTATTTTCTATTTAGCCGATTTTAATGTTGTATATGTATGTGCAAAGCCTTCTATGTCATAACCATGTACCATCTTCTTTTGTAAGAAAACAATATATGCTATATGATGCATGGTTTTGACCAAGTAAGTATATATTATTAATTCTTTTTCCTAAAAATACAATGCTACCAAATGCATCAAAAATAAGATGATGACTAGGTTCAAACACTACTTTGTATCCCTTATCACAAAGTTGATGTTGACTAGGTTCAATCAAATTATACTTTAAGCCTTCAACTAGGAGTACATCTTTGATGTTGAATGAGGATCAATTGCTTATTGTTCCCGTTCCAAGGATTTTTCCTTTGTTGTTATCTTTATAAGTCACAAATCCTTCACCCTTTAAGTTCAACTTTGCAAACTTTGATTGATCATCAGTCATGTGTGTAACATGTCGACCAGATATTATAGATTTAAAGTAATAAAATAGAGAATTAATAAATAACTTAATTTATTGAATAACTTTTCCCAAAATGCGGGAAATTTAAAACTTTATTTCGTTCATAAAGTATCTCGAATTCAACTAATAAACTCTATTAAAATAAAACCGTGTTCATAATCAATGATTACAAATATGTAAATTCCATAAATAATTAAAAACAACTTTATGGAAAACTCCCAAGCTAGCCCATGCTCCGTCTCTAAATCTCATCGGATCCACCTGGAACATAATCAGCTCCCGTGTACCGCATACACGACCATCGCCAAACACAATCAGATGGGGTGAGCTAATAGAATAAAACATATATACAACACACACACACACACACACACACACACACACACATATATATATATATATATATATATATATATATATATATATATATATATATATATATATATATATATATATAACACAATCATACCAAATGAATTCCATCCTTTGATTTCATACCACATGGTCACAACCATGTTAACCGTATTCTACGTCTTCTAGTGAGTACCTCAAGATGTCTTGCTGCCACACCTATCGGCCACAACTGATAGAGCACGTGCGGAAAACCATGCTATGGATCATATACCATAACGCTAGGTGGAGTTCCCAATACGAATAGCATTCGTAATGTCCCAAGACTACCAAACTCGTCAGCTTATTACTGAGGAGGGCAATCTACTGGACCCATCATACGAGCCACAACCCGCACACTCACACTCGCCAACCCGAGCCACAACTCAAGAGTTGCTCGTGTTCATCCGCCTTCCCGAGCCACAACTCAAGAGATGCTATTCCGAGCCACAACTCAAGGAATACCACGTAATTAACCCCTATCCCGAGCCACAACTCAAGGAATACCATATGCTTAACCCCTATCCCGAGCCACAACTCAAGGAACACAAGCAAACTGACCTTTAAGATATCATAGAAGTCTTGTAGACCACGCAATCAAAGCAAGCACAACCCAAAATAGTTGCAGACTTCTAGGCCGCCTGGCGGGGGACGTGTACCGCCAGGCGCGTAGCGCCTCTGAAAATACCAACGCTGTAGCCCTGCTCGCGGGAATACCATCACTGCCAGGCGCAAGCATTCCAAGAGCCCATTGACGCAACAACTATCGCCTGGCAGGACCACCTACTTGCACCAGAACGCACTGTTTCGTGATTATCGTCTAGCGGTTCAGACATCGCCGCTAGGCACTACACCAGTAACATGCATCTAAGTAGTTTTGCACATTTTTAGTCGAGTTCCAACACTTTAGTACTGTAATATCATGCATCCAGGTTGCTGAATCCTCTTATATCCATGTCTAAATAATTATATATATATATATATATATATATATATATATATATATATATATATATATATGCCCTTATGCATTAACCACTATCATTCGCAACTTACAAAGTGTGTTATCCTTCAATTCTCTTTAAGAATTCAACTTCCCACTAAACTGAATACAAAATTATAGGCTATCAACCAATTTAACTGTCATTTCTGTGCCTATTAGAGTGGCTATTGCACCTACTCATCAACATCATTACTACATTAAGGCATCCCCATTTAAATCATAGTATTGGTAATCCTTACCCACATTCAAACTTAATTTTATAATAGGCTTTCCATAAATATTAAGAACACAATATCTCACACAATTAAATTCACTACCAAGATAATCCAGTCCTTTAATTGTCCAATTCACCTTAATACTTAGAAATCTTCTATTGCTTCTCTCCCTTAACCTCATAAGTCATAAGTCCCTTTCCATTACCATAGTTTTCAGTTTAGGAAACTCCCTATAGTATTTCAAATCCCACAATTTCATCACCCATGACCTAATTTAGTTTCCCAACCACCACTTCACACCCAAAACTCACAAACATACCACTCTGATATGGCGCCTGGCAGCAGCCAAGATGCCGCCAGGCAGTTCCTGTAGTTCCAGGAACCCCAAATTTCCCATGCCCTGCGAACCCTAACCCATGAACACAACTTTGTTTTTAATCAATTTCACAACTCCATAACATACACTTCCAGCTTTTAGGATTACGATTCATCTCTAACACTTCCCAAACCCGAATTCATTCACACTTTTCTATTTAGATTAGTGCCACTATAGAGATCCCCAATTCATCAACCCTAAGATAACCTTCATGTGATTTTCATCTCAATTAATCCCTCATTCTATGAATTTCAAGGCAAATACGGGGTCTAATCATTATCACGATTAGAATGTGGTTTCTTCCCGATCAGAAACCTCCTAGAACACGAAAAACATCCAAATAGAGTCAATTCAACTCACATTGCCTGGCGGATGTTCATAATCATTAGGTAGTTCATCAGGAAACCTAGAAACTAGGTGTGCAATCACGTGTCACCTGGCGGCAAGGCTCGTGCCGCCAGGCGGTTTATCACCCGCCAGGCGGTTTCTAGAAATTCCAGAAAACACAATAATACACGAGATAACAGAGTCTATGCATTTAATTTATCATACATTTCATGCAAATATTAACACAATAACAAAAGGTACGGTTTAGCTCCCCTAACCTGGATCCTTTTGCTTAAAATTGAAAATTTGGAGGGTTCCCTTGATCACCAATGGCCTCCCTTTGACTCTCTTCCAATTCAGTTCCTTTCCTCACTCAGTCCTCAACCAACTCTCAATTTTCGTACTCCTCCCACTATGCAACAATGGCAGCCACAAAAGCACTCTCTCTTACCCTTAATTGATCACTAAATGTTGTCTTAATGTGAGGTAAATGATACAAAACGAAAATACAATTAAAACTAAGTTTAATTGTCATTCAATGGTTGTATTATGATGGTTTTCCAGCCCTCCCTTGGCCGCTAGGGTTTCTGGCTTTTCATATTCATACCAAAACTAATCTTAGCAAAAATAAAGTTTAATGTGAAACTACCAAGGTTTGAACCCATAACCATGCCTATGTCCAAATCAATGCACAACCATTTAATCAATTCACGTTTAGTGGTAATTCATATAATCCTATGATTATATTATCCCTCAACCTGCTCAAGCATATTATTAAAAATAATAATAAATTAAGTACTCGAACCCAAGTCCTTTCACACAATTAAGTTCTCTCAACCACTTGAACTAGTACTTCTCCACATCACACATGTTAGAATTAAATGCCATAAAGGCTCCCACTACCCGCATTTATTAATTAATTAATTATTTAATTAATTAATTTTTACGGGTCTTACAATGTACCTTGAACTATTTAGGTACCATAAATCTTTCTTATCACTCTTTGCGACCTATAAAATAGATTTACATTACATGGTACCCTTGATATGTTACGTCCAACATGTTTAATCTATTCTTGGTCCTTTTGGGATCCATTTCAAATATCCCTTAGGTACATCATATTTTCTTGCTTTGCAGTTCTTAGAAACACGACCTTTTATCATACAATAATTACAAGCAATCAACGATATATCACTTCATTTGGTGGTGCAAAAGAAATTAGCAAACTTCTTGACTTTCTTTTCACTAAAGGAATTGTAACCAATTATAGCCTTTCTAAAAACACAATTTTGAGAGCTAAGAACAACTTATAAATTTATTTTTCCTCTTGTGAATCTTCTATACATAGGTTTTTATAAGGTATTTGACTTTTTTTTTCTAAAATAGTGTAGTTTTCACAAGGTTTTGACATCACTGATTTTCATTATAATAGGTTGAATTATTGTAAATCATATACATGTTTTCAAAATCAACTTTTAAATTAGTTAATTCTGTTTCTAGGTGATTAACTTTGTTTTCTAGCTAGTTATTTAAACCTTTTAGTCAATTATTTATGACAACAACTCTGTTAGCTACATCATGCAATTCGTCAAAGTCATGCAGTAGTTGGTAATAATCATGATTGTCTTTTGATGACAAAGAACTTATTTGGCTTGATGATGATAACCCATATCCAGCCATGAGACATAAGTTTGCTTCTTCACTTTCTTCTTGTGATGAGCTAGTTGTTCAATCAATTTATCTTCCCAAGGAATGTAAGCACGTCTTTCCTTGGGCTTGCTTTCCTTTTTCCTTTCAATACCTTTTTCTTTGGTTTGATTCCCGTCAACAAGTGAAATTAGGAGTACTATTTGAATTATTGCATTTAGAATTGTACCTCCTTTAGTTACCTTTGTTACCTTTTCTCTTTAGATACATTCCAAACTTCTTGGTAAGTAGATTCAAATTCTCATTCTCTTTGGATTCAACTAGATCCTCATCATTTTCCTCATCTTTCTTGATGCTAGATTTCAAGGCCATGTTATTTAACCTTTTTCTCATTACTCGTTCATTCAACCTATTCATCTCAATCTCATGCTCTCTAAGCTTTCCAAACTAGGTAGCAACAATCATTGTTGATAAATCCCTTGATTCTAAGATAACAGTGACTTTAGGTTGCCAACTTCTATCAATAACCTTCAAGACCTTGATGTTTACCAAGTCTTTGTCAAATTACTTTCCCAAGCTTATGAGATGGTTGACAATGTGTGTGAACCTTTCTCGGATTTAGTTATGGATTCACCTTGTTGCATCTTTAACAACTCATACTCTTGTATCAATGCATGCTTCCTAGCCCTCTTCACATCATTGGTTCCTTCATGTGTGACTTCAAGCACATGCCACATATTTTTTGCTCTATTGCATTGAGAAATTCTGAAAAATTTATCCATATTCAATGCAAATGTTTAGATGTTCTTGGTTGCATAATCATATTACACTTCCTTCTTCACATCTTTTTGTCCAGAGGCCTAAGGCTTGTCAATCTACTTATCATCAACAATATGCTTAGGAATGAATGGTCCATTCATGAGTGCATTCCAAATTCCTTGGTCAATTGATTCAATGAAAATTTTCATGCAAATTTTCCAAAGATGATAGTTTATACCACTAAACATATAAGGGCTTTTTATAGAACCACCTTCTGCAAAAAGGAGTTTATTTTCAGTCATTTCAAAAAATGTTTTAGGATCAAACTCGATTATCTTACAAGAACCTGCACTTGACACCAATTGTAAGTTTTAAAAGACTTTCTTAGCCAAGAAGAGGTGACTAAATTGACTATTACAGAAAATTAGGTTCAATTTGATTTTATAAAAATCCTTTACTTTGAATCAGATTAACCAACAAATTAACAAGCAATCTCTACTAGAATATACATTTTTAATCGATTGAAAATAAAGTTAACAGGTTGATTTCATTTAACAAAGAGTCACACAAATATACTAGCATAATTCAACAGATTAAAACAACTATTCAACAGATTGAAAAACTCAAAAAATTATAAAGAAAACATAATTGATTATAAAGTTATAATCTCGCAGCACAATTAATCAAGATCAACTCCAATTAGTAGTACAAGTAGGGTTACAACTCCAGATTACATCAAATCATCAAAATACTATAAAAATATTATTCAAAACATTTTTTTAACAATGAACAAGCAAGGAAAAGAAGATAAAACAAATACACACAGAATTTTATACTTGTTCACTCAAATCTGAGCTACATCTAGTTTGTCAAGGCAACCTTAGCCCAACTTTGCACTATGTCAAAAGTTTTACAAAATCCAACAAGATTACACTTTTGAAAAGACAAACTACACCAAGACCCTTGAATCGCAAAAGAATCTAAGTAAAGCACAACAAGATTCCCACTTACAAATTTAGAAACCTTCCAAACAACACACATAAACCTAAAAAAGATCAAACCTTTGTAGTAGCTCTCGCTAGCTAACCAAAACTTTTTCTCCAAGTCTCTTACACCATAAAAAATGCTCTAAGAAGCAAAGAACACCACATGAGCAACTGCATATCTGTGTAGTTTAGAGAGAGAGAATTTTGTAAAGTATTCACACTAATTTCACGCTAAAAAATCACAACCATTACTAGTCTCTTTGAAAAATCAGACTCTATAATCTACCTATTAGCATAGTAAACATGTTGATTTATCTGTTCAATCTGTTGATTTCGCTTGACTTAAGTGAAATCAACTAATTGAATGATAATTTAGTTGAATGAATATGCTAATAACAGAACTATAACAGCCAACCAATTAACTTGTTAAAAGCCCATTTAACAAACTAAGACTATAATAAGACATAAGATAATATTCTATGTAAAAAATGTATTGATGTCAAGATCCAACCTTCAAGCTTCAAGATCTTCGCGTGATAGTCATATTAAGCACACATCAAGTTTGATCAACATACTATTTCTCAAGTCTCATTACTCTGTTAAGCCTTCAACAATCTATCATAATCTAGTCAAGTCCATACGCAATATCTTCATCAAATCTCGATGCATCAAAGTAATTTAAGCTAACATAAACCTACTATGTTTCATAAGGTAGTTGCTTATGCGAAAGGTGCCAATTGGATTTTGACCATTCATAAAGAGATGTAGTTGTTGTAAAACATGACCCTCAATAAATGGTAAGGACACCACTAGGTAAGAGTATTATTGGTTGAAAGTGGGTCTTGAAGAAGAAGATCCCAAAAGTACTTAAAAGTCATACAACTAATGAAGTGACTACATTTAGGTACGACATTAGTGCATCTAATGAGTCAACTATGATAGCATTTAATAGTAGAGAGGGTGGTGATTCACCTGTTGGCAATAATGTTTGATATATAGTAGTATATTTTTTGTAGCATTTACATTAGGAAAAAAATGATAACAATGAAGCATTTGATGACACATCTACATCAGATTATCTCTTATTTAAAGTTCTTCTGAAACGTCAGGGTTGCAATCATAAAAAGGACATTGATTGTAATATGATATTATCTTTGGTATCCAAGCACATGTCCATCAAGGTCTTGCTTACTCCTATGAAAAATGAAGATATGAACCTTGAATAGATGGACATGAAAATGACCTTTCTCTATAGTCACTTAAAGGAGAAATTTGTAATGCGACAACTATAACGCTTTGAGGTGGAAGGTAAGGAGGATTATATGTGTAAACTAAAGACACTACAAAAACAAGTTGGAATCAAGAACAAGTGTTAAAGCACAATTGTTAATAAAGAACAAGAACATTAATCCTAAATGTTTTCAAATGGATTGGGTGAAGAAGTTGGAATCTACGTTTTGCCACTCTAACATTCGCCCTCTGCCTTCCCTTTTGATTTGCACTAGAGATAAAGCTGTCCAGCGGCAACATCCACAATATTGATTTTCAATCAAGGTAAAACGAATTTCGATCAAAGTCCTTGCATTGACCCTCATAATTAGTGATTTCAAATCAAGAACAAGAGTCAATCAAGAACAAGAGGTGTTAATCCTATCCTTTTTGCAATCAATTTGGTGAAGAAGTTGGAGTCTGTGTTTCACCCTCTCACACTTGCCCTTTGCCTTCTCTTTCAGTTCACAATGGAGACAAGCTATCATAGGATGGAATTTTAGTTTAAAATCATTCGCTCATTTACTAATGGATTATATCTGTCGAGAATAAAACCATTACCGATGAATATTTTTGTCGATAAATTTAACATAGAAATCTCTTTGTAATTTTGTTAGAAATGATAACTTATCAAAGAATATTAATCTGTTGGTAATCTTTCGTCGCTAATTTTAAGATTTGTTGTAGTAGGAGATGATTGTATGAATTCAAACAATATCATAGACAATGGTTTAAGAGGTTTGAGTAGGTCATTGTTTCTTAAGGGTAAAATAGAAGTCCTTATGACATATGTGTCTATCATAAGGAGATGAAAATTGGCGAGTTTATCTACTTGTGTTGTAAGTATATGCTATGTTGATCACATCTTAAATTATGGCTGAAACTAGGTGGTTGAAGTCATTACTACATAGTGAATTCAAGATGAAAGATATTAACACAACAAGTGATTTTGAGGATGAATATCAAGAGGTATTGAGTCCAAAAGAAACTCTTTTTTTTCTAAGATAAATTACATCCAAAAGGTTCTGAGAAGTTTTGGGATGGAATGTTCAAAATTCATACACCTTTGACAAATTCTATACATATTTCAAAGTTTAATTCTACTCAGATTGATGAAGAGAAGGAATACATGTCTTATGCTCCTTGTGATAATCTAATGCAAAGTTTGATGTATGTGATTGCTTACAATAGATCATATCTTGCCCAAGTTGTTAGTTTGGTGAGTAGGTATTTGAGTGAACCTTCAAATGTATGTAGAAGCTTGAAGGAGACCAGGAAAGAGATGTCTTATTGAAATAAGATATATGATGGTGTTATTACTTTAACATAACTCCTATGACCAATCTAGATGCATTTTTTTCCAAAACAAATGGTAATGAAATATTTATGAGCACTAAATTCTATTAGGGGTATTCTTTTGGTGCAAAATCCTTGAATGAACTTCAAAGGTTGATAATTTTCATAAGACCATGGAAGTTCAAAATGATTTTTATTTACATTAAAAGGACAATGAACCATAAATTGAATGTTGGAGGGTTCAAGAGCAACACATCCAAATCCTATCATAACATGTAAGGTATTTGTGGGCTATGTAGGAAGGCCCAAAAACTTGATAATTGCATCCTACACAAAACTATGAAGGATTCTTCTTTTTGCACCTTAATATCTCACACTTGCGCCTCATATGAGTATGTAAAGGAGGAAAATGAACATATCATGCCTTGTTGTCATTCCAAAACCTATTTTTGTAAATCCCAACATTTATATGAACACTATCCTAGGTAAAGTGCCTCAAAATTTGGGACATAAAAGAATCATTCTAAGCATTTCAACATTCATTGCCATTGGTTTGTCTATTGTAATTGTAATTCATCTTAATAGCATAATTCTTATTAATCTTTGGGCTTGCTACTCCACATTTTGAGATGAAAATATTTTATAGTAGATGAATTCAAGCATTCCTCATATCATTGAGAAAAACATCATCCACCTACTCAATTTGGTTATAAGAAATTGCAACAAAACAAAATACTTCTAAATTGGAGAGTTCAAAAAGTATTTTCTTAAAAATTTTGTCTAGTTCAAAAGTACTTTCAAATTTTACAATCCATAGTCAAATTTCCAAAAATAACTTTGAGATTATGTAATACGGAAGTCAATGTCATATTTCGAATCACATAATCCAAAAAATCTTTATTTTTATGCAAAAGAAAAAGCTTCCAAATTTGTTCATTCAAGAAATCACTTTTGATTCCAAATTACATAATATAGAAGTCATTTTTTTTTACATAAAATGAGGAGCCTTTAGGTTGTGATTTGGAATACAATATGGACTTGTGAATGACATAATTTGATAGTCAAAATTGACTTTAAAATTACTATTCTGGTTGTGTAATTAAGTAGACATTTTTTTTTAGTTTCAAATTGCATAATTCGAATGATTTTCAAATTGAAAAATTCAAAACAAACTTTAAATTGAAGGACAAAATGAATATTTTAATATTAATAGGGTGTAGAAGAAAATTATGGGGTGCAAAAGGAAATGGCCAACTATGAATACTCGCACTATCCACAAATATGGTGATTGGATATTAGCCTAATTGGCCCATTAAAGTTAAGGCTTCTTGAGATTAGTTTCTTGGAATCTATTTAGGCCAATTTGCGCCTTTATAGGTGTAATTGGATTTCTCTAAAAGATTTAGGTAAGATCACAATAAATGGTTTGTATAAAATCTTCAAAACCATAAACAATAAGAAAGAGGAAGAAATAAGCCTTTTATATAAGCCTAAACTTGTCATCACAATAATTAGATAAGCTTTTTTTTTTCATAATGATTCACAATCATGGCTTAGAAAGGTCTTTACCCAAAGATGAAAAGATAGTTAAAGATGGAGAGCACATGTGAATAAAGTGACATCAATTGTCAATTTTTTTTTCTTCCTATAGTTTTGTTATATCAATTGATTGGGGAAATGAGATTGATTAATACACTTGAACTTCTACTCTAATTTTTGGGAAGAAACAAGATATGAATTACCTAAAAAGAAAAGAGTGAGACATGCTTCATGATGTGATTATTACATGTTTTGTCTAACTTAAAAATTTGTCATGGTGTAATGAGATAAGAATTCTTCAAATAAAAACATAAATAGGGACTGGGAAATTACCTAGTAATAAACTATGTAAACATATTATTGATTATCCTCCGATTCTATTGACATGTATAGAAGAATTTACATAGAGTTGCGTAAAAGAAAGCCAAGAGAAGAACCTTAAGTTGAAGGGTTCAATTGATACATTCCACTGTCTTTCTTCTCTCTATAAGAAAAGATTATATAAACTTATTTCCATTCCATTCCATTCTTAATAATTCAATTGTGAATTGGTTGTTTTAGGTCTAGAGTTGTAGTTGATTGTTGTGTCACACAGATTGTTTAACATGCGATCCCTACTATCTATATTTCCAAATTCCTCAGCCACCTTTCATTCCTTTATGTTCATTACATTTCCTCCCCCATTAAAACCGATCTTGAATCCAAGGTTGAGACAACGAAAAGTTGATTTGAAAGTTGCATGGTCTTCCTAAATTTGATTCAATATAGGCAAGGGTTGAAGCAAACTTAAAGGTAGAGTATTCAAAAACTTCACTTGTTAACATATTAAATTTTTTTGAACATAATATTTGATAGTAATGTTCATGTTAGTTTAATAAAACTAAAGGTAATGCTTCTTTAAGTAAGGGTATCATCTATATTTGAGGTTTAGATAACAACTTATAAAAAAAATCTTGGGAGGGAACTAATAATTTTAATCTTTATACTAGACTTATATTTAATGGTCAACCTAAGACCTTATGCAACTCGTTCTATTGTTATGAGATTTGTATTGCCTGATCCATGAGACTTTGCAAACTTTTTTGATATATTTTAACTATGAAATGATGTCCCGATAAATAATGTCCAAAGTCCTCCTTTAGAAGTCCATGGACTTTGCATCCTAATACCCAATTATTTTGATATAGAAAAATAGTATATGACCATTTGGACTTTTTACAATACTCACACATGATTTTACAAAGGAATGACATGATTTTGACATCTATTAGGAGGCAAACCTAAGGGAACAAACGCTTCCTTAAAAGTATTTAACAAGACTAGTTCTGGTTCCATAGTGGTAGGCAAGTCTAGCTAATGATCCAAGGGGGATATAGAGCGAGTGTAATGCATTTTAAGCAACTAATGAAAATAGGCTTAGGTCAGTAGTTTACTTTTCTCCCCATGTAAGGTAATAAAGAGATTATCAACCAAAAACTTTAAAGTCTACAATGTTATAATTTGCAATGTGTTGTAGTATTGTTGCTAACCAAGCAAGCCCAAAACCAAGTCAACACCTAGAACTAGAAGCAAGTAGACAAGTACATTCAAGGTATGATCCTGAATCTTTATTTTTAATTCTTTGACCAATCCTTCAACTACTACAACCTTACCATTTCCTATAAGCACTTGAATAGGAATTGGTTCCACAGAAAGCTAAGGCTATAAACAATTATCAAAACTCACACTGTCCAACAACTTCTAAATTTTCATGTCATTGATAGTGCTTTATAATCTCATTAGTACCAATCCAAATGAACATTTTAATGCATTATCGGACAAAGGATGTTCTTATAGTGTGAATGTTTCCATATTTTCAATAATAGGGTCAAGTGTACGATTATCCATGTAATCTTCTTCCATCTTTAGAAGCAAATAATGCTTATTAGGACATCTATTTACCAGATAAGACTTTTCATCACAAATAAAACATAATCCTTTCTCTCTACACAGTTGCATTTTAGTAGGGGACGTTATTTTAATGTTTTGAGTTCTCTTGTTTAAGGTTGTGTTGGGATTTGTAGGATTCAAAAGTAATAGTGATAAGTTAAAAGATTTTAACGTTTGGAGTAAAGGATAAGGTAGAGTTTGGGGTTTGTGTTTTGGATTGGTGAGTGTTAATGTGAGTTCGGGGCTTAGCCATGTATTTCTACTCATATAGTTTAGATACAGACACAAAGCGAATCAAGGAGGTTATTGAGCAATAACATCATAATGAATGTTTGTTTTAAGTTTCCTAGAAAATAATATAATAAAGCTGAACATCATGCACATAACCTATTTGAGTAAGCTTGAAAAAGTTAGATCATGGATATTTATATGGAGAGGGGCCAAATTAAAGCTCTAGTTTCCAAGTGAAAGCCACCCATATTAAAAATAGATCCCTAAACATTACTTGAAACCAAGGGATGACTTCTTTCTCTATGTGATTGACAAGTATGGTTAATATTTGCTCATATGTGTATGATAATTATTATCCAAAAAAAAAAATTGCTCAGCCTTAAAAATTTGTCGCATCATATCTATACCATTAAATATTACAAAATCCAATTAGAAAATCCAATTTTACATTCCTCACCTAGAAAGGCGAATGAATATTCATATTATTAGATGAGAATGATTCCATTGTCTCAAACCGAGTAAAATACTATTTCTCTTTTCTTTCCATCCATTTCTAGCAAGCGTATAATGTCATACGAGAGCTCATTGAGGTATGTTTTCTATCATGACTCAATGAAGGCCCTAGTGTAATGGGATAAGAACAAAAGCGGAAAAGGAGAATAACAAGCTAGTAATGGACTGTGTAAATGTTATTATTGATTATCCTTCAATTCTATTAACTTGCATCGCAGAATTTATAAAGTTATGTAAAAAGGATGAAATGGAAAAAGTAGAGTGGAGAATGGAGTGGTAAGACAATTGGGTGTGAATTACATAATCTTAGTCAATATTAGTGGAGACCTATTAGGATAAATTGATTTTGGATAAATAACTTCATATTCTCTCAAAAGGTTCTAAAATAAGTATTATTTATTGTAATAATAGAAAGACCAAATTGATATAAGCATACTAAATCGCCTTGAGTTTAAGGTCACAAAATCTCCAAAATACAAACACATAAATTGACAATTTACTTGCCACTTTATTCATTACTTATATGTAAAAGATGACTCAATATATCATCAATAGTAACACATGAAAGCATGAATAGAATAAGGAAAATAATTTTTTAATAACTAAATTTTAACAACTTTTTCCTTACAACCTGAGGTGACATCTTCGAAGTGGCTTTCCATTCTACCATTTTCTTATTTTTCTATATTCCAAAATCACTTAGAAGATACTACCTCTGGTTGTAATAAAAAGTTGTCATAATTTAGTTCTCAAAATATCATTGTCCATAGAATAATAAAACATTACAATGATGCAATAAAAAAGGTATGTGCTAGAATAACAAACTAAATAAATAATTAGGCTGAGAAATGTATATTGTATTATGATTGAGATTTGCATCTTCAAACCATATAACAAATGGGCTTTACCATTCTCATTTCATTTTCTTTTCTTCACCTAAATACTTCTTTTTATTAAGTGTATTTATCTCTTGTCATTTTGATCATAAAGCTAAGCATTGATGTCACCTAATAAACTATCGGTATGTGCAAACTATAAGTATTAATTTTACTACAAAATTGTTAAATGTGTTTTTAATCCTTAATCTTTGAAATTTTGGTCCAATTTAGTCCCCGACTTTAGAGATATGTGAATTTAATTCTTTTAACCAAATTTTGTTAAGTTAATTTGACGTTTCAAAAATTTTTCATGATAACATTTGACTTGTTTACATTATTTGACACATTTTTTGCTTCAATATTAGCTGAGCAACGCAAGTTTGAAACGACGAATAAACTTACAAAATTTGGTTAAAATGACTAAATCAACGCATTTTTTAAGATGAAAGACTAAATTGGTCAAAAGTTTCGAAAATGGACTAATTCTAATTTACACTACATGTTAAGCGACAAAACATTTTTAACTCAATATTATATATATATATATATATATATATATTACTTTTAATTATTTTTCCCTTATTTTGAATGTCCCTTAAACTTTAAGATATACCTATATAATTGATTAAATGTAAATGTATGTTTGAAAACAACAATTAGATAATTAGTTATTATTAGAGATAATTAGCATACTTAACTAATTACATCAAATGATAATAATCGATAAATATGTTCTAAAATTTATTTTATAAAATGAAACTTTATAATAAATATTTATCTTATTACACTATAATCACCTATACATGATGTTCATTGTCAAAACGATCTTTAAAGTTTTTATTTTTACCTAGCTTACCCATTTTTTTTATTAAAACTATATTTGTTACATTAAATTAAAAACAAAAAGTTCCCAATAGCAGCAAATAAAATTGTTTACCCAAAATTTAAACCGTCTCTAATTTTTAGGAACAGGATATTATGTGGGTTTCAGATTTCACAGGTAACCTTTGTGCTCAAACCTAAATACCCACCTCATTAATCTAGTGTATTCGTATCCTGATTTGTGTTGTTTTATTGACAATAACTAATATATAAATAAATGAGTGAAATATTAAGATTTTTTGAATGTGTGTACAAAAATATCCATAGATATACATTAAAAGTGTAAATGTGAAACTTTTAAATACGTAGTAAATCTTCTTTCAAAGAAAAAAGATTACACAAATAAAAAATCCTCACAAGATAAGCAAAAATATTATGTATCTTTTGAACCTAAATCATTAAAAAAAATTATTTTTACATATATGCTAGTTCTACTTGAGTTGAATTTTTGCCTACTTAAATTTGCTTGAAGGAGTGTCTAATATTAGTAAGTATCAGGAAACTCTGCAGTGAAAGTTATCTCTCTACTTCTGAAGAAAGGTGTTGCAGAATCTAATATCATATTTCTAAACTTAGTTGCAGTAAGTGAGTTTGATTTGTTTTCTTTACCCTTTTGTTTTGATTGCATTGTTATTAAGAAACTTTGATGCATGCAGGCACCACAAGGAATAAATGCAGTGTGTGAGAGATTTCCACTGATAAAACTTGTAACATCAGAGATTGATGTATCACTCAATGAGAATTCTCATGTCATCCCTGGCTTAGGAGAGTTTGCTGATCGTTACTTCGCTACTGATGATTAGCACAACAACCAAATCCAACCAACTTTCACTTGATAGAATCTACATGCATAAACATCTAGAACTATGAATATAACTATCAAAATATATACATACTAAAACATAACACAATCTCAATGCCAATGTAATATTTTGTATTAATTAATGATATTGATTAACTTATTTTTAGCAACCACACATCTATTAGCTTTTTTTAGGAGGATAGGTATTCGAATATTCTTTTTTTCTTAGTTTATTTATTTTTTATTCTTGAAAATATTTTAATATAATTTAAAAAATAAATAATTAAAATAAAAAACTTACAGTTACTCAAGTTTTATGACTAACAACTATATTCTTATTACTATTTACTTCTTTGCTATTTACTTCTTTGTCTCCTTTTTCTACCTATAAATATCACCTAGGTGCATGGGAAAAGACACAACAACAGGGACAACAAACACTAGAGTTTTCTCTACAATGTTCTTCTTTTCTTGTCTATATTTATTATTAAGAAAGTGGTGTTCATAAGTTTCGGAGATCCTTCGCTGCACTCAATCGATCTGATGGGTTGTTGTTGTATCTTGGGAGAGAAACGCATATAATTTGAAACACATATCATTGTGTATTTGTTTAGCCCTGTGCAGTAGGGGCGTTTTCTCTCTAAGGATAGCGTTATGCGTGCCTCAATCCAGGATATTTCTATTCCTTTCCTTGTTTATTTTTTATTTATTATTGTTATTATATTTGTTGATATCTGATTAATATTCATTATTTTATATATATATATATATATATATGTCTTAGTATTATTTTTGATTTAATAATTATTATTATATCATTTTATATTTTTATTATTATTAGTATTATTTGAGTAATCATTTGCTAACATTCTTAGAGAGAAAAATATCTTGTTATTTCTATTTTTGATTACGCAATTATATTCATTTCTAAAATAAAAAACAATATAAAGTTGAAGACTGAAAACACATTTTATGAACTAATGTGTTTCTTATGGTTATATTTAAATCAGTTTCAACTAAGTCTAAAAATTGATATGTATAATTGTTTCTATTTTTATTGGTAACACTAAATAAAATTATGGATAAATGAAATTTCTACTCATTAAATAAATTTTTGTGATGTCTATAACTAAGTTTTTGTTGTTATATTAATTTATACTTTAATATTGTCTATTCTTTTCTTACCATTGATAAAGATGTTCTATATCATATATATACTATAAGTGTTTGTATGAAAATAATTATAAAATAATTTGTCATAAAACTACTATTGTGTTATGAAAACAATTGAACTAAACTTTGCATTTGCGAACAAACAATAGTTTGATATTTATATGAAAAAAAATGATTGATAATAAATTATCATATTTATGAATTCAAAATTATTGTTTATGACATGAAATTAAAATGAATTACTTTAATTGATATCATGTTTAAGATCGTGTAAATGCTGATAAAAGAAGAAATCTCCATATGATAAATCGAAGGGATGGTCAAGTAAAAACTAAACTTGTCTTCCAGCAATTATTTAAAAAAAGAAGAGTTGTTCATGTTTCTGAATTTAGAAACTTTCTTTTTGTTCATCAAGGTTATGGAGTGATTTTTTAGTACAATAAATTATTATTTCTAAACATGTGTTTTGGTTGGTAAATGATATATTTGTGATGATTTTGTTTGAGTTAAGTACCTTTATCTTGTAATAAAATATTTAATAACTTTTTCTTTGGTTATTACAAATGTTGAAAGTTGTGTTATATGACATGCTATTATTATAATTGTTGATAAGTTTGGTTAGAGACCATTCAATTATAAAATTTTGAGGTGCAAAATTAATTAAATAGAGAAGTGATGATACATGTCTTTATAAATGAATGCTTTTATGTAAAATTCATGGTATAATTCATTATGTAACATCTTCATAAAGGTGCAACGAAAGAAAAAAAATGCTTTTATTTGATATAATAAATGTTATGCTTCAAGTTGTGGCTTGTCTTTGCCAATAAAATTATATAGGGTGGAATTTTATATCCAGCTTACCATATTTTGAACAAAAAAAATTGTGATAAAACTTGTTATAAGTTATGAAAGAAAAAAAGAACCACATTTAAAATATTTTAAAGTGTGGGGTTTCTTGTAAAGATTAATATACCTTTTAATGAGAAAAAAAAAATCTTTGGTTATTTATATCGATAAATATTTAGAGGTGTTTCCTTCAAATAATAAATTGACTAAATTTGTTTGTTATACCTCAAGAACTATTTTTCCATCTAGTGTAATATTATTTGTGTTTCTTATATTATGGCAATATGTCCAATTTCTTGAGATTATTGAATGATATTTTTAATGTAAATTGGATATTGATTTTGGTGACACAAAATCACCTATTGGTATGGTTATGTTTTAACCTTGGATGAAGGTGTCCTATCATGGAAATATGTTAAAAAGTTGTTGTCATGGTCTATTATGCAAGCATAAATTATTTCTTTTTCCAATCCATCTTGACAATCAAATTGTTATATTTAGAGTTTCTAGTAAAAATGTCAATGAAAAATTGAGATATTAGAATGAGAGACAAATGTATTAGAAACTTAATTACTCATGATTATCTCTCTTGACTTTGTCAGGTAAAAAAGAAATATTGCAGATTTGCTTATCAAAAGGTTGATACATCAAAAACAAGAATTTAAGTCGTCAAGGGGAATGAGACTATAGCCCATAAATTAGTTGCAACAATGGACACTCATCTCCACATAAATGACGATCCCATGGAATGGAGTTCAATGGGTAACAACGAAGTTGTTGTTGACTAAAGTACACCAAATAATTTGATTAAATTTTATGTCTCATTCCTGTGGCGAGGTGTACTATAAATTGTGGCAATAATAAGGTTGAGGTATGTGCATTATTATGCTTATTTTATAAAATACCTCTTAATAAACCCAATGGTTGAGGTTTGTGCATTATTTTATAAAATACCTCTTAATAAACCCGATGACAATTATTGTAGGGGTGTGAGTCACAAACCACCCTTTAAGGGTTTACCTAGTGAGTGTGATGGTGGGGCCGTCATTGTGAGACATGGGCAAGTCTCTAAGTGACACTCATGAAACAAGATACATGCACAAGGCCATAACGTGCCCCCAATGATTAGAACCTATAATGAACACCGATATTGTATGTGTTATTTACTAAAACCCGGTCATAGGGGATGTAGCTCAAGAGAATTAAGTCTCTACATTTTCTCGGGTGGAAGTTTATAAACACTAGGTGTAAAGGTCAGACTCCGAAGGTTCCTTACACTGAACTACAATATTTTGTTTTAAAAGATAATATATTTTTTATTTTACTTTATTTTTTAAATTATGTGGGGGATTGTTGGAAATATTTTAATATAATTTAAAAAATAAATAATTAAAATAAAAAACCCACAGTTACTCAAGTTTTCATGAACTTTTAATTTTATGGGTTAATGTCATTTATGGCTAACGGCTATATTCTTATTACAATTTACTTCTTTTGTCTCCCTTTTCTACCTATAAATACCACCTAGGTGCATGGGAAAAGACATAACAACAGGGACAACAAACACTAGAGTTTTCTCTGAGATGTTCTTTTTTTCTTTACTATATTATCTTTAAGACAGTGGTGTTTATAAGGTTCGGAGATCCTTCGCTACACTCGATCGATCTGACGGGTTGTTGTATCTTGGGAGAGAAACGCGCATATGATTTGAAACACATATGATTGTGTATTTGTTTAGCCCTGTGCAGTAGGGGCGTTTTCTCTCTAAGGATAGTGTTATGCGTGCCTCAATCCAGGATATTTTTCCTTGTTTATTTTTTATTTATTATTGATATTATATTTGTTGATATCTGATTAATATTCATTGTTTTATATTTAGGTCTTAGTATTATTATTGATTTAATAATTATTATTATATCATTTTATATTTTTTTTATTATTGATATTATATTTGTTGATATCTGATTAATATTCATTGTTTTATATTTAGGTCTTAGTATTATTATTGATTTAATAATTATTATTATATCATTTTATATTTTTATTATTATTAGTATTATTTGAGTATTCATTTTCTAACATTTATTAATGTAGAACTTAGACTATTACTTAGATTTTTAATTTTTTTTTAATTTTTTAATTTTTAGAGATGTCAAAATGAACATACATACTTCGCATAGATAAACATAGTACAATTTGGACTAAAATGAGTTAGTTCAACTAGATTCACTTTATTTTATGACTTGATCGATTTGTTGTAGGTTGATGGGTTAAATAAGCTGACTCAGTTAAAAATGGATGTTTTCCTTTTTTAATTTATTTTATACATTATTGCAGTTCAACTATAGTAAATTGATTCGACTTATTTATTTATAGCAACATTATTAAAATATTCACATATTTCACTAAACACGACTATGAATAGAATAATTGAAAATTGAAGTATTAACCTCTAAATGGATTAAACAAACAAATTAAGTATTTGAACTATTAAAAGATTAATGAACAACATTAGCTTTTAAAAAAATTAAATTACCAATTTATGTAATTATAATTAATAAATAATTTTTAATTAAAAAAATTATAAAGGTTATTCTTGATAGATTATAAGTCATGCAAGTCAATCTATATTCAACCATTTAATCCATGAATTAAGGGAATTAAGGAAAAGTTCAATTTGGTCCACATTTAATTTTTTTTTTTTAATTTTGTTAAATCCAATCAGACTATAAATCGATTTGGCACACATATTTAAAAGTATTTTAACACCTCAACTTTATTTATAGTTAGAATGGTGATAAAGAATTCAGGCTTAGAAACAAGATACAATCAATAACATTTATTCAAAATAAAGCCACCGTTTATTCTACAAACAAAAGAAGTAACTACTTTACAGAGACCACATTCTCACAATTTGCAAGTAACTTTTTTTAATGCATAACAACCGAAAAATATAAGCATATATAGGTATATAAATTTTGAAATATACACACACATATATATAGTAGCTCTTTTATTTCTATTATTTTTAAATTTTGACCAGACTAATAAGTTCAATCAAGAAAACTATTGAATTAGTTTAATGTTCGATTTTTGAGACCAAAAAAACTATTTTTTTATTTATTTTCCCTCGCTTTATATCTTTTCTCTTACAAATAGTTCAACTTATATATTGTAAGTGAAAATAATAATGATAATAATCCTTTGAAGAGATTTTTAATTGCCTCAGAAGTGGCAACTGAATAAATAATAGCAAATTCATTGTTGCAAGTACTATAATCAATCACGCACCGCAGTCTTAGCTCCAAAAATTAATTTTGTTTGACCTCATCAACTTCAAAGGCTACGATTAAACCATTAAAACTTTTCACCAAACAATGAAAGTGGTTGTTATATAAAACCATTACTCTATAATGGTATTTCAAATTTATTTATTCTATATTTTAAATTAATTATCTGCCCTTTTTTGTTGAAATAGTAAGATTATTTAAGTTAAATTATTTTAAAAAGTAGAATACTTATTATTGTTTTAAATCGGTGTTTAACATTCTTAAATTGTCCTCATTCGAACTGAGAATACTTTTTTTCAACATACAATTATTTTCACATTAATATTTCTCTATTATGCAGCCAATAACGATTAAATTGTGTCCCTTCACCCACAAACATAGATACATATATATCTACATCTATATATCTCCCTCTCTCTCTCTCTCTCTCTCTCTCTATATATATATATATATATATATATATATATAATACAAATAATAATAATAATAATAATATCAATTTTCAAACGTTGAGATACTTTATTTTAGTGGCTTTTTGTGAGATAAGGAACTAATAGCTTTGTACATGAAATTAAAATAAACTGTTATATAGTCATCTTATCTTGCTTGTTTTTTCTTTTGAAATAAATATTACTTGACTAATACAAATTATATAATCACTAGACAATAATTAATTTAATTGTTTATGAAAACGACAAACTCATATTATTATTATTATTATAAGATATTATTATTATTACTATTTTTATTATAAGAGCGCCATGTTAAAAAGTAATTTAAATATCATTAAATAAGAGAGCCTTATTTTCTTTAATGCTTAGATTCTATATATTACTTGTGCTTTTCTAGCAACTTATTTTTAATTACCGTATATACAACATTAGTAAATCAATAAAAAGGTTTCAATCTTAATGAGATATATATCCATCAACCATCATAAAAGTAAAGAAAAGAATACTGATTTAAAAAGATTAATGCCTTTTTCTTAATTAGAAACCAAACAAGTCCGATTACATATTAAATAACCATTAAAAAAACAAATAGTTATTATCATTATCATATTTATTGTTTGAATATGAAGTCTCCATTGATTAATAATATTCCTTACATAATGCACAAGACTACAAATACTTAGTTTCATATCTCCAACTGAGTATCATAAGAAAAAGTCTTGAGTAAAATTTAATGACTAGAAAAAGCTATAGATCACAAAACAATAACGTGTAAGTAGCCTTTACAATAATCTTCCCTTTTCTGCTTGCACTTCAACGAATCAAACCTATCGCATTTATGTTTATGATCACAATGCCAACAATTTCAGAAGAAGAACAATGAACATTATTCAGCTTTAATTAAAGACCACCATAAATCAACCTCCAAAGCCAGTAAGATCTGTACAAAATCACATAAGAAAAGTTTGTTATAAATGCTCTCGTAATTCTTCATCCATAACCCAAAACTACTACTTCTACATTCAGTGTTAACTCACCAACCCACACCCAAAAGGTTCCTTTCAATATGACAACCTTCTCAAGTTTCATTCTTAGTTTTGTTCTAGTAATTGGGATCATTGTGTTTGGTGCTGAAGCAAGGCCAAGGGCATTCTTTGTATTTGGAGATTCACTTGTTGATAATGGAAATAACAATTTCTTGGCTACCACTGCACGTGCTGATGCTCCTCCTTATGGCATTGATTACGCTCCAACTCACAGACCAACTGGTCGTTTCTCCAATGGCTTCAACATTCCTGATCTTATCAGTTCAGTTTACACATCTCTCTCTCCCACATTGTTTTTCTTCAATGTTCATCTTTTCAAGTTTCACTTTTATCTTGCACATTTGAGGATTTGAACCCTTTTTTGTAATGTAACTTTTCATATGATAAAGTGTGTGTCTAACTATGTGGTTTGGCTTGTGTTCAGGTCAGGAACTTGGTGCCGAGTCTACATTGCCATACTTGAGTCCAGAATTAAGAGGAAACAAGCTTCTAGTTGGTGCCAATTTCGCTTCAGCCGGAATTGGGATCCTTAATGACACTGGAATTCAGTTTGTAAGTTCACTTCTTCCTACTTTCATATCATGTTTTGTTGAAAACCTCAACCTAACTGAATATACACAAACATTCTGCAGGTGAATGTGATCAGAATGTACAGACAGCTGGAGCTTTTTCAGGAATACCAAAACCGTGTGAGTTCTCTAATTGGATCTTCACAAACTAAGAGCTTGGTGAATCAAGCACTAGTCCTCATCACTGTAGGAGGCAATGATTTTGTGAACAACTACTACTTGGTGCCAAATTCAGCAAGGTCTCGCCAATACCCACTTCCTCAATATGTGAAGTATCTCATCTCTGAGTACCAAAAGCTTTTGCAGGTAAAACCCTATTGATTAAACAAAAGGGTTAACGCATAATGTGTTGTCATAACTATTTCTCTCATTTTTTCATATACAAATTCTGCAGAAGCTGTATGATCTTGGAGCTAGGAGAGTTCTTGTGACAGGCACAGGACCTTTGGGTTGTGTTCCTTCAGAATTGGCCCAACGTGGAAGAAATGGAGAATGTGCTGCTGAACTACAAAGAGCTGCAGAATTGTTTAACCCACAACTGGAACAAATGTTGCTACAACTCAACAGGAAAATTGGAAAGGACGTTTTCGTTGCTGCAAACACAGGAAAAATGCATAACAACTTTGTTTCTAACCCCCGACAGTTTGGTACGTACTACTAATTATTTTTCATGTTATCTAATTCCATATCCTCTATGTCCAGGTTTTACACTGTGGTTGCAGTTATGTTACAGGTTGTGTTTCATGTTACTTGAAAGACAATGTGGTTGCCATCATAACTTTTAAAGCCATGTTGAAACTAGTGCAGTAATAAAGCAACAATTAAGGTCTAAGGTTTGTGTTGCTGTTGTTGGTGCTTTGTGCAGGGTTTGTTACTGCAAAGGTAGCTTGTTGTGGACAAGGACCCTACAATGGTCTTGGTTTGTGCACACCACTCTCCAACCTGTGCTCTAACAGAGGGCAGTATGTATTTTGGGATGCATTCCATCCATCCGAGAAGGCCAACAGACTTATTGTGGAGGAAATTATGTCAGGTTCTAAAGGCTACATGAACCCTATGAACCTTAGCACCATCTTGGCTTTGGATGCTATCACCACATGAAGACAAAAACAAGTATCTGCATTATTCTAGTTTCATGACGCTCTTCGTTTGTTACTGTAATCGTGATTTAGTTTCGTGTTCCTCAGTATCTAATTGTTAAATTATTAGAAAATTAGAGGGAGGATTAACTTCCCTTCTGCATAAACTTGCAGTAGAGAATTTGTCTGGTGGGAAGTGCTCAATTGAAAACGAATGTTGTTTTTACGCTTTGATTTTCTATATACTCTTTTTATATAATTGCTAAAAAATGAATGGAAAAACTCACTTCTACCCTTTAATTGTTTTTTCTATGAAAAGAGGTAAAACATAAAATTATAGACAAAGTTATGTCCATATCTTTGCTGATATTAAAACAGTATACAAGATTGGTGAATAGTTAACGTGCAATATACATGGATTTATTCCAAAAGCAAAAGCAAAGAAAAATCTCAATCTCACTGCAAGAAAACGGTCAAATAGCGTCCCATCTAAACCCAAGAGAGCGTTGGAGAGCAAAGGATGTCACGCCTCCCACACCTTTTTGTATATGGTTTTCAATCCTTTGTTTTGCTGGGAGCTCCCTTCCATAATCTATAAAAGAAGACCTCTTTATCTTATAAAAGGGTCGAATATTTTGAGTAAAACACCACCAGTTTGAATAGATATCTCTCTACACCCTAAACACATTCTAAAAACTAAAATGGTTCTTCATCACTGAAAGTCGAGCTAAGTAAGTCTATGTCGAAAGTATAGCCAAATCACAAGGGACAAAGGTCCAACTTAGTCAGTCCATATCGAAGGGTTGAACTGAGTCAACTCAGGCAGAAGGTCTGTTGACACAAGCAAGTTTGAAGCAAAGATTTGATAAAACCAAGTGCATGAAGATCACATGTGTTTGTGATGAAGATCCACTTGAAGATTATGTTTCTAGTATATTAAATACGGAAATAATGTGTTAAATGTAATGATTATGTGTTATATCATGTTCGTAGGCTATATGACATATGTTAGATGTCTTGTTAGCCTTAATGTGTCTCTTTTAATTTGTTAAAATGAGTTTTAATAGGTTAAAAGACTTGTAGTATATAGTTTCTTATGTGAATGTATTCAATCAGTTGAATTATTTTTCAATCGAATGATTTCACTTAAGTTAAGTGAAATCAATTGACTGTATAGAAAATTCAACCAACTGATTTTATTTAAACCAGACTATATATGTTGTGTTTTCGAGAGTAGAGCTAAATTTCTGAGTTTTTGTGCACGAAATCTTTTCATTCATCTTTGGAAAACTCTTTCTCTCTCTCTCTCTCTCCCTCTCTTTGCAATACATAGTTGCAACGTATGTATGGTTGGCTAGGGAGAGCCACCATCAGATTTGGTTGTTCTCGTGGCTCTGGTTGTTTGCCTTATGTGATTTCAAGTCTGTAAGTGAGATTCTTGCAAGGTGTTAGTCTAGATTTTTGTGAGTAAAAAATCTTGTGAGTTTTTTTGTTCAAAAGTGTAATCTTGGTGTGTATTTTGAATACAGTGGAAACTAGGCTCAGGTTGTCCTAGTAAACTGAATGTAGCTTTGTGATTGAGTGAACCAGTATAAAAACAACTGTGCAATTCTCTTTCCTTTATCTCACTCACTTTGAATCACTCTAAAAACTCAAAAAAACCAAGTAATCCACTCTTTGTTGTACTTTAATGTGTTCTTGTGTAATATGAGATTGTATACTTGTTAGAAATATTGTTTGGAACAATTCTTGTATGTAAAAGTTTGTTGCTTGAGTTAAATCTGCAAATTCTGCATTCTGCATAAATTTCCAGGATTTTAGCCGACTGATTTGAAATTTTAATTGACTGTTCATAACTCAAGAACAAATTAGTCTGCTGTTTTATTTTTTGACCGATTAAAATTGTATTGTTCTGCAACTTTTACATTCTAATTGTCTAGTCTATTTGGTTCAATTAAAAGGTTTGTTATGCTTTCGAAAAAGTTTTAAACAACCAATTCAACCTCCCTTCTTGGCTTAAATCACCATTTCAAACTTACAAGGTCAAGTTGAGTCTAACAGACAAAAGATTGACAATTCGTTTTTTTGTCATAAACGGGAAGTCTGAGGGTGTGTTCCTTTGGGGGTGTGGATATGGGAGAGAGTGCGAAGATGAATTTGTGTTGATTTGGGTGAATGAATTTGTGTGTTTTTTTGAGTGGATTTAGAAGGTAAAGTGAGTGGATTTGGAGATAAGTTTTATGAAAGTTAGTGAAAAATTTGATTGATGTGATAAATAAAATAAATTATAAAAACAGATATAATTAGAGTTACCAAAATACCCTTGATGAAAAAAGAGAATGATTTTGTAATTTGATGTTATAAAAATAATTATAATTAATTAATACAAAGTAAAAATATATTAAAATTATATGAAATTTTAAATAAATAATAAATAAATTTTTATGAATGTAAACAAAATTTATAGAATTAAATTTTTAAAAAAAGTTTAAAAAAATTAAAAAAAAATTAAAAAAAACAATACATATACACCGGTGTCGTAACCGGTGTTAAGCTCTTCTAGGCACCGGTTACGTAACCGGTGCCCACACAAGTATATTTACTCACCATCTTATTTCACACACTTTCACATTCCCTCTCCTTAACCTTTTACTGGTAGCAATCACCAATTCTTGAGTCTCATACAAGAGTTGATTTTTTGCATAAATACCACCATCCCATTAACAATTTCTATCAAATCAGATTCAAACAGTGGAGTAAATCGAAAACCTAATATGCGGACAAGGTTTGAAAGATGGAAGATGAGGTGAAATAAGATTGCGAACAAGTTTCTATTATTAGATAGCAAAGATGAAATATATGTGAAGGGGTAGAAAAGTAAATGTTTGTATATTATCTCAAATCTCTGCAAAATTGAGGGGATGAGTTTTTAGAAAAAACCCGCAAATCAGTCTTCGCTTTTCTGTTTGAATCGTTAAATGAGAACACAAAATATTTTTAAATCCATCTTCTCTAATACACGTGAACAGTAGGAACCTTTCAAACGAACAGACGCTGAGTGAAAGTCGAAAGAAGTTAGCATGGACTCATAATTGAGCCTAATCAATGGAAACTCGATATTGAGATGCCTTGGCCTGAGTTGAGGATCGATGTTTTGGACTTGTGCACTTTTTTCATCTCGACTAAAGAGAATTTCAATAACATGTAGAATTTGAATTTTCTCTTTTTTAGTAAATTTCAAACTCTTTTATATTAGTTATTTAAAATTTAAATTTCTAAAATTTAATTTCCATTTAGCTTCCTCGTCCACACAAGTCAATTTATTTTAAAAAATTTCAAATTCTTCAAATAAATGAATTATACCATTAAAAATACAAAGTCATAATAAAGGTTTGTGGAAACAAAATTACAAGATTTTACCTCTAGAATCCTTCTTAAAATCTTTCAGATTTGAACTCAAACTCAGAGAACCCTTTACCCAATGGGATAACCTTCCTGATCCCAAGAATATTCAATGAAATTGCTTCCTGTAACTCCAAAAATTACTTATACACTTCTAACAAAATATCAAATTCCAAAAATATCCTTTAACTATTTGATCATATATAGTAACATATATTGCACCCTAAATTACTTCTGGATGTCGATTTCCAGTAAAGATACTTTGGAATGTCAACATCCGATAAAAATGAGACTCTCGAATATAAAAAAAAATTATACCAAAATTCTACATTAAAAAACTATATATATACATCGAAAGTGAATTTACACACACACACACATATATATATATATATATATATATATATATATATATATATATATATATATATATTTCGTTTTTAACTTTTAAATATGATTTTATTTTATTTATGTTTTAGTATTATTCATTTTTTAACACATTATATTAAAACAAATTTAAATGATAAAATTAAAAATGAATATAATAAAAGAAAAAAAATTAAGAAAAAATAATTAAAATAAAGAAAATTAAATTTTTAAAAAGCTTAAAAAAAGTTCATACAAAATAGATAAAATAATTAATGAAAAAGAAAAAAAATTATATATATATATATATATATATATATATATATATAT
>Ga0209589_1001903_pt1 | contig 35356 bp, 26 predicted proteins | sample CowpeawhiteBW_FD_187525 | JGI IMG/M metagenome (GOLD analysis project Ga0209589, IMG submission 187525) | Root nodule microbial communities of legume samples collected from California USA - Cow pea white BW (SPAdes) (version 2) | ecosystem: Host-associated > Plants > Roots > Nodule | place: USA...
AAAAAAAAAAAAACAAGACAAGTATAATTACTCTCAAAATAACTCTCTCCTTCAGTTTCTTCTTCTCAACTTTCTTACTTTTTTTAATATTGGAATGATTGTATGTAAATTAAATTAATTTATATCGATAATCAACAAAAATTGGGTAGCATGTGACAATCCTGATCTGGTTTGATAGGAGTAAATAGATTGGTAGTTTATATGTTCTCTTGAGAAGCATAATTCATTATAGAGGAAAATGAAGAAAATGTTTTGGAAATTTGTTCAAATATGAATTTAAAATATTCACATGTTTTTTGCGAAAATAATGTGCAAATAAATTGACTTTTTTGGAGTTTAAAGAAAAATAAAATCACAACGTAAATCTGCTTTCTTTATTGGTATTAATCATTTAAATTTAGGTTTCCTATTGTGTATTTTGTATTGTCTCTTTATTAAACTTCAAAATACATCCATAAACATGAGTAACTATACCAATTTAAATGTTATTAAATGCCATTAATGAGAAACTATATTAATTTAAATTTAATTTTAATCGTTATTGATTTAGAAAAACTGTACAGACCACTAACCAATCTTATTTCTCCTTTCAAAATATATTTCCTTAAATAATCAGTTTTAATAAATTTAGTATTAAATAAATAAACAAACTAAAATAACTATAATTATATACTTATATGGACACAATTTATTATTCGTACTCACAAATTACAAATCCACTATAATTATATACCTATATGGACACAATTTATTATTCGTACTCACAAATTACAAATCCTAGTAATAACGGTATATATTTATATAAACATATGGTCTATCAAAAAGTAGTTCCTTCATTTATATATTTTTTCATTTGTTTTAGTATAATTCAAATTTTTTTTTATTTTTATGAAGTTAAAAATTATAAAATTATGAACATTTATTATTTTAAGATAGACTATAAAAGTTATAATTTCTATTAATTTAATTAAAATTTTTTATCAAAATGCAGGTCAAATATTATGTGGATAGGTTAGAGAAATTAACTCTCATTCCTTATACTGAACATATAAGACCGCCTTATCACCCTTACATGTTATTATTCTTTAAAATAAACCAACAAATTATTTTCTCATATATATAAATACGGGACCAACTTATTTATTATTACATGTCAAATGAATTTGTTATCTTTTATAAAAAAATGTGTAAACAACTTATAATTTTGATTGATAATATATATTTTAATAATACATGTTCATTAAATTGATCTTTTTTCTTTTATACAATTTAGTTTATAAGTAAGGAGAGTTTACCAAGAAAGAAAATTATTTTCTAAATGGTTAAATATATTTTTATCCTTTATCCTTTTAGTAATAATTAGAATTAGTCACTCTTCAAAATTTTTAACTCAATTTAGTCTTGACCTAATTTAGTTTTCAGATTTTAAAAATACGTGAATTTAATTCTTATAACCAAATTTTGTTAAATTCATTTGACGTTTAAAAAATATTGTACATTGAAGTAAAAACTTGTCAAACAATGTAAATAATTCAATTATTATCATGAAACGCATTTAAAACATCAAATAAACTTAATATATAAATTTTATTAAAAAAACTAAATTGTATCAATATTAAAAAAAAACTAATTATAATTCTCACTAAAAGAATTATATTTATACTGTGGTTGAATAATGTTTATAATATTAAATAATTGAGTTAAATATGTTTTTGGTCCTGAAACTTAAGTGAAATTTGAAATTAGTCACACTTCAAAAATTTTGACAAATTTAGTCATTTATCTTTAACAATGTATGAATTTAGTCTTTTTAACCAAATTTTGTTATGTTTATATAACGTTTCAAGCGTATTTCATGATAGTATTTGAATTGTTTATATCATTTGACATATTTTTCACTTAATGTTAACTCAAATATTATAATAAAATACGTTAAAATATTAAATATACTTAACAAAATTTGATAAAAATAATTAAATTATATTTATAAAGATGAATGAATAAATCGATATAAAATTTTAAAAAATAACTAATTTTAAAATTCACTTAAACTTAAGATAGTGTAATCATATTTAATACTAAATAATTTTCTTAGATAATGAATGCTCATAAAACAACTCAAAAAGTGTTAAAAGATAAACGTTGAGGTTGAGAATGAAAAAAGGGTAATTTTGGAAGAGAGAAGTTGAGGGAACCTAAACTCCGCACACAATATTATATTATATTCAATTCAAAACCACTCCCTCTCCTTGTTTCTCACTCCTTTATAAAGAAAACCATCGTCAAGCCAAACCAAACAAACAAAACACATAAGAAAACAAAACAAGAGAAAGAATGACTTCGCAGCTTCCGTGTAACAGTGAGGGCGCCTGCATGCAGTGCAAGGCCGTGCCGGGAGAGGAAGAGACCCTGATATGCATCACCTGCAACAGTCCTTGGCACCTCCCATGCCTGTCCTCCCCTCCGGCCACACTTGCAGCCACCGTTCACTGGTCCTGTCCTGACTGCTCCGATATCAATCCTCATCCTTCACCCCTCCCTTCTCCCCTTTGCAATGACCTCGTCACCGCAATGCTTGCCATTGAAAACGACGATTCTCTCACCCAAACTCAGAAAGCCAAGAAACGCCAGCAACTCATGACTGGAAAAGCTCCTGCACAAGACGAGGACGAGGAAGAGGAAGAAGAAGAAGAGAACGAGACCCAATCCACAAATGTTTGGGATATGGTCTCTCGATCTATCAAATGCTCCATCTGCCTCCAGTTACCGGAGAGGCCCGTCACGGTTTGTGTGCCCTTTCTTCTTCTTCTCTCCTTTAATTTATTTTTTTTTTCATCACATCATTCTCTGTTTTTTTTTTTCTAACTTGAAAGGCCAATCACTCCCCTCCCAGTTCACTCACCACGGTTAATTTGTTGCCTTCATATTTATTTCCCCCAAAATCCGGTCCTTAGAGGTCCTGGCCCTACCACTTCCCCTTAATTAATTAATTAATTGATTGAACAATAATATGTTTATATATAAATATTTTGTGGAATAAAAAAATCATACATAAATTTGTGCTGAGATGTGTTTGGATATATTATTATTATTATTACATTAATATATTTGATATGACTGACTGAGTTTAATTTAACCGTTTCCAGACTCCATGTGGTCACAGTTTCTGTCTGAAGTGTTTCCAGAAATGGGTTCGACAAGGAAAGAAGAACTGTGTCCAGTGCCGCCAGCTTGTTCCGGCAAAGTTTACAAGCCAGCCCCGGATCAATTCTGCATTGGTGTTTGCAATTCGCATGGCCAGGACCAATTCTAACCCTAATCTTGGAGTCGATGGAACTGTCAACCATTTCTGGCACAATCAGGACAGACCCGATGAGCCGTTTACCACTGAACGTGCTCAGAGGAAGGGCCGTGCCAATGCGGCCAGTGGAAAAATATTTGTGACCGTGCCTACAGATCATTTTGGTCCAATCACTGCAGAACATGACCCCATGAGGAATCAGGGTCTGCTGGTGGGTGAAAGTTGGAGAGACAGACTGGAATGCAGACAATGGGGTGCTCACTTCGTCCCTGTGGGTGGCATAGCTGGTCAGTCAGATCGAGGTGCTCAATCTGTTGTCCTTTCTGGTGGTTATGTGGATGACGAAGATCATGGAGAGTGGTTTCTCTACACCGGAAGGTATAACAACCTAAATTTATCTACAATTCACTCAATTCCTGTTCTGTTCATGTTTTATTCACTCTTGGCACTGCATTGCAGCGGCGGTAAGGATCTTAGCGGCAACAAACGCACCAACAAGAGTCACTCTTTTGACCAGCAGTTCGAGAAGTACAACCTTGCACTTCAAGTTAGCTGTCTTAAGGGTTATCCGGTTCGAGTTGTCAGGTCACCATCTACTCTACTAGATTCTATTCTTTCACACTCTTATTTATATATTTATACCTCGCCGAGGGATGGGATCATAGGATACGATACGTACTTCTCACATACTTAACACTTAAATCCTCTGCTCCTTCTTTGGGATTATGTGCAAATCGAAACTGCTTACTGAATTTTGATTCTGGTTCAATTTGAAAATTAATCTTATCTGTGACGTCTTACTTATTGAACATGTGATATCCTGTTGTACTAGATTTATTTCTACATTTGCAAAGTTTGAGACCTTGATTCTATTGTCATGACTATTTATGAACTAACTAGTCGACCTGACTCATAATTGGGTTTTATCCATGGCAATTTTGGTTGGATCTGTGTTATTATTACTGTTACTATAATTCATAGAATCAATATATTTGGCTTGCTCAATAAAACACGAGAGCTTTCATTTAATCAATATATTTGGAACTTTTATAATTCGCACCGTACCATCTTTACACATTACCTATAATAAGCAGATCTCACAAAGAAAAGCGATCTTCATATGCTCCCCCGACTGGCGTGCGCTACGATGGAATTTATAGAATTGAAAAGTGTTGGCAGATAGCAGGATTGCAGGTGGATATGCGCAATTTTATGCTATATTTTGTTTGCTTATTTTTTGAATACATGCAGCGTATCTGATGTCATTTCCATAACCAGGGTTTCAAAGTTTGCCGGTATCTATTCGTTAGGTGTGACAATGAACCAGCCCCCTGGACAAGGTATGCACTCTTTTATTCTGTAGCACATTTGACGCTTACACGCATCTTGCTATCTGCACTCTTACTAAGTTTCTTAACTGGAAACACAGTGATGATCGTGGAGATAGGCCCAGACCCTTACCGGGCATCCGTGAACTGAAAAAGGCCACCATCACATTTGAAAGGACTGAATCTCCGTCTTGGGATTTTGATGTGCGTGATTATTGAGGAGTTCATTTTACTTTTTCAAATATTTGTATTTTCATTTCTTTTCAACAATCTATACAAGATATATTTTCTAAAATATAAATTAGAATTTTGAAATACATTTAGTTTTAACTAGTAGATGACTTATTTAGGAAGAAGATTCTTGTTGGAAGTGGAAGAAACCACCACCTCCCAGCAAACGAAAGGTGCAAAGTGAGGAACCCATAGAGGGAGTAAGGGCAATGTCAACTAGGGAGACGACGAAGTTTCAACTTGAGATACTCAAGAAAAAATTGCACATAGGTACTTTAATAAAATGTTTCACAACGATTGACGCTGGACCTTCCAATTAAATGGTCAACATTCTCTTCGTGATTTCCATTAATACTTTTTTATCTTACCGTTTTTCTTGTACATGCAGGGTTCGCGTGCATGATATGCGAGAAGGTTATGGTTTCACCGGTGACAACACCGTGTGCTCATAACTTCTGCAAGTCCTGTTTGGAAGATAAATTTGCTGGTCAGGCTTTGGTGAGGGAGAGAAGCAGGGGCGGGAGAACGCTTCGGTCCCAAAAAATTGTGATACCATGTCCTTCTTGCCCTATTGACATTTCTGATTATCTTCAGAACATTCAGGTTCGTGTCATATCTGGTATATAAATTAGCATTATGCTTTTCTTTAGTTTCAGTTCTAAGAACACAACTTAACATACGGTTTATAAATTCTTCTTGTGTGGTGGTGGGCTTGTATGACAGGTTAATGTACATTTGAAGGATGCGATTGAGTCACTGAAAGCCAATGTTGCAAATATTGAAAAGTCGCTGGAGTCAACTGAAGATGCAGCAGATGGATTAGATGACAATACTGATTCAGGCAACCAAAATTCGGCAAAGGAGTTGAACGATCTATCTGAAGGATCTGATGTTGGTGAGCTTGAGGACACCGATAATGAGAGGCCACATCCAGAAGTAACAAGCACAAGAAAGAGACAGAAAGGTGATGATGAAACACAATCACCTGATGCTAAAATTGGAAAAAGGATTAAATAAATAAAATGACTGAGCAAGCAGTGGATTATAAAAATATTCTTCATCGTCAAGTCCTCTCAATCTTCCATAATATTATGGTAGATTGAGAGGTTTTAACAACCGAGTCTTCTGCTTGTTTAATTATGTCATGGTAGTTATTTATTATGTTTTATTATGCTGGTGGCTCAGAACTAGTATTGGAAGTGTGCTATTAGGAGAAGTTATACTCTTTTCTTTTTAGTTCGCTTTCTATGTTTGTACTTTTTTGTGTGTTCATGGTTTTATGGGAAGTCCAAGACCTTAAAAGAATCGTTTTAAGATTATGTTATGTGGAGCTTTTATGCTATTTATCTCTCTATCTTCAACATTTATTAGGAGCATGATTGATAATGTTCTATACCCGTGAATGACGAATGAGATTTTGACAAAATATTTGAAATTGTTGTGGGAATTACCTGCTAGTTTGTTTGTGATTCAACCTCAGATTTGTGCAGTTGCCTATATCATGTGGCAATAAGTTGCTTATATCAGGTGGCAATAAGCCTGATGATTTTTAAGAAAGAATGAGCAATTTGGTGAGATTTCTCAACCCAAAATAGGTTGTTTAGGTATTGAACTTATAAAGTTGCTGTAAGATTGATCAAGTTCCTATTAGCTTGTTCTTTGGTGCCGGGCAATTAATGGGTACTTTTCACCCTTCTCAAGTAGGCCAAAAAGAATGAACCCGTTTGTAGTATACATCAGCTGGAAGAATTGAAATATCACAACCTTTTTCACTTTAGGATCGTTAGTTTTTAATAATGAGATCCATTGTAACGTACTAACCCTAATCCCAAGTTGGAGTGATTTTTTCGGGAAAGGAAGTTGTGCAAAAATTTCATTTCATTGTTTGTGTAGCCGGTGGAAAAAAGTCGAATTTGGTGCCTTGAAATATGGTCATAGATATGTAGAAATGAAATCAGGTTAGTGTTTAAAGTTCTTATACTTGGACACATCATATCTAGGCCTTGGCTGTCACTTCGTTAGACATGGTACGCCAAAACTCGACACATTTGTGACCTTCTGTTAGGGCTTCCTTGGAGCTTATTAGATTAGGAGGTGTAGCCAACATGATATTATTATTGCTTCCTCTAAATCAGAGGTTCAAACCCGACGTGATAAATCTCAATCACCAACCCAGTAACAATCATTCAACAAACTTGCTAGATTTGGCGTCATTTAGCTTTCTGTTATGTTGTACATGTAGCTACTGCACGAAAATCATTAAACCGTATAGATAAAAAAAATAGTCACTATATTAATTAACTTAAATATCATTTTATAAGAAAAAAATTATTGGTATTTATGAATAAAAAGATATTATTAATTTGTGAATTAGCATTTAAATTGATGTCTAAAACTTTAATAGTTGATATTAGAGATTAATTTATACTCTAATTCATAATTAATTATAATTTTTTATTCATAAAAATAATTTTAGATATCAATAATTTTTAATTAATAAAAATATATATAATTTAGTTAATATAATAATTAATTATTTTAATCTCTAAAATTGATTGATATTCACTTCCCTGACATCATAGCATGAGAAACATCAAGTTCAGGCAATAATGGCAGTGAAACTCCTCCACCAGTGAGGTTTCCACAGACAAGATCCAATATTAAACCCATTTAGAGTTTATTACATCCATCTAGGTGAAAATCCTTCTATGACCATTGTACCTCCATTAGTCATCAATGGATCTTTGCCATGCCTCATGTGTTCAATTCAACAACCTTTGATGTTTGGGAGGGTTGCAACAAATTAGTGTTCTCTTGGATTCTCAATTTAGTTGAACCCACTACTTCACAAACATAATCTACATCGAAGTTGTTCTTACAGCATTGAAATTGTCGAGTAATTGTTTTTTCACAGGCAAATTGAGTTAGAGTGCTAAGTTACAGGAGGAATTGATGTCCTTAAGACAAGGTGCAAATTCTGTTACTCATTACTTTATAGAAATGACGGTATGAAATTAGATAATTTCAGGTCTCTTCCAGTTTGTGTATGTTTTGCGAAGTGTATCTGTGTAGCTAGCACCACAGAAAACATTTTCATAAAGAAAATAGCATTATGGAACTCCTTGGTACGTATTTGCTTTTGTACAAATTAAGTAGAATTGAGTTTCTAACGCAAAATTAATGTGTTTGGTTTCCAAAATCATTAAAAAGATAAAAAATTCATGTTGAATGAGAAACAATTAATTATTATTTCAGTAAAAAATCAATTTAACTGGAATCAATTCTCTAACGCTCAACCAAACATATCCTAAGTCATGAATTTGATGTTATTAGAACTCAAATTTTAATGATGGTACCTTTGCTGATGTCAACAAGGTTCACTTGTTGAAGAGATTTTGTACTCTCATTGTTGGTGTCCAAAACACCATATTAAGTCCTTTATGGTGAAGTTAATGATATTAAACACCTAAGGGTTTTTTTGGTGCTTGTGCTATTGTTTTACTATTTCTTCTAATAGAGGTAAATTTGATACTCAAGCCCATAAGTGTGACTCTATTGAATACAAATTAGGTACAATAGGTTATTTAGTATACAATTTGATTACAAACTAGTTGCAAGTATGTAGAAGTATTAATATTAAAGAACTTGTCTCTCCTTACCTATTAAAGGTAACAAAGTCTGTCTACACACAACCTTTCTTCACCACCTACTATCTTTGAAACTTCCTCTTCTTTCCAACCAAGTAATGAGCAGACTTCCCACATTTTAGAAATATAATTTTCTTATGTTTTATATTATACAATTTAAAAAATAATTTTCATCTGATTTTAATACAAATTGTATATTCCAAAATATAAAAAAATGTATCGTAGATTTTACATTCCAAAATACAAAATTTTATGGAGGTGCAGGAAGAAATCGCCACAAATTTATAAATGAGAATGCATTATGAAATTCCTTTGCGGGCGTGGGCTAAATGGTGCATTTGATGTTCTTAGAACTCAAATTTTAATGATGAGGCCATTTCCTGATGTCAGTAAGGTTTTTTTCTTCTTCTTAGTACTACAAGATGAAAGGAGGATTGGTAGTTCAAACAATGATGAAGGCCAAGTGTTCATTAATGCTATAGAAAGTAGGAAGCAATTTTGTAGAGACAAAGGATTTGGTTTTTTTAGAGAAGGAAAAGTCAAAATTTGTAGTTTTTATGAGAGAATTGGACACTTAGTTGACTGTGCTATGAGAAGTATGATTATCCAAGCAATTTGAAAAGGAATAGTTATAACAAAATGCAAAAGTTAATCCATGACTCGCCGAACTTTAATTTTTTCCTTGATCAGGGCCTAGGTAATTTAAATGCTCCCTTTGCAGTGTCACTTCGTCCATGTTACATGTAACGGGCTTAGGCCCATTATATTGTATTTTTTATTTATAAATATATAATCTTATGCGCTTTACACACATTAGGAATTCAACTTATGCTTCTCTCTTTTATTTTAGCATAATATTTAGAGTTAAGTGGAGTTAAGTTTAATCTATGTCCCCGAAGACAAGTGGATTCACCTATACTAAATTTTTAGTTTTTTTTTTTTTTAAATTTCTAGCATTATTCTTAGTTTGTTTTTTCTCCAACCATTGTTTTCGCCATCACTATGCTACCACCTGATACAGGCAACTGCACAAATCTGAGGTTGAATCACAAACAAACTAGCAGGTAATTTCCACAACAATTTCAAATATTTTGTCAAAATCTCATTCGTCATTCACAGGTATAAAACAATTACCAATCATACTCGTAACAAATGTTGAAGATAGAGAGATAGATTGCATAAAAGCTCCACATAACATAATCTTAAAACGGTTCTTTTAAGGTCTTGGACTTCCCATAAAACCATGAACACACAAAAAAGTACAAACATAGAAAGCGAACTAAAAAGAAATGAGTATAACTTCTCCTAATAGCACACTTCCAATACTAGTTCTAAGCCATCAGCATAATAAAACATAATAAATATACTACCATGACATAATTAAACAAGCCGAAGAATTAATTGTTAAAACCTTTCAATCTACCATAATTTCATGGAAGATTGAGAGGACTTGACGATGAAGGATATTTTTATCATCCACTGCTTGCTCAGTCATTTTATTTATTTAATCTTTTTTCCATTTTTAGCATCAGGTGATTGTGTTTCATTATCACCTTTCTTTCTCTTTCTTGTGCTTGTTACTTCTGGATGTGGTCTCTCATTGTTGGTGTCCTCAAGCTCACCAACATTAGATCCTTTAGGTAGACCGTTCACGATTTGAGTAATGTCTCTTGAACTTAATGCATGATTTCACTTGTTAAGGATTCAAGGAATTGAAACTTAATGAATTATCGTACGCTCAAAGTTATTAGGGGTAAAATTTGATTATATTTGTGTGTTTGAATATGGAATTGATATGATTCAATATGCATGAGATTGAAGTTGACGAAGTCCAGTCTTTGCAATTGTAAATACTCTATGTTAAATTTCTGTTGTACACTAACTTTTTGATAAAAATACCAAAAAGAGTTTTGTGTGTTTTTTTGAATGGATTGTCTAATTGAGTTATTGAATGTAAGAGTTGTCATGTGTTGCACAAGGATTGAATATTGTGTTTAGTTTGGAATATTGTGTCTATGTTTTGTAGTGCAAGTAACCAATGTGAGATTGTATGTTTGCCCCGCACTGCTCCAAATCTTAATGCAAGTTTTGAGCAAATTTATGTTAAGGGATTGAGTAGGCAATTTAAGACTTAGATAGGCACTATAAGAGAAATTTGTGTGTGTTGGCCTTAGATAATATGGAAAGTAATATTCATTATAAATAGAGTACTAAGTAATCTTACAAAAAGATGAATCCGAGTGAAGTTGATTGGGAAATCTGTTTTAATACATTATACATATTTGAAGTGTATGATTGTTGTTTTGGTTGGTGTGTTTATGTTTATGTCTTTCATTCTTCAATTCTCTTTATTGTTTATGTTTTGAATTCTCTTTGTTCTGGTTTGTTATGTTTATGTTTTTCAATTCTTTGTTTTCATACCATTGATTATATAAATTTCATTGTGCTAACTTGTTTGTTCAAATATATTTTGTACTCTTGTGGGTGAAATGTATTGATGAGAATGAAGAAAAAGACACAAGGAGGCAATGGTATTGGTTCAACAGGTGACCCCCAAAAAAGGAGTTTGAATTCTTTCTTTTTATTTCTATTTTTAATTTATTGTTTGATAATAAATTAAGACTGTGACTTGGCTAGTCTGACAAATATGATGCATTGGTTTTGTGACTTTGAGTAAGTTTTGCATAACATTGAGGAGAACCATTAATGTTTGCTCATAAGTTGATTTTGGACTACATTGAGAGTATGTTGTGATTTTGTGAAAACTTGTGTTTGTGGTTGTTTTCCTGTTTGTATGCCTAGTGTTGTTGTTGTTTTTACTACGATTAATGATTGTGGCAAATTGTATGACCACTTTTGGAAACCAAAACTTCACAAGGTGAGATTTGTGCCCTTAGAGTTTACATTTATTGAGTGTTATCACTTTTGACTTTAATTAACTTTGCTTGATTTTCATTGCTAGTTGTTCTTCATTTCCATGTTTACATATAAACAAGGCATTTTCTTTCCTTCCTTGCATCATATTATGACCCTAAAGGCTAACTTGGTTTTCAAGGTCAAAACCTTTGTGAAACCCTTCAAATATAAAAAGAAACTTTCCTTCATCTTTGAACCCTTAAGTCTTGATGAATATGATTGACCCCTTACCTTAAGTGGGAGAGTAAACTTTTTATGGTCATTAGTGTGATTCAAGTTTGGGGAAATTATCAAGAGGAAGCATGAGGAACATACTAGAATTGGTTACAGTTGATGTGGTGCAGTCTTGTAGATATGTCATATGTAAGAAGAAAAAAGAAAAAGAAGAAAAAAATGAATAATGTGACTGTAAGATGGTGTTTAGTTTCACTTTAGTTTTCAATTAGAAGAGAGTAGATTGTTAATGTTGTAAAATGTTGTAATTGCTCTCTTTGTTTATTATTGCTACCTAGAAAAACCAAGACCCTTCTTAGCCTAGTCATAATACCAAATAAAGTCTTTGTTAATGTTGCATGTTTTTGATAACTCTTGACTCTTGAAATGAAAAAAAAATCAAATTATGTGCAATTAGTGGTATAAAAGAGAATAATAAACAACCCTATTTACTAGTGTTCTTGAGTGATATACTTCTTCTAGTGAGGATTGGTTCCTTTTGTTGATCAATGAGAACATTTTGTTATGGTTGTTAGTCTCTCATAAAACATGTACGTTCATTCTTATGATATTTGCATTGTGAGCACCATAGCTAAGAATTTGCAAGGTTACACATACTCTTTTTTGAATTTGTTTTGAAGAATAACATTCATGAGTGTTATTTGAATTGATTGTGTGAACTTGGTTGTTAGTTGTTTGATCATTGTTGAGTAGATGTCTTTCTAAGCCAAGTTACTGATAATAAATCCTTTTTCACTTTTCTGTTTATTTTGTGTTATTTATTTTTTCTTACCATGGTCAATGGCCTTGAGGCCTCCTCACATGGTGTTAGTGTTATTCATCTTCTTTATTTTCTATGTATTAATAATGTTGTTTATGTGTTTAGGTCTCCATTTAACTAATTATCCTTTATTTGCCTCATTGTTCCCTTGATTGTATTATCTCTTTTACCAACTATTTTATTTGTTTACAGGATTAGAGTTCCAGAAGGATAATTGACATTAGATGTGCATGTTGGTTTGCTCATGAATTCTTCCTCTCTCATTCATTAGATATTGAGTCATCCTAGCCTTGCCAAGATGCCCAACTTGTTCTAAGTTTGTTTAAGTTATCAAATTTTCATTGTGAGTCATGTCAATTAAGAAAACATAGTAGTAATTTGTTTAGTAAAGTGTTACATAATGTGTTTCGTCTCCTTTTACCTTAGTTCATTATGACATTTGGAGACAAAGTCGTGTTAAGCTAAATTTATGATTTCAGTATTTTGTCATTTTTATTGGTTGTTATTCAAGATGTATTTGGTTGTTTTTAGTATAAGATTGTTATTTTCCATATTCCAATAGTTTTACAAAGAAATATAAAATCAATTTGGAGTTTCTATTAAAACTTTGCGCAATGATAGTGCATGTGAATATCTTTCTCATTCTTTCCAAAAGTCTATGGCTTTTCATGACATTTTCCATCTAACCTCATGTGACACTTCAATAAAATGGGTGACTGATTGCAAAAATAGACATTTCATTAAAACAACTCGTACAACTTTAATCCATTGTGAGGTTCCTCAAAGTTTTTGATGTGATATTGTTATTAGTGCGTGTCTCATTAGTCGCATGCCACCTTTGTATTTAGGTAACAAAAATCGTCATTTTAATTTATTTCCTATTGAACCTCTTCATTCCTTACCACTTAGAATCTTTGTGTCTACATGCTTTGTTCATAATTTTTGTCTTGGTCTTCATTAATTATTTGCTAGGTTGCACAAATGTCTTTTTAATATTCATTATATCACAAAAAAGGTACACATGTTTATCTCATTCTCTTAATCGCTATTAAATTTAGCTAATGTCACATTCCCCAGGTCTTCCCTTTACTTCAAGTCCAATCCTTCTTCTATTGTATCTACATTTGATCAAGTCATTATCCTAATTGTTTTTTATCCTCCTATTGTGTATAGTGTACCTACAAATTGCCCACTTTTGTCACATCTTTAGGTGTATAATACTCGATAGATTTCCCATCCTTCACCAAACGACTCTCTTATAGTCACAACTCCTCCATCTTCGATTTTGATAGTTGAATATGGTATTCCCATTGTCCTTTGAAAAGATATATGTATATATTTCACCCATAGTTTTTTTCCTCATTATATTGATTTAAGTTATCATAAACTATCTCATTCACTTTATACTTGTTTGTCTATTTTTTGTGTCAATTCAGGTGATACCTTAGTTCATCCTAATTGGAGTCGGGTCATGTTTAATGAAAAAAAGTGGTTTTTAGAATAGTTGAACTTGGGAACTCATTTCTTTATCATTTGGGAAATTTGTTGTTGGTTGTAAGTGAATTTTTGTTATCGATTGTAAGTGAATTTTTGTTATCAAAATTGGTATTGATGGTATTATTAATCTTCTAAAAACTTGCGTAGTGGTCAAAGGTTATACATAATTTGTTGGGTTGACTATGATGACACTTTTGTCCAATTTCAAATACGGTATTTATTCATTTATTCATATCCATGGTTGCTTTTCAACATTGGTCTCTTTGTCAACTATATGTCAAAAATGATTTTCTTAATGGTGATTTGTATGGAGAAATTTATATAGGGTAACCTTCAGCTTTTGTTACTTAGGTAGAGACTTTTGGATTGATATGTTATTTCTGCAAATACTTATATGCCTAAAGTAGTCTCCTAGGACTTGGTTTGACAAATTTAGCATTGTTGCTCACCATTTTGGTATGACTTGTAATGAGACAGATCCTTATATTATCTATCTAGTAGTATATGTCAATGATATTGTACTTACAAACAATGATCACCATGACCTCACATAGGTAAAACAACACATTTGTCACCATTTTCAGGCTAAAGACCTTGGCAAACTCAAATATTCATTAGGGATTGAGGTAGCATAATGGATTTTTTATTTCTCAAAGGAGGTATGCATTGAATGTTTTAAACTGAAATTGGGTTAATAATTTAAAGTTTGTTGACACGCTTATGAATCTAAATGTCAAACTCCTACCTAATTGGGATAGCAACTCTCACATCTTAAGAAGTATAGAAAATTAGTTGAAAAATTGAATTACCTTATAATTACTACGTGTTTTTTCATAACGAGTTTTCAATTGTGACTTGATTATTAGATTTTTCTTTTATTAGTTATATCTTTGAACTTTTCATTAGATTATAATAAACTGTTTTTGAATTTCAAACTTAAAAAAAGTAGGTCAATTGATGAAGAGTAAAAGAATTTATATTTATTTTTCAAAAATAATAAAAGGAAAACTACCCACGAAGATGAAAATGAAAACAGATTCAAATTCTTTACACAAACTAGAATATCGTACTTATAATCCAATTGTTCAATTGGAGGAGTCATTTCTTAAGGTTAAAAAAATGACAGATGATGATGAATTTGGTATTAATTCTTTGGAACAATATTATACATGAAACATATTCAAATATAAGAATATCCAACAAGTAAAAGGGATGCAATTAGGATAGTGTATCTAAAATGGTGTTCATATAAAATATAACTTCAAAATTTTGAATATATTAATTTGACTCCCCCATAATTATTGGTCAAGATCCGCCACTGCTGACGTTGGATAACGTCAGACCTTTCTATCCTCGACGTTAAGTGACATCTGCTCTAGTTTCTGACATTATTTTAACGTCACCCAATACGACGTTAGTATTTATGCAAATGTCAAAGGTAAAAAATATCGGACGATGAAAGTTATTTTTTTTTCAGTGAGGTTCAAGCAAACTAACATGGATCGATCAAGATAATTTTTTTAAGCAATTTACCATGAAAAAGTGCACATTCATATTCTTTCTATATGTAGTGGAGAGTGGTTTGTGTACTTTGTAACATAATTTTCATATAATGATAATTTATAAATTTTCTAAACCAATCGAAAAATATGCATGATGAATATTAATTTGATTAATAATTACTAAAATTTAGTACAAATTTAAATACATTATATTTTATAATAATTTAATAATGTTGCTAACAACTTTTATAATATATTTGACTATCAAATTTTTTTGTACCTTAAGTGTTTTACTCATATTTTAATTTTGAAAATCTAAAGTCATTTTATTTCAAAATTTGTTTGTCACATTATATTATATTTTTTATATGCATTTATTAGAATCAATTCGATTATCAGAGTATTCGCCAATTCTTGAAAATCAAGAAAGTATAGTTTTCATCCATATCATTGCATTATTATTATTTTCTGTAAACTAAAATTGTAAATACCATTATGTTATCATAGCGTATAAAAATGACACTCCACCAACTTTGAATTAATTGCACACTCTCCTTTAATTTTTCTTTTATTTCATTTTGACTTCTTTTAAAATATTGAGCTATGCTTGGTTTCTCTAATATTATCTTTTATTTCATTTTGACTTCTTTTAAAATATTGAGCTATGCTTGGTTTCTCTAATATTATGGCTACGCAAAACTAATCAAACAATAACATGCCAACTAGGGCTGGCATGTTATGGCAATGCGGGTCGGTTTGACCGTTTAGGTCTGGTCTGCATAAGGTTCGCACAATGCGGACTGGTCTGTTCCACCCCACACATTTTATGCGGACCGTAAATAATGGTCCGTCACGCATATCCCTTGGTCCGCATGTCCGTGGGCTGACCCGTTTTATTTTATAATTTTTATGATAAAACTTTCAGTGTTTAAAAATTGGGAAACTTGAAAAAGTTCACAAAATTAAGTAAAGACTTTGGGAAATTGGATGGTAAATTGATAATTCAACATTCTCATCGTATTTATACTATGACATACACAATGTATACTAAATTTTAGCACATTAAACAATACATAATACTTGTCTTCTTTAGTTATATAAGAATCTGAGACACGTTAATGTAAGAGTTCATACAAAAGTAATTAATACATACAAGTGGAAGTTTTTTTTTTTTTTTAATTTTATGTGGACTTGAGGGCCGACCCGCATGGGCTGCGAACTTATACGAACTGGACCAATATAGGCCTGCGAGCTCACTACTTGGCACATCCCACATTTTTTTCGTGGGCCTGCAGGCCGACCCAACGGGCCAGACTCTAATCGCCACCCATAGCCAACACTTAGATATTAAAAATACTGAATATTATCACAATATTTACAAGAGCCTTTATTATTTCCTAAAAAAAAAAGCTATATAGCATTGAAGATAAACTAAAAAAATTGAATACTTTGTTTACTAAAATAAGGTTTCATGTATTGCAAATTATTAAACATATTCATAATTTTAATTAGATTCATACATTAAAATATATATAAAATGATAATTGTATTTTTTAAATTTTTTTATAGACTTCGTATATTTTTGTAGCAAATTGTAAAATTTTAATTTTAAAGATTCTTAAATTTTGTTTATAGCAATGTGAAAGTATCATAAAATATGAATTTACACGGTATATTTTTTAAGTAGAGAATGTAATTAAAAGATTGTACAAAAAAAATAGTTTTAATTTAGAGTTTGAAACAAAATTATGGTTGCATAAATTGAATGAAATTAAAAGTAAAATAGTGAGATTTTGAGTTAAATATATAAGAAAATGGGAGCGGCAAAGAGAGAAGGATTGTTTTTGTTTAGGGCAGCAGAGAGAGAAAAGAAGGGAGAGTAGATGGAGGACATTGAAGATTTGCTGGCCGGAAGCGGAAACGCAACTCCACCGGGCTTCCGTTTGCCGTTGGCGGCAGCTGTGGGCGTCGGCGTTGGCGTTGGGAGCAAGCGGAATAAACTCTCATCTTCGCCTTCTCCTGCAATCCCCGGCACTCAGGTAGGTCTAATCATTATCCTCACTCTTCCGCTTTCTCTTTATTTTCTCATTATTTCTTTGTTTTGGTGTCGTTCACGCAGACTATCTATATAAAGACCTTTGGTTGCTCTCACAACCAGGCAAGTGTTGTGTTTCGTTGTGTCGTGTTGTGCATTTCTGTGTTGCGCATTCTGTGCTCTGAATTGATTAATTCGTGCATAATTGTTTGATTTTGACAGAGTGACAGTGAATATATGGCTGGCCAGCTTTCTGCTTTTGGTTATTCGTTGAGTGACAATCCAGACCAAGCAGATCTCTGGCTCATTAACACGTCAGTTATCCTATTCCTCCACCCTCAACACTTTTTCTGCTTCATTCATACGATTCACATTAACATCGATGCATCGTTGTAATATTCACGTTAAGTAATTACTACTCCAGTTGCACAGTGAAATCCCCTAGTCAATCTGCTATGGATACCATCATAACGAAAGGAAAATCTTCAAATAAACCGCTAGTTGTTGCTGGCTGTGTCCCTCAAGGAAGTCGAAATTTGAAAGAGCTGGAAGGGATCAGCATAGTTGGAGTCCAGCAAATTGATCGTGTTGTTGAAATTGTAGAAGAGACTTTGAAAGGTCACGAAGTGCGCCTTTTGACCCGTAAGACATTGCCAGCACTTGACCTTCCAAAGGTTTGAATTTCTACCCAATTATCGTGTGTTAACTCATATGTTTTATGCTTTGTATGGTTAGTGCATATTAGCTTGATTTTTTCAAATTATACTGCTGCATCAGGTAAGGAAGAACAAGTTTGTTGAGATTCTTCCTATTAATGTTGGTTGTTTAGGTGCCTGCACTTATTGCAAGACAAAGCATGCTCGGGGTCACCTAGGAAGTTACACAATTGATAGCCTTGTAAGTACACTGACAGTGAATTATAATGTGTGTTTGTGTTCCTTTTACTATTCATTTTGCTTATATGTGTGTTATGTACGTATTAATTTGGAAGTGCTGCAGGTTGGGCGTGTAAAATCTGTCATTTCTGATGGAGTTAAAGAGATATGGCTTAGCAGTGAGGACACTGGAGCATATGGTAATTTTGATTGTTGGCCAGCATCCTTCAATATCTTTCACTGATTTAAGATATTTGTAGCTTTTAATTTAATGAAGTTTCATCTTCAGGTTACTCAAAATGTTATGAAATGGGGAGTGTGTTTTATATCAATGGTTTCTTGGGTCATGATGTTTTACAGGTCGTGACATTGGTGTGAATCTTCCAACTTTGTTGAAGGCCTTAGTGGCAGAACTACCAGCTGATGCAAGCACAATGCTACGTATTGGAATGACCAATCCACCTTATATCCTTGAACACTTGAAAGAGATAGCTGAGATTTTGCGGCATCCTTGTGTGTACTCTTTTCTCCATGTACCAGTTCAGTCGGGAAGTGATACTGTTTTGACCGTAAGTCATAAAAAATATTGGTGAGGTTGTGTACTATAGTATGCACCATATAATTTACTAACTAATTTGATTTATCAGGCAATGAATAGGGAATATACTGTGAGCGAGTTCAGGACTGTTGTAGATACTCTAACCGAGCTTGTGCCAGAGATGCAGATTGCCACTGATATAATATGTGGATTTCCTGGTTAGTGGAAGATCTTTGTTATGTTCTGTAACATACTGTTTCCTGATATGCATCTGTGTGCAATAAACCTACAGTGTAAGATAACTATGGTAATTTTGAATAATTTTGTATAAAAACATGTCAAGCTGGATTCTAAGCTTGAGGTTCTTATCAACTTTAATAATAAATGACATGTTAAATAGATATTACAATTGGGGTGAGTCTTTTGTGAACTGGAAGTGTGAAAAAATGCGTATGATTGAACTGGTTTCGAATTTATATTGATACGAGTTTAAGAAGAAAACTAGTGTATTGATCTTGGTAACACTTATTTCTTGGGCATTTTCAGGTGAAACTGATGAAGATTTTGTGCAGACTGTCGATCTTGTTAAAGATTACAAGTTCCCTCAAGTTCATATTTCACAATTTTATCCTCGACCAGGTTTGGGTGATCTGCCGACTAACTATTGGATGCAACTTTCATAACTTCATTTTAAGGATGAAATAGAAAAAAGGAACCTAGTCTGTAGTACAGTGTAGAAGTTAGGTTATGATGTCTTGGATCCAAAGGGAGCTGCGTGTGGTTTTTTTCCCTTCTTTTTATTGCGTTGTGCATTTCTGACCCTCCCTAACCCCACCATGCTTGTGGGAGCCTTCTCCTCCATACCTCCCTTTTTATGATATTTCCTTTTCTTATGCTAAAACTAATCCCAAATTGTAATGGAATGATTCTCTCGCTCAAAGGTATTCGATAATAATAGTCATAATAGAGGCATTAAGCAGAGGAGTTCCCTGTTCTTCCGTATTTCATTTTACCCGTGTTCTAGGTGTTACGGTATGCTACTTACTCAGTATAAAGGTCCATAAATATCTTTCTAGATGACTACTGAGAGGTGCTTGTGTGAGCTATTGTTTTACCAGTAACATCTTTTCTAATTGTTATGAGTAAACAAAGAAGTGTTGTTAATTTATGTTCATCAATGATGGTTAAACTTTTCTTGATAACCAGTAAATTTAGCATGATGTTGTTGTACATTTGAACAAATAAACATATTTTTGTTTTACTCAAGTAGAATTCGGAAACTTTAGGTAATATGTTGTGTGTGGATTTAGAGTTAAAGAAAAAAGTGTCGTAGTGGGTTGGGGGCGGGATTGGAACTGTTGGGGAATTTTCATTCACCAGGTTTAAATTTTGGTGCTTTAAAATTTTGGCCACCTATATTACCACCAAAGGTCTGATATCATTTGTAAAAGATGCATATAATTTTCCCCTCCTGGGGCAAGTAATAATAGTAATATTCCTATAAAATGCTAGGGACACCTGCTGCAAGGATGAAAAAGGTTCCAAGTAATGTGGTTAAGAGAAGAAGCCGAGAACTGACAAATGTCTTTGAATCATTCACACCATACTCTGGGATGGAAGGCAAAGTGGAAAGAATTTGGATTACCGATATTGCATCTGATGGAATTCACTTGGTAAGGCAGTCTAGTAGATCTTGAATGTTGATTGTTTTTGTTGCTTTTAAATGTATTTCGCTTAAGTATGTCATTTGTTGTTTTCAATTCATTTGCACTTGTGTGCCTGTAAGCCTGAAATTATGATTTCTAGTATCTCAACACTGAATATTTTTATTACTATGACCTGCTATAGTTCCAAAGAATGAAATTCAGGGCTAACCGAGGTGAGGTTTTCCTGATCTGTCTTTCTTTTGCTCATTCCAATTATCAAGAACGGAGAGAGCTAATAACATGTCACCACCCTTTCTGATACTTCTTCTAACATACTTTCTCCTGTTGGTTAAAATTTATCAGAAGAATAAAATCATGTCTGGAGCTTACTAAATAAGTAGAACCTAAAGAATTTGTAATTTTAAATAAATTTTAATCAATCATAAAGAGTGTGTTCAAAATGTGTTAGAGGACTTTTATTATTTCTCATCATGATTAATGTTGAGAAGCAGGATTTTTTGTTTATAAACTTTAACTGCCTTGGTAATCATGCAGGGTGTTTCAAATTGCAACACTTTAGACTTTAGTTTGTTTAGCTGCAAAAGGGTCTTGCTACATGAGGTCTACTCCCATAGCATAAACATAGGTTTATGGCCTCTTGTACAATCATGAAAGAGAATGGGATGGGACGAGGATATATCTTGTTTCTTATTTTATTCCTAATTTTTGTTCTCGCCTGCACGCCGCATACTTGCGAATGATAAAATGTGAATTCCTGTGAAGCACCCCTTTGAACTTGAGACTTTATAATACTATGTATTTATTTGTGTTATATATCAACTAATGGTTTTATTTGTCAATGTCGAAGGTTGGTCATACGAAAGGATATATACAAGTTCTTGTACTTGCTCCAGACGATATGCTGGGAGCTTCAGCTATGGCTAAGATAACATCTGTGGGAAGGTGGTCTGTCTTTGGGGAAGTAGTTGAGACAATCGACCGTGTAAGTGATAATAAAGCTCTAAACAAGTTGGTTCCGGATCGGGACTTGCATTCTCTCTGCGTTAACCCAGCCAAGTCTGGTGGATTCTCAGAAGAGCCAGAATCTTGTGCCTGTGGAAGTGACATCTGTTGTAGTATCGACAAGAGTGACGTTTCAAGAGGCACTGCAGTGCCACAGAACCAAAGCAATAGAAATTTCGTTGAATGGATACTAAGGAAGCGGGAGCATCTGCACAAAAAGGTTGAGAGTGAGCTTGCCTCGGGATCTGTTAAAAAGCAGGACGGAAAGATGAAGAAGTGGGACTTCGTTGATAAGGTTCTTTTGGGTGGAATATCTATCAGCATCTTGACTATTATTGCTCTTGTAGCAGCTCTTGCGTTCAGAGTAATTTGGTCCCGGTAAAAGGGTTAACATTTTTTTATTTTTATTTTTTTCTGAATCAAACTGTTATTCCCGATTTTGACCTGTACAAGCTGTATCAAGTGTTTTCGCATAGATCCACAAATTCTCACCCTTTAATATCTTAGTTTAGATTTTACGTCGGTTGTACTAATATGATACGATTCATAGGAAATCATTTTGGGCTTTGATATTTGAGAGAGTACGAAATTGCTTGTTTGTAGAGATGTCAAAATGAGTTTTAATTTGTGAGTCAATCTGGTTTATTACAGATAAAATTAGAAAAAAAATTAGTTTTTTCAGAAGTGGGTTGAACTCAATCTGACTCATTTAACTTATAGATTAAACGGGTTTGAGTCGGATTGAGAGTAGGTTGATTCACTTAATTTACCAACAGTTTTTTGTAATTTTTTTATTGAGTATTTACTATCCCTTTAGGTTCAAAATTTCATATTTTTAAATGTTAGAATGTTTTTCAATAATATTTGAATAATTTGAATGTTTAATTAATTTGATTGGTAAGTTATATACGTTGATGCTTTAATATTTAATTATAATTTTTATAGTAAATTATTCAATTAACTGTCTTATACTTTCTTTTTTTATATGAGTATGACAAAAATGTGTAATTTTTTTATTTATATTTTGTTGAATAACATGACAGAAAATGTGTAATATTAGTCATGTATTCTTGAATTATATGGATATTTTCTTAGAAATAATTCATTATATATTGGTGGTGAGTATGATGAAAATATTGGTTCTTCTATTGTGATTATCATCTTATGGATTGTTTAAAAAATTATTTAAATATATGAATATTTAAAAATAATACATAAATATTTTTTTTATGTGTATTGGTGAGTCAATCTATTTAACCCACCAATTCATGGTGAATTGAGTTAGATTACAAAATTTCTAACTCTTTATGAAGTGAGTTAAATCGGATTTACTCATTTTCAATCTATAAAGTGAGCAGAATTAAGTTTACTTATTTTCAATTCGGCTCGTAGTGAAAGTTATCCCGTTTGACATGAAGTTATCCCGTTTGACATGTATATTGCTTTTAGTTCATCGAGACTAGCCATTACTTTACATGTTCAAAAGCAGCAGAAAGTTCAAATAAAGCTGTTACGGGCATGAAGAAATATTTATTTTTCGTAGCTGAAACTGAAGTTTTGGGATGTACATATACCTTCATACAATGAAAGTGTGCATTTGCTACTGAAATTGGAGGGGGACTATGCACATGTTTGCTCTACCCTCTTTAATTTACGAACGTGTAATTGTGTAGCTCTGTTTATTCATACATACATCATTATTTGTCCACAATAATTTGATAAAAGGAGAAAAAGCAAAACGTATCATCATATAAGGGTGTCTGATCTGGAAGGCAATCTCTTGAAGAAATTAATTGGTACTGAAGGCATCTTGCTCCTAAACCGAGGATGACGTAACATGTACAGGCCTACGAGAATTGCCACTACCTGGAAGGGAGTAATGTAAATGAATACGGCCCATATGAGGGAGAAGATGATGAAGATAGATGTTGCCCGCGAGTCTCTCCAATTTAGTATGGCTTGAGCTCTTTCTCCCTGAGTAGCCAGATCTCCAACCACAGTCTGTACTCTACCCGCCACACTCCGCAATCTGTCATACCTCATTCTCACAATATCTGAAGGTTTTGTGGACGGAAAAGTATCAAATTCCTCGTCCAGTTCATCTGGGTGGGCAGTTTCTGCCTGTGACAACCTGGCATCCATGTGGGGTGGTTGCCTCGGCCTGAACCGGTAATTCCAAATCCCAATTACAAACAAGTAAAGGAAAATGGTGGGCAATATGAGTTCCGGGTAGCAAACCAGTATCAAGAAGAGGACGTGAACAAGGCAGGTTGTGATTGGGTTTCTCCAGGTGCAGATGTCATCAAACCATTTGCAAACAGCTGTAACTCCTCTCAGGATCGACATTATGCGGTGAAAATTGGCTTTGCTTCTCCTTAGACTCCACATATGGTAATCCACGTCCAGCATATACTCAACTGTTTCACGCCTAAGGGGTGGCTCAGCTCTGGATAGCCGAGCTGCCACAATCTGCATGGCCTGGTGGCGGAGCCAGTCTATGTGCCTCACAGGTATGGGTTGGACATAATGCATTTTCGGAAGCAAAGGCCTGCCATACTGTGCTACCATATTCACCCAAGCAGTGCATGTGAATCTCACGGCCAAGTGAAGCTCTCCGTTCTTCTTCAGGCCATTGGGTTGGAGGACCAGCAGAGGATAAAAATGAGTGTACACCCTATCAGTTTCCAGAGTTGATAACCGGATTCTCACCTTTCCAATTCTCTGATCTTTTGCATCACTGCTCCCATTGATGTGGTGGTTGTCAAAAACCCCAATTGTGATGACAGTGCATGGATCATAAACCTCCCACGTATATTGCTCATTCCATCGAGGGGACAGAGTGTCAAGCAGAGTTCTGGTTCGAACCCATTTGTTGCCATACTTGGCCACACAGTAAGCATCGGTGGTCCTACCTTCCCTGGCCTTCTGGGGCACCAGATTGCGGGCACTCAGTATCCCGAGTTCGAGGATGCCAATGTTTTTCTTTCTCAAATGTTTGGAGGATGGCTGAAGATCGCTGCTGAAATGCGTGGACTCATCCAGCACATGGTACCCGGCCTCCAGACACATTCGTAGGTGAATCTTGCTCGAGAATTTCTCCTTCTTTTTCTCCGTTTCTTCCTCACCGACAGCACTGGGCCTGTGCAAATTGAACCAACGAGAATCAGGGAGCTTGCTGGTCTCGTGTCTGGGTGGAACACTTCTAACTGATATGATCTCCCTTCCTAATATTTCAGCACTAGGACCTACTTTGTCCTCCACAGTCACAATGATGAAATCCTCAAATGGCTCGGCAGCCACAAACATGAGCTCGTCGTTCCAAACCGGGTTGGTGCTTCTCATCTGAGAAGGACGGGTGAATCTCATCTGGTTCCCGAGCTGTACTCTAACAACAGCGTCCGGGGCTCTTCCTTTATCGGAAGGAACAAGATCCTGAGCTTCGATGACTTGAACTCTAAGATAGAAAAGCTTGGGTGAGAAATATACCTTGGAGCGGGTGTTTGCAAGGTTGGAGTGGCTGACGTTGTGAGCGTCGGAGTGCCAGGCCTCCGGGAAGGACTCGTCGGCCTGTGTTCCCATCCAAACTGCAAGCATGATTTCGCCATTGTTGTGAATTTTTTGGCCCTTCTTGTCCTCCAGTCTGTACCACTGAGGGGCCAAGGGGCTGTCTGGGGGCACCCGAAGAGGAACCTCGGTGAGATCAAACAGAACTCTCCCAACAAAATCATCTTTGCCAATGTCCTTGTCCTTCACCGTCACTTCAAGCAAATTGGATTGCAACCTCTCCTTGGAGAAGGCAAAGATTTGCTTCCAAACGGGGTTCTGATTCTTGTCCAGGTGCTTGGTGAGGCCCTTGTAGTTACCCAGCTTGACTTCCACGTAAGGGTCAAGGCTGCCCGTGATATCCATCACGGGGAGATCCCTTGCCTTTACAACATTAACGTACAAGTAATGCATCTGTTCCACCAAGTCGTAGGTGGTCGATATCTTGTCCCCTCCTCTGTACCGCAAGCGAGCCGCCAGAGGAGGACTTGTCTCCACCAGTCCATACTCGGGGTTTTGCCTTGGGATCTGCATCATCATCACATTCGGTGGTCCAGCCTTCGCGAAGTCAGCCCTCCTCACCGTTTCCGCTGCCGCCTGCGACTGTGCCTGGAACTGTGCCTTCGCTGCAGCAGCCGCAGCAGGTATAGAGTGAAAAGTCCTCACTTCCTTTTCTTTCTTTTTCATCTTCTTCTTCTTCTTCTCCTCCCCTTCACCAACCACGCTTTCCTCCTCCGCCACCATGTTGGGGTTTATTTCTTGCAAGGGAGTGTGCTGATCCTCCTCCGCCTCCGGAGGAGGAGCGCGATGCTGTTCAGAAGCAGCAGAAGGATCGCCGCCGGCGTCCTGAGGTTGAGAAGGAAGAGGATCATGCAGCGCATAACACTTGAGAGCAATATCGCCCCTGATGTTTGAAAAGAGGCCACGTTTCTCAAGTGGGTAGCGTTCCACATGGGCCTGGGACTCCGACAGAGGGATGGAAGAGCCGGAAAGTCTCACCCTTCCGAGGAAATTGTTGTGGTTCCGATCATTGCGATTGTATACAACCACTTCAATTGTCTTGTACGCAAGATCTCTCGGGTTATCGATGTGGAACAGCAGCTTCTGGTTCCAATAAGGATTGAGGTCTTTGTGCTTTGTCTCAGTAGCCTGCTGCTGCTCATCAAACTTCACCTCCACAAAGGGGTTGGCTGAGCCTTCCCCGTCTTTGGGCATGAGGTCGCTTGCATCCACAACCTCCACCACCAGCTTGTTCATGGTGCTGTGATGCTCCAATAATTCAATTATGATCTTGAGTGTGAGCGGTGATGAGGTGATGAGGTGATGAATGAGATATGCATAGGCTCTGCTGATTTGGAGTGTGAAGACAGAAAGATTTGTTAGAAAGAGAAAGAAATGGGATATGTGTTGGACATGCTATTGCAATTGCTACTGCTATTGTTGCTATTGCTATTGCTGTTTGGTGTGGTGGCCCCTTCTTTCATGTGCCTTTTCTTCGGGGGAGATATTCTACTGGCTCCCTACTTTCTATGTCCACACACAATATTAACAACATCCTAATCTTTATTTATTTAACTTTCTCCCCAAAAACATGCACACCTGCGTTTTTTTACTCACTGAGAGTTAAATAAATATTAATAATGGGTTGTCGTTGGCTTTGGATTATTAATGAAATGGGGTGAGGTTGAAGATGGAGATAAAGTTTGGGTGGATGATTTTAAAATAATAATAATGGTGGTGGGCCATAGAGAAGCTACCAAAACACTGAAGTAGTGCAATGTTTAATAAATAATTTGAAAGATGCAAAAGCAGAAATCTCCCTTTCAAAGGAGTTAAGTCTGCTTTCTCCTAAAGTTGGGCAAAACAATAATGGTGGTTTTGGTGGTGGCGGTGATGCTAAGTAGTATATACTGCTGCCTACGTTTTTTGCTTTTGCTTTCAGAGATCAAAAGAAGGTTCAAAGTGGGGAGGTTTGGTTTTGGCATATGCATATGCAAATAAATGCAAACGCATGGTCCCAAACTAACTTTTCTCTTTTCCACTTCCAAACGTGCATGTCAATTTCTCATTCTCCTCTTTTTCCCTTTTTCACTTCATTTCATTTTATTTATTTGTTGTTTTTCATCCCTGTAAATGTTTTTTTACAACTCATCTCTCTCGTTAAACCTTTTCTGCTTCTGCTTCCTTATATTCTTAATATTATATTTTGTTAATATTTTGTTCAACACGTGAACAATTAACCATTATCATATTGTATTCCAATACGTAAGCGGTTAACTATTATCATACCGTACATAGAATAAAAGTAGTGTCAGCATTGTCGAAAAAATGATTTTAATCATAAAAATGAATTTTTAATTAATCATAATCCATTCTTTCTATTACACTTAATTTATATTCGGCACATAGATCTCCTTTTCAGTGGAAGATAACAAACGTTTTGAAAATAAAGTGATAATTCTGCAATCAGAGATAGTAAAGGACTAATATAGAGTAAGGGGAGAAAAGTCATTATGAATCGATGATAGTGTATACAAGTTCAAGTACAGTAGATAAGTAATAGATGATTCTATCTTTTACACCTCCTTGTCGAACTGCTACTACACAACAATTTCTTTGAAATTTCTCTGTTTTAGATTCTTCCATACTTCCAACTTCAAATTCCTTTATCAAATTTACCCATTGCATTTCTCCAATCCTTTCATGTTTTTCCTTCAAAGGTAAATCCAGATTTCGACTTGAGTGTCATGACTTCACTCTTAACTTCTTTATTTTTCTAACTAAATTATTAATTAAATTTAAAAAAGAATGTTTAATATGATATTATTAGAGAAACAGATAATACTTTTATTAACAAATCAACATTTTTATTAAGTATTTCTTATTAAGTGAAGACTGAGATTTATGTTGTTTTAAGATGTGTATGTAATGATTAAGCGAATCTAAAATGGCGGTGTGTAATAGCTAAGATGTGTTTAAAGGTCAAATTCAAAAAGAGAAGCAGTAAAAACATTTATGATATCAATCTCCTTTCTTTCTCTTCCATTTGCTGTATTGCGTGATTAAAATGTTGTCTTCATAAGATAAGTCCAGAGGCACATAGCTTTGGAAACAGTCAAATATCACCGACACCGAAGAAAAAGTACTATCACAACTATTAAAGTCCCTCTCATTCCTTATATTCTCAAATGTACATGCAGTTTAAAATTAGTGTATCAGTGTCGCTGTAAAAGTTAGTTTATAATTATCCGTTGCACGGATCGAAGTGCCGGTGAAGTGTTTGATAAATATCCGATGAGAATGGAATGGAATGGAGTAGAAAAGAGAAGGTTGTAGAGAGGTGGTGGAAGCAAACAGGGTCCTTATATGGCGACACGAAGGAGGGGTAGGTGGACAAGTGGCAAAAGCGTATGACAGGTGGCGGCACCTGATTCTGTTTCAGCATGCAACGTGGCTTTAACCCCCACCGAGTCCAATGCCACTTAAAACGGAACAACCAATCCCAAAACACACCAACCAACAACTTCCGACAACAATAATGTTGAATGTTTTCGCGGTGAGTCTGGTCATCACTTCACTGGCCGCATCGGCGGTACTGTCTCCCGCTCCAGGGCCGCAGCAGAAGCAAGGAGCCAGCACCATTGTCAGAGAAGGCCACAGAGTTGTGGTGGTTGAATACGACCAAGATGGCCATCACAACACCAAAATCTCAATCTCCCCAGAGCAACCCACACATAACCATCACGTTCTAGACAACGCCAAAGACAGGATCAGAGAGGCTGCCTCCGTTCTCCCTAACGTCGGTCAGGGCATTTCACAACCGGAAGATGGGGCTTTTCTGCATGCCCCTAAGGAGCTCATTTGCGATGCCTACGGAAAATGCAAGCACAGAATCGCGGATGCCATGGAGAAGACCAAGGATAAGGCTCAAGAGGCCCTCCAGAAGAAGAAGGAGAAGGTTGCGGCGAACAAGGAGGCGGCGCGGCGAGTGGGTGATAGTGTTGCCGATGCACTTGGAAAAACAAAGGAAAGCGTGCATGATAAAGCCCGTGATGTGCAGGAATACGCGGAGGACACTGTAGAAGCAGCGAAGGAGCATGTGGCTCATAACGTAACAGAGGCCAGGGATTCTTTGCGCCGCCTCAAAGATGCATTAAAAAACAGTTTTGGATCGTTGGAGAGCCTGAATTCGGTGATGGGGGTGGCCAACTTGCTGGGGTTTGCCACTGCTTATGGGATGTGTGTGTGGGTTACGTTTATCTCCAGCTACGTGCAGTCGAGGGCCATGGCGAGGCACCAGTTCGCAGTGGTGCAGAGTAAAATCTACCCTGTTTATTTCAGGGCCATGGCTTATAGCGTTGGGGTGGCTCTGTTTGGACATGTTTTCGGTAATACAAACACTCTGCTCTCCAACAAGTCTCATGCATTGCAAGCATATAACCTTCTCGCCTCTCTGGCCACTCTTTTCTTCAATTCTCTTTACTTGGAGCCTCGGGCCACCAAGGTACGCGTCACATTTCTTCTCCATTCTCTTATCTTCACATCCTTCAAAGTTTTGATTAAATTTTTTGTTTTCTCCTCATCGTTCAGCTGATGTTCGAAAGGATAAAAATAGAAAAGGAGGAAGGAAGAGGCAGAGATGATGTGATTAGAGATGGTGTGATTGGTGAGCGTGGCAGAACAGAGCATCCACGCACAGGTGATCCTAAAGGGCCTTCCAGCAGCGCAGAACACGATGCAGTGAGATCAAGAATAATCAAGCTCAACGACAAGCTCAAGAAACTGAATTCCTATTCCTCTCTCCTAAACATCCTCAATCTCATGTCTCTCACATGGCATCTAGTTTATTTGGCTCAACGCCTTCACACCCCTTGCTAAGCCATGCAAATTACCTTTTGTAGTAATCCTTGTTTTCTGTCTTGTTTTCTTTTTATCATGTGTTCATATTTGCAAATACTCCCGTCTCTATGTTTCAGGTTTATCAATACACTGTTTAGGGTTTAACACTCCTTGCAATGAAGTATGTTTAATTTGTGTCGACAAGCATGTGCATAATATCGTCTATAGTTACAGAAAAATGATTATCTCCATTAAGGCGTTATTTCCTTCTTTTAAGTCAAAATTAGCTATAATTACGTGAATGTAATTATTGACTCATTGGACAGTTAAATAATATATTTTTTACAATATAAGAAACATTTACACTGCCAACTGATTAAATTCCTGACCGACATAATTCTTTAGATAGAGACAAAATCTTTCAAGAGTGGATCATTATTTAACTGACAGTGCATCTTAACTACATCAGACAGTATTCTTCGTAGACAAATAGCCAAGGATTCACAAGCTTGTCGGACAGTTTCTACTTTTTAGATATACAACCTATGCCGCCCCCAACATGTCTGTATGCATCTTTTAATTTATCCAGCGATATTAAAAAAATATAATTAGCATCCCTTTATGGCATCCAGAGAGTTTAAAAAATATATAATTAGCAACCGGAGTGTCTGCAGTGTCTGCTTGATCACCAAAAAATCTGATAATTCATAAAATAAATCTTCAGCGGCCAACCACTGCATGTACTTTCAGCATTTTATTCTTGAACCATACATCTGCATCTCCGTTGGTGCTCTGTCAGTTCCTGCAGTGTTTCAAGAGTCTCAGTTCATGAAAGTTAGTCAAAACCTCAAGGGCTATGAGAGATTATCATCAACATACTGTGTGAGAAAACTCCAGAGCGAAATTAAAGTTACAAGCGTATAGCAGCCACTCAAAGAAGAGTACCTCAATTTGTTTTTGTAGAAACTTGACATAAGCTACCGCCTCATCCAACATATCTGCAGTGTTTGTTTGCTACAAGAGCAAAAGCAGCGCCACATTAAACACAGCTACGAACTCATTTACCACCCAAAGAATCATTAAAATGAAAGTAAACTCGAACTCCAATATTTACATTTAACATAATATAAATGGAGCTTTCCGAACATGTTTGAATACATATTCTTGTCAAGGATTGTTAAGTATCAGTTGTGCTACTTTTTGAACTATCCAATGGAAGAACGGTTGAGTTGAAAAAGATAAATAAATAATGAAAGAAAAACAACTAAACCAAGTACAAAAATATCTTCTTTTTTTTTTTTTGCAAGAATTAAGGTCGTGCTAGAAAGAGAGCGATAACGTGGGGTAGAATGAGTACGTCAAAGAACCAGAGAGAAAAGAGCATCAAGAAAATAAATCAAATAGCTTAAGAGAGCAGCCTAATCACTTTACAGAATAATAAAAAAAATCCTGTCAACCTTTGGCTTTTAACCAATGATGTTACCAGGAACAGGAATCCATCCAGCAAGAGAATAACAGCTGGAAATGATGTGAAGAAATTCCGGTATTATGCCCCAGACGAGGGCCCCAATAGTTAGCAAAATCAGCAGTGCTCCTTAAAGCTTACTTGTTATTTCCTCCCGAAACCTCTATATAATAGTGTGTAGAGTGAATAGGTCCTAAGGTAGCAGGCCAACCCTAAAGCTCCCACAGAAAGTGTGCAGTGCTTACTCCAAATAGCCATGCTAATTGACAATAATACCGGAAAAAACATTACATCAGGGGACCAGGTAATATGCTGTTTTCATGACCATAACATATCCTTAGTTTTGAATCCCATCGAGTGCTCTAGTCCAAACACGGACCTTAACCTTAGAAGAAGACTTCACTCTCAAAAAACTGATGGAGAAAACCAAATGCAGGAGTGAAGTATTATGAACCAGACACTGCAGAATTTATATTGAGGTATATGAACTAGATTATTCCAAGAGCCAGTTATTTTATTAGTTTCTGGGATAAAAGAAACGAATGAAATAAGGCTATCACATTGACGAACTTTGAATCCGCTCTATCATTACGCTTTCTGCGAAAATCGAAGTTTTCTAATAGACTTAACTAAGAAAAAGCCAACCATGGAAGGGAAGAGAGATACGGAGCACAATGAAGTAGAAAGACACCAAAATCAAGGGAGATATACGATAGAGAAGACTCTTATTGATAGGTTCTCACTAAAACAAAACAAGAGACACTATATCTGTATACGAGGGCTGAATGAGGATGAACTTAACTGTTCAGGAGTTACTTAACTGACTCCAAGTGTCTAGAAGAACTTGGGAGAACTAACGAGAAATGCATAGCAGAAGCTAACATCTGAGAATTGAGGCCAAGTTGGTTTAACTAAAGAATATATATGCAACAAAATTCTGGCATTCATCCAATTATTGGTTTATTCACAATGAATAACATCTAATATCAATTCCAAAAACTACATTAATTTTGAGGGTTTTGTTATTGAGTACCCAGGGCCCCGATAAGGAGCACTTAATAAACTCTGTTAGATACTTAACTAGTATGAAATGGTCTGAGTTATTGAAACAATAATTAGGTCCCTTTTCATAATAGTTTTTTACTTTCGATCCCTTAACTGGTTACTCAGAAAAAAATGCTTAGCGAATTCCTAATCTTAAATAAAAAGGAAAATAGTGGCTAAGCGGATATGGTGCTTTTGTTCAGAGTTCAGATACTATTACTGCATAACAGAAATTCAGAGTAGGTTTGGTTAAGATCACAATCCAGTGATCATTACAGATCATGCTAGTCCCTTGTAGTCTACTTCTGACATGCTTGGTTTACACAAACAACTGGTTTCTTTTAATTTGGATTCCAGCAGTCATATATATCACTATTTTGGAGAATGCTTGGGTTTTTTTCCTATAAGGTGTGCGAATGGTGAAATAGATGCAGCAGATAAGGGGTTTAAAAATGAAATAACGTTATAAGATAAGACGACGGAAGTAGAACCTTATCCATGTTTGGAACAAGTTCTTGAAGCTTTCTGATGCGGTCACTGATACGAGTCCTGCGAACCCTTTCGGCGATACTCCTGGGATGCGTAGCACAGCCGCGCTTTGCCCGAACTCTACAGGGTACCGAGTCCTCAAACGTGAACATGGTGTCCATTTTGATGTCAGATGCAGAAGCATAAAGTTCCTGAGCACACACATGCATTATTAAGAGGAGCTGATAAGGCACAGAAGGAATAATAGAAGGGAGAAGGTGAAAGCACCTTGGTTGCGATAGAATTGGGGATGGACATGGGCACGGGCATGGGGGTGGGAGGGTAATCCTGTGTGTCATAGCGTTGGGAAGGAGAGGGAGCTGCGATTGTAGAAAGCAACTGGGTAAAGCTCAAGGGCTCTTCTTCAGCTTCTTGGCTTTCTTCTTCTTCTACTTCTTCTTCTTCGTCCTCCTCTTTCAAAAGAACTGATTCTAACCAGGAGGCCGGAGTTGAGCGGAAGCTGGAGAGTCTGGCGGCGGATTTGGGTTGCATGGCCCTCTCCTCTGCAGGTTTACCTTGATCCTCGGCGGTTGATTGTTATAGAGGATAGAGTGATTGTGTTGTGTGCTCTGTGGTGGAGCAGAGCATAGCAGAACACAGCCTCTGTTCTCTCCAAGTGGACTAGTGGACTAGTGGATTGGACCTCACCTTCCATCTCTCTCCTCCAATCCACTTCACCCGCAAACTTCTGCACTGCCAGGGACCCACCCTTCACCTTCACCTTCACTTTCATCCTCTCTCACAGGTGAAATTCAATTTTAACCCTAGGAAATATTTGAAATGTGAAAATAATACTAATTTTCCACTTCATTGGTTCAGGTTTGTTCTCAAACAGATAGATGTGTGTGTTTCTTCAGTTGCCGTACCAAACAAAAGTTGAACTTGCCCTTTGCCCAAATAATCTCTTGCGTGCACAACCGAATTCACCAAACTAGACGGAGTCAAACAAAGCTACAGTGTGTGAATACAGTTTATCACATCAGAGACAGTGTTTCTATTTTTATTTTTTAATCAATTATGGAGAGTGAAAGAGAAAAATGTCATTTTTAATCAATTATTTGTCTTCCAAGATCAGATATAACATTTTTTTTTGTCATTTTATTATTGTAATGATTAGGTATTTTAGACTAAAATGAATTAGATTATTTTTATTTAGAAATGAATTGAGTGTGATAAATGGAAGGACTTATTATGTGGAAGCGGTGAGTGGTATTTATTAGGAAGAGGGGAGAAGAAAAGGGTGAGAAAGTAAGGTTAAGAGATCAGAAGGATGGGGAATGGGTCGGAAGAAGTGGTGGTAGTAGAAGAGGAGGAGGAGGAGGAGCATAGGGATGATGTGGTGGATGGTGCGGTTGACTACAGAGGTGGATGCGCCGTGAGATCCAAATCTGGGTCGTGGAGATCCGCTTGGTTTATCATAGGTAAGGCAAGGCAGTGATTAATTAAAGTTGAATTAAGAAAGCGTGTAACATGTGTGAAAATGGAATCAGGCGTGGAAGTGGCGGAGAGGATTGCGTATTACGGGATTCAGGGGAACTTGATATCGTATCTCACAGGGCCTCTCCATCAGAGCACCGCCACCGCCGCAGAGAACGTCAACGTGTGGTCGGGAACCTCTTCATTGCTTCCACTCGCCGGCGCTTTCCTTGCAGATTCTCGTCTCGGCCGCTACCGCACCATCATCCTCGCTTCCCTCGTCTACATCCTGGTCAATCACTCACTCACTCACTCACTTACTCCTCTTCATTTTTTTTACTTTTTTTATTTATCTTACACCATTTTAACCATAAGATGTGTTCAAACAAATTAGGTTAAATTATTCTCTTAGTCCCCATTTTCGTTAGTAAAATTTGAATTTGATCCCTCAATTATTTTTTATCTGGTCTCTATTTTGGGAAATTTGATCCAATCAAGTCTTTTCCGTAGGGGTGAAGTAACGGTGTTAAATGAGGTGTCACGTGTCAGCTTCTGGATTTTTTGAATTTTTTTTTTTATTTTTTTATTTTTTGAACTTTTTTTTTATTTTTTATTAATTTTTTAAAAATTTTTAAAAAAATTAAAATTTGCCACGTGTCAAGTGGACATAGTACCACGTGGCAGTGACAGTGCCACGTGTCACTGTTTGGGAGTTGTCATTTTCTCATTCTCAATTTGGTCCCTCTATTTTATTTTTTGTCTCAATTTAGTCCCAATTTTTGCAAAAATTATGCAATTTCGTCCCCCTCCAAATTGAAACCAAAATTAATTTCTATATAAATAAACACAAATATTTCTATCGAAATTGATATTTCAAGTAAATATTTTTAACAAGATTAAGTTTATTTTAATTTATATTTTACGTTAAACTTTATTTAAAATTGTTTTAAAGTTGTTAATAGAAAATAATGTTAATAAAAAAATTCAT
>Ga0209589_1001906_pt1 | contig 35314 bp, 26 predicted proteins | sample CowpeawhiteBW_FD_187525 | JGI IMG/M metagenome (GOLD analysis project Ga0209589, IMG submission 187525) | Root nodule microbial communities of legume samples collected from California USA - Cow pea white BW (SPAdes) (version 2) | ecosystem: Host-associated > Plants > Roots > Nodule | place: USA...
CATTGACATTGAATGCAGTTTGATGAGTACTAATTTTTTTAATCGGTGTTTGAATACTAAATTACTTACAGTAACATAAACTTGTTTAAAATGTTTTCATCTTAACATTAGAAGTTTTTATTTTCTAGCATGCATTAAAGCTCACCTGAACTTGTTTAAAAAAATTTATTTGAAGGTATTGTTGTAAATTGATTATTTTAGAGTTGTCTTGCAATCTCTAAAGCATGCACTTTGACCCAGACGTGATCACTTCACTATGGTTAATGTGTAAAATATAGGACACTGTTGCTGCATACACAGGTAGAAAGGGGATTGAGAGGGAGAGAAACCCAAATGAAATGAAATATGAGTTGTAAAAGAAGATATTAAACGATAATATTTGTATATTCAACTTTTTCCTGTGATAATGAGTCTCACAAAATGTTAAGAGACGTTCTTTTGCAATGAATCTCACAATACTTAGTCTTTTTAACAAAATATCACAAAGAAAAGTGAAATTATTCTAAGAAACGTATACACCTTCTAAACTGACTTGCTAAGTTTTACATGTTTTTCTATGATAACAAACCTCTCAAAAATAATAGAGGCGCTACTTTCAATATTTTATATTATATTTCAGGATGACTTTTGTAGAAGTAAAACTTCAATATTAATGATAACATGTCTCCATTCATATTAAGGTGTTGACTCAAGTTTTTGAGTTGCATGGAGATGTCAGTTCAAGTGTGAAAGAGTTGGCACTTTTTTTAATTAGATACTCATGGTTTGTTCTGTTGGGTGGGGAAAAGAATGGAGAGGAAATGAAACACAGATAATGATTTTCTTTCTTCTATTTGGTTGACAAGAAAGTAGAAAGAAAAGGAGATTTGCAAATTTTTTTATGAAACGGATTACATAATCCGTTTTACAATTTTTTTAGGAAACGGATTACAGAATCCGTTTCACAGTGTATGAAACGGATTATGTACTCCGTTTCCAGTAAATTATGATTTTTTTGGTCAAATGGATTTTCTAGTTTATGAAAGGGAAAACACAAGCAAACAGAAACTCCTAACAAGCTGGTAAGATGGTAAGAAGGCTAACCTGGAACGCACAACCAACTTCTTTCAAAGAACCACTGATACAACCTTCAATAACACAATGCAATGCAAAAGTAAAGATATGAAGAAAATAAACATCATTCCTTAAAAAAAAGAAATAAAAGTGATACAAACCAGAGGGACCACCACCACAAGGAACGAATGGACCACGGAATGAATGAAGGACAGAAAAGGACCACGGAGAAGAGAATGAGAGCAACTGGAATGAAGAACGACGAAACGCGAAAAGAGAAAAATACTAAGAGAGTCAACTGTTGGGGGTGCAGGAGGTTGGTGACCCAGTAAATGCGTCCCAACGAATTTCACCCACTTTTATAAATGATGGTATAACGGTCTTTTTTTAGGGATACAGAAGAAGTCTTGGAGGTACAGGGAGAAGGCGCCTGAACATTAACAGTGAGATGATTCAATGTCCATGGACCTATATGATATTGATATAAGTTCGAAAGGAAGGAAAAACAAGTTAATCTACTTAGTTTGGAATTAATGGCAAAATCTAATACAAAATACAAGGTTTCAAAATTATAAAATTGTAAAAGTAAATAGTTAGATGGATATAAAGTTGTAAAAAGTTATGTTATTATATAGGAAAAAGGTTCGTTTATTGATATCGTCGGTAGGTAATATAGATTTCTTTCGTAAGTTATTATTTATAAGTTTTATAAATAGAAAATATATATGAACTTAATTTATATGTAATTATTTATAGATATTATGTATGAATTATGTCATATTAATTTATTTATGGATTTCAAAATCAGTAGATAACTGTTACTTATTTTTATTTCAGAATTTTAAGTATTTTATACGGATATTTTTTCAATTTTCTCATTTCTATTAAATAATAAATTTAGACTCATTCCTAAAAGTGTTTGCGGATTACAATTTCGTATTAAAGAAATTATGTTTACAAAACGTAACTTCAACTTTATCAAATAAAAATCGTACTTGACAAAAACCATTTTTATTCATGTTTTTTCTCATGGATATCATTTAGAGAGCACCAAAATAGTGAGATGGAGAGTCAATAGCGCTGAAGTGAGAGAATTCTATCTATTTATTAACTAGTATAAACAAAAACATTAATAAAAGTGTTATTGTACTTCTGGAAATATTTTTTAATTATAAAAGATATTATATTAGTTGGTAATAATAATATAATATTATTAAAATAGTATATAAAATAATTATTAAAAATAAAATGAATAGAGAGAATAATTATTAATTAATAAAAAAAAGAAAAAAAATAAATAATTTTATAAATAATAAATAAAATTAACTGTTAAATTTAAAAGATTTAATAAATAATTATATTATAAAGAATATAATATTACGAGATGTGTCCACGTTAAAGAAAATATCTGTATATGTATATTTTATATAGATAACGCACCGTAGTGTTATGGACGTTAAGGAGAAGTAACATGTGGAAGGGAAGAAATTTCAAGAATACCAGAGATCCTCTTAATACAGTTCCAAATTATTATCTATAAAACACGTATTGCAGACAGTTGATTGTTTCCCACGTCTTTGATCAATAACTTCCAAGTTTTGCACCTTTCACGCTTAGTACAATTCTGATATGTTTATCCCCAGTTTCAGTTGCTACATAATCCATATTAGATTTCTTAATGGGTTGTACATATAATTAACTACAAGGATCTCCACTCTTGCTCCATTCACTGTTGTTCCGATTCGTTACCATACCCTCACTTGGAAATGGCAGAAGGAGCCCTGGCCTCTGTTTTCGAACATGCTACACCAAGAACTAACGTTAAAAATGTTAAAAATGTTTCACCTATGGTGTCCTCTTACAAAGAGCGCATACGTCCGATCCTTGACGCTCTTGAGAACCTGAGGCGCCTAAACATCACCAAAGAAGGGATACAGCTTCCAACCATAGTGGTAGTTGGTGACCAATCAACAGGAAAGTCCAGTGTCTTAGAATCTCTGGCTGGAATCAACTTACCCCGTGGACAAGGTATCTGCACAAGGGTGCCCTTAATCATGAGGCTCCAAAATCACTCACTTCACGAACCTGAGTTGGAGCTGGAGTATAATTGCAAACGTGTACCCACGGATGAGGCTCACGTCTCTGAAGCCATTTGTGATGCCACAGATGAACTTGCCGGCTCTGGGAAAGGAATTTCGAACACCCCATTAACTCTTATCGTCAAGAAGAATGGCGTTCCTGATCTCACTATGATCGATCTTCCTGGCATTGCGCGAGTGCCTGTTCAAGGTCAACCTAAAGATGTATATGACCAGATTATGAAAATTATTATGGAGTATATAAGGCCTGAGGAGAGCATTATTCTCAATGTTTTATCTGCCGCTGTTGATTTCTCTACTTATGAGTCCATTAAGATGTCACAGAGTGTTGACAAAACGGGAGAGAGGACTCTTGCTGTTGTCACAAAAGTTGATATGCCCCCGGAGGGACTGCGTGAGAAGGTAACTGCTAATGATGTGAACATCGGTCTTGGCTATGTGTGTGTAAGAAATCGCATTGGAGACGAGTCCTACGAAGAAGCTCGTGAAGAAGAAGCCAAACTATTCAAGACACACACGCTTTTGTCCAACATTGACAAGTCCATTGTTGGTATTCCGGTTTTGGCAGACAAGCTCGTTCAGCTTCAAGCGGCTAGTATTTCCAAAATACTCCCTGAGATTGTTAAGAAGATCAATGACAGGCTTGATTCTCAGCTTGCCAATCTGGAAAAATTTCCCAGGAAACTCACCTCCTTGGTTGATGTTATGTCTGCATTCATGGATGTCATTGGGTTGACAAGAGAGTCCCTAAGCAAGATTCTTTTGAGAGGAGAATTTGACGAGTACCGTGATGACAAACAAATGCACTGCACGGCTCGCCTTGTAGAAATGCTGGATCAGTATTGTAATGATCTTCGCAATGGTTGTGAAAGTGATGCTGGAGAGAAGTTTTTGATGGAAGAAATTAAGGTGCTAGAAGAAACCAAGCGGATTGGACTTCCAAACTTCATCTCACGCACTGTTTTTCTTACTCGTTTACACGATAAAGTGGAATCCATTTCAAACATTCCAATTAAGTTCATTGGCAAGGTTTGGGACTATCTTGAGGAAGTGGTCGTGAGTGTTCTGAATCGTCACTCTGAACACTATCACCAACTTCAGACATGTCTACGACTTTGTGGGCAGAAGCTTATTGCTAAAATGAGGGAAAATTCTATGAAATATATGAAAGAGGTTGTGGAAATGGAGAAACTAACTGATTACACTTGCAATCCTGAATACACAAATGAGTACAACAAACTAATTGGCAGTCAGAATTCTTTGGTTGATAGAGTTAAAGCACATTCTTCTCAGACAGTTATTAATGGTTTTGGTGATGTTCAGGTTAGTCATCTGACTCAGTACACAACTTTAGTTCCACAAGCTTTTGACTTGAAAGCGAGACTAACAGCATACTGGAAGGTTGTGCTTCAGAGACTTATTGACAACACTGCACTGCATTTGCAATTTAGCATTTTCAATCTTTTAAAGAAGGATCTAGGGTGTGATGTTTTGAAGGATATGGTGTCTCCCAGTGCAGATGGAATAGAGAGATTGTTTGAGGAAACTCCTTCAGTTGCTGTGCAGCGTGACGATCTCAATAGGAGCATTAAGACTCTTAAGGAAAGTAAGGAAGTGGTGGCTAGCATAATTGACAAAATTTCTACCTATGCTAATTAAAATTAACGTTGTCTTTTTTTATGTTCGTGAAGTGTTGCATCTAAGGTTTTAGAGCAAGTGTCCGTTAAGTGTTGGTATAAATAGATGTATGGTTTTTAGGTTGCTGTGTTCTCTAGGTTTAGCTTGGTGTGTGTTGGAGTTGTATAACTCGTAATGTGTGATTTGGCTCCTACGTGAGTTATTGTTTTCTTGTTTCATGCAATTTGATAATTCAAACTTATTTAGCATCACATGTTAATAATGTGTTGACGTTTTATCCTTGTTCTTTGAATACCCTAAAGTTCTTTCCTGCAAAATGACTGACTTGAACTCTTAATGTTGCATTGTTTTGTTCTTTCTGTTTGTCTTCAAGAGTATCCGTCTGTCCCTCAATTTCAGTTGTTTATATAAACTTTAAGTTGTACTTTTGTTTATGTATGATTTCAATATTCATTTTATACATGATTGAAAATTTAATAAAAAGATTAATATCCATTAACCTATCTGATAAGAAAAAAAAAAACAAATGGTAGAACATAAGTTAACAGAATTAGGTTAGTTGCTGCAAAATCCAACTTTCACTCTATTTAATTGTGTTAATAAACTGTTCTTCCCCTTTTGTTTTCTTTTTCAAAATTCAACACAAGATAAAACGTGGAATGTGGCCACCCATAATCAGAAGGTTCATACCAAAAGCGCATTTTCATCCGTTAGAAACACATAATTTATTGCAGATTACATTGGGGGTATGAATTAAGCTTTTGCCATATTTTTGTGTGTAAAACTAGGAAGAGACTCCAAGCAGCAAACTATATTACCACGGTAGAAACCAAAAGTATTTACATAAGTCAAAATGGCTAAAGAAAATATAAAGATTGAACATCATAAAAAGCTTTTAACTCTTACATGTAACCTAATTTATAATTCAGAGATGGCTTTACTTGTAGCAATATATTTGTACACTACTAAATACAAAAAACAAAAATAACAAAATAAAGGTGACACAAGGAAAAATATTGTCGTGCTCCTTTGGAGAGACCTGTGCAGAAAGCAGTAAAGTACTGAAGTGAAAATGGAAGGTTATATGCATGTGCGAGGAGTAATCTTGCTTACTCTGGCTGTCTATGATAAAAAATTTGATCCTCAATATTACTGACAGGGGTAGCTAACTATTGTCAACTGAACAATGATCCTCAATATTACTGCTAGTGTGAGTATTACCACCAGAGGCTGAGCTGAATATATGAGTCGATGAATTACCACTCAAACTCTGCTTTGATCGATGTTGATTGAGGTCCCTTAAGGCTTTGAACCTTAAATCCTCACTGTAGGTACTTGGTTCTGGGATTGCATCAGGAATATCTAATTCTCCTTCAAACATTTTCACCACCTCAGACATCGTAGGCCTAAGAGATACAGAAGCATTTGTGCACAGGAGAGCAATTCTAACCACCTTTTCTACTTCCGTTTCATTAAGCTCTTGCTCCAACCTTTCATCAACAAGCCCCTCTAATTTCTTAGCTTGATTTAACTTACATGCCTGCAAATATCAATTACTGTTTATCTTTAAACAAGTAATGACAAAAAAGAATGAAGGGTTTATACTTAAAAAATACAGCTAGAAGCATTGAGCATACCCAATCCAAAAGACAAGCACTTCCATCGTCTGGTAAATAATTGTTATTGCTTTTCCCACTAACAATTTCTAATACTACAACTCCAAAACTGTAAACATCGGCCTTGTATGTAAGATAGCCCCATAATGCATATTCTGGTGCCATATATCCTCTACGACCAAAAAAAAAAGGAAAAGCAAATTTAGATACTGGCAAATAATATTTTGAGATTTATGTATGATTAATGCAAAGGCAACCTACATAGTCCCAGCAACTCGGGTGCTGATATGGGTCTTCTCTGTTTCATCAAGCCTAGCCAAGCCAAAGTCAGATATTTTTGGATTCAAATCAGCATCGAGTAACACATTAGAAGCCTTGATATCTCTGTGCACTATCTTGAATCTTGACTCATCATGGAGAAATGCTAGACCTTTCGCTATGCCAATGCAAATCCTAAACCTTGTGGGCCAATCCAATTTAAGCTGTTGGTTCTCACTACCTACAGAGATCATGGGGCCTTACAAACATATTGCTGAAATCCCCTTCAGAGGGATTATAGGGGAAATAATTTAGGCATAGAGAAATATATGTAAAGATCAGATTTATTCATACAGAACTTCTCAGATGACCACATAGGATCAAGAAATTGATGGACCAGTAGTGACTAACCAAATAAAGCTCTGGCCAGGCTGTTATTTTCCATGTACTCATATACCAACAAAAGTTGTTCCCCTTCCGCACAATATCCATGAAGCTTTACGAGGTTGGGGTGTTGCACACAAGATATCAACCCTATTTCATTTATGAATTCACGATTTCCCTGTCTTGATTTTGATGACAATTGCTTTACCGCTATAAAAGTACCATCTACTAATTGGCCCTGCATTGTCGTATCCCAGTTACCAGAAACCTAGTGTGCCAGGCATAAACAGAAAATTCCATTTAAATAAAGTAAAATTATTTGGAAGTTGTATAAAAACCTTGTATACGGGACCAAAACCTCCTTCTCCAATCTTATTAGCAGAAGAGAAGTCATTGGTGGCAGCTCTGATATTCTCCAAGCTAAAATTACCTGACTGCATATCTCCATCTTTTGCATCTGCCCATACAAGCCATGCGAAATTTGTATTAGTCAGTAGTTATCTATATATCCTATTGTAAACAAAAGCCTCAAACTTATCAGCTCTGCATAAATTAAATAGTGATCGAAAACAATATAATTAGTTTGTTCAAACTTTTATTGCCACTCCCCTATGGATATTTCGTACAATTCATCTTTCAAAGTATAAGACTTCACCTTCTTTCTGTCGCCGTTTCCCTCTGACAAAGCTTTTCCACTTCCACCATATGAGTCCAGATATAAATAGCACTAAGCATACAGCACCGGCTACAATGGCAATGATTATCGAAACAGCAACTTTCTTTTTTCCGGTTGAGCAAACTCTAGAATCTGTTCGAAGAACAAGGTATACTGAATTTTATTCAACACTATTCATATGGTCGCTTTAAACACCTAAAAAGTCATCTCACCCATAAGATTGCTGTCAATACTAAAATGTGTAGCCTTCAATTGATATGTATGTAGAAATGATATTGAGAGTATAAGAAATGCTTACGTAAGTGACAAGAAACAGACATTGCATTTGATCTTTACTAAGAAGATCAAGAAAGCCATATGAAGAATGCTATTTGAGAAACAGAAAAGAGCATACCAAATATAAAAATGAAAGCAAAACTACTATTTCATGACGTTCTTTTTCTCCAAGGGCATTCTTTTTTCAATAGTAGCAGAGTGGTGTATTCTAGAAAAGTGATGTTAGACGTAGACACCATAAACTTTCAAATTTAAATACAATAAATTTACACCCATCGTGCCATGGGGCAGTATTCACCTGAAATCACAGATATAGCTGATACAAGAGGGCCATAAACTCCAACATCAGGAATTCTAGTCGTTCCTTTTCCAGCCCAGTAGAATCTGATCTCCAAGACATTATTTGTGATGCTGATATTGTGTATAGGCAGTACCAGTGGTTTTTCAGCAACATTTGTTTCATTCTCTATATTGAAATTCTTGTGAGTGATTCTTCCCTGAGACAAAGTCAATGCATTAATTCATAATCCGGAAATTAAAGTAAAATTAATTAGTTAAATCGGTTACCTGTACATAAATATCAAATATGCGCTTGCCAAGACTTTTATATGTTTTATCATTTGTAAACTGTATCTCAGCAAAGTGAAGGTTCACAGTATAGTTCCCATTTTGCATGCAGTTGTGGAAATAAGTAAGCGTAATTGGAGATACACGAGCCGTTTTATATAATTCTGGCATATTTGAAGATGGAAGAGATACAGTGTAACGCACGTTCTGGGCCTCAAAATCATCCATGAAGTCCCCGGTGCTACTAAATCCCCAGTGATCATCATCACTGTAGAAATAAGTTGCAGTGCCACCCTGAACATTTTCGTCTCCCGCATAAAGGTTTTCTCCTCTATCATCTCTTACCCTTACATCCTTCCCACCACAGTTAACATGTAAACAACTTGAAACTGAAAAATGGTTGAGAAATTAAAAGTGTAAGAGTTTTTTTTTTTTTGTCACAATGAATAAGAAAATTTACAGTACAAAATTTGATATGCAATTACCATAACAGTCATACAAAGCAAAGAGTTATTTTATACTATGCATTTACTTAGATTTCAACATTGCAACATATACACATATTTATATCACCTTACAATTTTCGTCATTTGATTAAGCAACATTTCCACTCGTGTACACTTTGATTCATCCTTCTGATTTGTGGTAATTTTTAGGTCTTGCATTCTCTGGCTTACCAGTTTTTTTTATTTTAGAAAATTAAGGCATACTTTTTTTAATTTTATTCAGAGCTATTAATATATATGTTAAGTAGGATGAGAGATATCATTCAAGGGGTGCTGACATTCTAAATAGTAGAGAAAAATATAGTCAAGTACAATAAGATTTTCTAATACAGAGAATATTGACGTGGAGAATAAGTTCTCATTAGGTAGAAAAAACAAAATTAAATACTATATAAATTAAAAGACCTATAACCTCATTATTTTAAGATTTTAGGAATAAAATTTGTGTCAAATCTTTCATATATGTAAGATTAAACTCAATGACTATAACTCATGTATGAAAAAATATATATAAACCTAATCGGTTTAATATTTTTAAATCATGTAATTTAATATAACTTACACCGTGAACAGCTGAAATTCTTGGAGCAAGGAACATACTCCTCTCTGTCAATTGAAAAATAGATATTCGGTAACAGTTTTCAAATACAATTTAATTAGTAGCATGTACTTATAAAGAAGTTTGAATTGCTTCTAGCAAGTTGTAATATATCTTTTGACAACATTATTCCATACATTCTCGTCGATAAATTTTTTGTTGGACATTATAAAATACATTCAGTACTAAATTATGTATTAGAAAGACAGTGTCAATGGATGTATTGTTTGCATTGCCTAAGAAGTTGCATACGAATATCCACTATTTATTGCTATATCATTTTCTCATGAATTAAAGTAGAAATAAATAATGATGTCAAAATAATAGTCAGGACTAGCACAGCACTTGTTTGGTCTACATGGCAATTAAATTCTTGAAAATAAATCATTTTTCAATTAGGCTTCTTGTCTAACCAAAACTAGAGAAGGGGATCTTACAACTTATTCTTCAGAATCGAGCTTCTGAACAAATTCAGATTCAAGTTCCTACTAAGTGAAACAATGAGAAACAAAATTCAGTTTAGAAAAATATCAACTTGAAAAATGTAAAGGAAGGAAATACTAATGAAAATGTTTTGACTGACATGCCATCCTGACAAGCAGGTTGCTCATAGTCTTGCCAAGTGAAGTTGTTGTATGATAGATCACTGTGTCCAACACAATAAGAGAGCTTTTGTCAATAAACCATAATAATTGAAGTCCAAGTCTGGTTATAATTATGTTCTCACACTAAAAGATGAAATTAAACCATTCAAGACCAGTTACTGATAAAATATCTTCTACTATTCAACACATATTAAAATGCCATCATGGGTTCCCACCCTGTTTCAATCTTTTCCCAGAAATTAATATATAAAAGATCAAATGGAAAAGAGGTGAAGAAATGCAGCAGATGAGATAATACTTAGCATTTGCTGTTGTATTCATGCCCTTAGAGGAGATTCAACAGTATGGTTTTGTACTTATACGAGAGTAAAACCTTAATTGCAGATTAAGAATTTTGAAGCACAAGAAACTTACATGCTACTTCCATCCTTCAGGACTGAATTCGGTATATTGCCACTAAGCATATTACCTGTTAGGTAGCTAACAGAAGCAATGCCAAACTGTTTAATTCGTTGTGTCAATACGTGAACATAAAAACAATTATTCAGTTTCATTATTTAAAACTGCGTACATTAGAATCATGGAAATTGGTTGAAAAATATCTCACTTCAGAGGAAAATTTGCTTTCAAATGCAGAGATTTGTTATCTGCATAAGCTCTTCTGCCTTTTTTTTTAAGTCAAAACTATACATTAGAGTAAGATGCTTACATAAATCTTAGACGCCTTGCACTTATAATTGATGAAATTCCCCCAACGAGCATGTTGAAACTGACATCCCTATCATAAATTTTTGAAAATATAGAATTTCAATTTTAATGAGGCAATGCCCTTTTACACGAAATATGTAATCATACAATAATATAAGAAGCTTGTATAACAAATTAAAACAAGTCAATAACAACTATAGTGCCGACTCATAAATCTTAATACACAGTACACACATGCGGAATAAACATATTATAGGTCTACAATCTTGACACGTTTACTTACAAAATCGCCAAATTCCTCATTGTCCATACGTATGAAGGTATAACACCAGATAAGTTACAACTCCTTAGAATCCTTAAAACACAAAATTCAATTGCGTTAAACTTCAGACTAATGGTTGAAGGAATATATATATATTCCCATTTAAGAAACAACATGTGAGAAAATATTATCACCAGTAGACGTACAATATAGCCAAGTTTGCCATGTTTTCCAGATGAGGAAAGACCTGCGCAGGACTTTCTATATCACTGATTCTTCTGTATAAGTATATGCGCTACCATGAGCTAGAATATAAATATGATAGACAAAATGAAGCGCAAAATGTACCATGATCGAAGTACTAAAAGGAAGATATACTCACAGCATAACCAAGTTCTTCAAGAGAGAGATATTTGATGGGAGGGGTCCCTCTAGTCCACTTGCATGCATTTCTCTTCACAGATTTTACATTGGTAAGAGTGTGGAGTTAGAAACCATATAAGATTCAACATTAACTAAGAAAGGAAGTAGAATCTCACAGTCTTTGAAGAAGTTGCCAGCTCTGTATGAAACTAGGTATTGTTCCAGTAAAATTGTTATCATTTATTCTACTGCAATGTGATAATGAATTGTATGCATGAGATGCAGTGTTTATGAGAGGGTTATAATTAAGGAGAAGGAACACAATCATAGCTCACAAGTCAGTCAAATTTTGTAGTCCAGCAAGTGTAAGTGGTAAGTTCCCAGTCAATTGATTGGATGACAGAACCCTTCAGTGTTAAAATTACAGAAAAAAAAATCTAAGAAAACATGATATCTTACAAGAGAAAGTAAATAAAATATTAAAAAAATCAAATAATATTAAAAAATGAAAACAAGAAAAGGAATTGGGATGCCTAACAAGGTCTGCAAGTTGATTAGTTTCCCAAGCTCAGGTGGAACAGCACCAGAAAACTGGTTTGCTTCAAGCATCCTAATTGGAAACAAAAACAAACGCAGAGGTTAGTGAGGATGTAAAACAACATACTACCACAATATGAATGAATTAAATTAAAGCTTGGAACATACAGATATGTAAGAGCTGTAAAATTTCCTAGATGCTTTGGAATTTCCCCAGATAAGCGATTCACAAGAAGAGAACTGCAGATTTGTAACATGTCAGTAATATAAAATAAGAATGATAGAACGAAAAGTTTGCAGTCGTTGCACGAGACTCAGTCTCACATTGAAGTTAATTTCATTGAAGCCCATTCCTCTGGAATTGAACCGGTGAAGCAATTGTAAGCAAAGTCTCTGTGCACAGAGGAATTTTTGGAAAATATTAAGATAAAAAAGATGTTGATAACGGGAATGAACCAAATCAAGGTATAAGAACCCATTACAATTATTTTTAACAAGAAACAATGATTAACTTGTTTAAATTGGTCATACACTTCTCGGAGAAAAGGTAGCTTGGCCAGTTGAGGTGGGAGAGTGCCAGGTAGGCTTAGGCGCTTGAGAGTCCTAAAACATACAAACATTGTTCATCAGGGCTAAAACAGAAATTTGAGACAACTGAATGTGGAAATTTAAGAGATAAAACCGTGAAAACACGTAACACGAAAAATAAACTAATTTCGTAGTCATACATCGTCACAACATGACAGACAGTGTTGTCTTCAAAACTGCAGTTACAACCAATGCTTCTCTCTGCTTCAGCTGGTGGTTCTTGCGTTAGTCCAACCATTTCAATACTGCAGGAATCAGCATCAAATTTCCAATATGCCGACCCCATCGCACTCGTAATTTCTCTAAGGGCATCAACTAAATGACAACATAAACATGTAAGCATAAGCATTGTAGTTGTAAACAACACTAATTATAACGTGAATCTAATATCAACTGGACAACTTCCAACCCAAAGGAAAATACTGTTTCAATGTTCATATAACTAAGAAAATTAAAGTGGATAGATAGAAACTATTAATCAAAATTTCACCCATAAATTATTCATTTTACATCATGAGCAACTACAACAACAGGTTACTGAAATACGCTGAACTAAAACTTCAGCACCTCCAATCCGTATCTGCAAAGATGAAACTGAAGATACCTTCTTCTTGGGGTAATTTTGATGCAGAAACTCTCAGCAAGCGGAAGCAACTTAGAGCAATAAAAAGGAAGACAAAGAAATTGGCAACTCCCATGTTGCTCTAAGGGGTGAAAAAGAAGCACCAGATTGGCTAAGCTATAACCTCTACTATTCAAGTCTCATTTTTCTTTCACTGCAGCTACCTTACGTGCAATAATTGAGTTGAAGGAACCTAACTAAGTTGGAGAATGGAGATGATGGATCTGAACATGGAACAGTCCGAGTCAAAGACACTGTCACTATATTAATTACGTGTTTGCATTTTCCAGACGGTGCATTCATTTGAATTTTTTTCTTAAACTTTATGCATTAAACAAGTGAATATTTCTATACTTCCTCCATTGTAAAGTACCTTTCGTACGAATGATTTAGGAAAAACAATAAATACATATATGTTTTTATACATTTTTATTAAAATACTCACACTTTCAATAAATACGAAGAATAGAGTAATTGTGATAATTGAACAATTAATATATTCATTTAGACAAGAGATACTAAAAAAAATTAATAGTCCACTGTAAAAATATTTATTTTAGAGTAAATTTTAAACAGTGAAAAAGTACAGTACACTAAAATACGAATATGAAAATAGACATTAAAGTCAGTAAACGAAATGCACATCCGTACCAGAATATGAGAAGTTTAGAGTCAGTGAATGAAAATCAATAAATTACTGAGAAGGTGATAAAAATTATGACATGGTATTTTAATATATTCAAAATTTATTATTATGTAATATTGACATATATTTTTTAATAAAAATACTTCTTTGATTTTTCAAAGTGAATCGTTTATCGTATAGAATTAGATTTAGTTGCAACTATGAATATTTGTTATTTTAGTATATTTTTGTTTGAAGTGCTGTTGCCCCTAATTACATATGTCCCCGCAGCCGTATTAATTTAAAAACAAATGAAATGAATAATAGTGTGAGTCAACATTTGGTTTCATGAATACCACCAAGAAAAACACTTGCAAAGAAGTGAGAAAATTCAAAAAAGCTATAGTTCAACAAACGAGGTTGAACACCAAGTTTTGACATTCAACGAATCTCGTTAATTGTGAAGCAATACCAAAGATCGATGGTTTTCAGGGGGCTGAAAAACTAAATATATTCCGCTTATATAAGTAGGGGCCTTTTGGTATTTCGTGATTTGACGAGGATGGTACTATAATAGACTACGTTACGTTAAAAGTCCTCTAACTTTTTAAAAATACCTAATTAAGTTATTTTCATTAGATCCACGATTACGCTTCGTTTTTTCTACATGTCACGTGTTTGTTTTTAATTTTTAATTTTTTTTTTGTCATCTGATAAATTATTGTTGGATCACGTCACAATAATAGTGTCATATATATATATATATATATATATAATACCACATAATAGTATTACATGATAATATTTTTTATTTTACTTAGTTTTTATATTTTAAATTTATACATCAAATTACTATTTAAATATTTAAATTAATTTTATTCTGTACATTTTTAATTTCAATAAGAAAATCTTAATTTTAAATTTTAAATTCTTCTAAGATATTAAAAATGTTAACATAAAATGGCATTTATAATTTTTAAATTTTAATATTTGAAATAATTTAAAAATATATTTTTCTTTATTAATTTATTTATAAATTTAATATTACAAATACATTTATATGTTTAACTTAAAACATAGGAAGAGCTCAAAAAATGCTATAAAGCAATTTTACATGAAAAATAAAAGCAAGTTAATAAACAAATAGAAGGAGTGTATATAATAAAAGTCCAGCTTTTATTGTTCTCAATATTTTGGGCTTTGGGCCTTTTTTTCAAGTGATATTATAAATTGTTCAACTTTAATGCTATTATTTATTTTTAAAAAGTGAAAAAAATAGTTTGAATTTATTTTAGACTTAAAATCTCTTTTTCCTAAAAATGACTACTTAAATCAGCATAAAGTTTTAATTTACCAATGAATCTAATATTGGCATATAATAGAGACATTTTGATGAAAATATTTATAATAAAATTACAGGCTTAACTAAATATTCTTTCACTAGATTAATTGACATATATTTTAGTGAAGGCAAGATTGAATATTTAATATGTGAATTAAACTTTTTTTAATTATGAAAATGAATAATTAAATGACTTAGGAACTGAAATAATACATTATATTTATATTATTTTAAATAAAGATGCTACAGAGTAGTGTATAAAGATGAATTCAGAATCTATGATAAATAGTAAAGTTAAATATATTTTTTGTCCATTAACTTTTAGTGAAAATTGAAATTAGTCTCTTCTTAAAATTTTGATCAAATTTAGTTCTTTAACGTTTAAAACTATATGAATTTAGTCATTTTAAACCTATTTTGTTAAATTTATTTGACGTTTTAAACATATTTCAAAATTACATTTGAGTTATTTACATCGTTTGATAAATTTTGGCTTAAATACTTTTTTCATCCTCATTTTCGTAGTGTTTGTTGCGGATGGTTCTCATGTTGACAGAATATTTAAAATGGTCCTCATTTTTACCGAATGTTTAAAATGATCCTCATTTTCGCAATTCGTGTTTTATACGGTCCTTTTTTGCGATGCCGTTAAAATCAGTAACGGAGCACTGTACATGTGACACTGTTTTTATTACGTATTACGTTGCATTGGAGTGTGTTACGTGTACTTGTACAGTGTTCTGTTACTGATATAAACGGCGTCACAGAAAATAACCAAATAAAACACGAATTGCGAAAATGAGGACCATTTTAAACATTCAATACAAATTATGACCATTTTAAATATTCTGTCAAAATGAGGACCATCCGTAACAAATACTACGAGAATGAGGACGAAAAATGTATTTAAGCCATAAATTTTCATTTTAATGTTAACACGTCTAAACATCAACTAAACTTGACAAAATTTGATTTAAATTACTAAATTCAAGTGTTTTCTAAAATTAAATGATTAAATTTGACCAAAATTTTAAAAATCACTAATTCTAATTTTCATCGGAGAAAAATAAATATTTGATCTAAATATTACTTCATATCAAAATATTATATTTTATTTTAAAAATATGCATTGTTTGAAAGTAATGTTACCGGTGTAATGTAACTATTTATATTGGTTAAAAAATATTAAATTCAAACAATATATAGTGTTTATTTAAGCAAATATGTAAATTTATTATTTTATCTAATAAGAGCGAAATATTAAAGATAAATTACATTAAATATAAGATTTAAATACAGATTTTACTGGTTTTATGGTTTCAAAACACCGCTTTTATTGTAATTTTTTTAAATGGATGAGTAAACTGTTAAGAAAATTAAATTTAAGCCTATATAGATAAAGTGGATGCATTATATTCGTCAATGTTTTGTTGTTCATGAGAAAGCATTGAAATAGTTCAATCACCATTCCTTAGCTCATTGCTTCAAATCCTCAGTCAAGCGCATTCAAAACTCAAATCCGAATCAAAATTTGGAAGTGAGATTCGCGATGGAGAGGCTTCAGCGAATGTTCGCAGGTGCAGGTGGAGCGCTAGGGCACCCTCCCCCAGATTCCCCAACTCTCGATTCCTCCGAGCAGGTCTACATCTCCTCTCTCGCGCTCCTCAAAATGCTCAAGCACGGTAGGTAAAACTATAAAGTTTGCGTTTTTAACCAATCAAGTCAATGGGTGCCCGATTTCAAAATTAGGTTTTTCGTGTTTCTGTAATTACAGGGAGGGCCGGGGTTCCCATGGAGGTGATGGGCTTGATGCTGGGAGAGTTCGTGGACGAGTACACCGTTCGTGTAGTTGATGTATTTGCAATGCCGCAGAGTGGCACTGGTGTTAGTGTTGAAGCCGTTGATCACGTTTTTCAGACTAATATGCTTGATATGCTCAAGCAAACTGGACGGTAGTTTATTTTATTTTATTTTTGTAATATTTGTGTGGGGGTTGGTTTATGAATTCATTGGTGGTGGTTTCTTGTGTTGCAGACCAGAGATGGTTGTCGGCTGGTACCATTCGCATCCTGGTTTCGGCTGTTGGCTCTCTGGTGTTGACATCAATACGCAACAGGTTCAGCTCCATTTCTTTCTTTCATAGGTTCTTTGGTTGGTTCTTGTATTTCCTTATATTGTTTTTGCATCTACCTTTTAATTCAAAGGATTTGTGTGTTGGATGATGTTAGTATGCTTCGATTTTAATGATTTTTTCTAGTTTTTCAAATCATGGATTAGATTAGGATGTTGTACTTGTGTGTAGGGTAGCAAGGTTTTAGTGGATCCCGTGGTTTAAATACATTTCACGTTGTTGTTGTTTTCTTCCCTACAATCCTCCCTTTTTGTTAAAATTCTTGAATTCTCGAGAAGAATTCAAGAATTGCATTAAATGTCCAATAGTGAAGAGAACAACATACCATGTTGGTTAAGTCACCTCAGTAACCCTCAAATTGCGGCTACTATGATATTTACCTATTATCAATCTTATGAAATTGCTAACGTGGCTTTGATGTTTACTGGTTTTTGATTAATTAAGTTGATGCCTAGACTATATGCTTAGTTTCTGTTAGAAGATGATGACATATGAACTATTCTCCGGGCTAGCTTAGCAGAAAGAGTACTATAAAATGAGTTTAAATTATTCGAGAAGTGAATTATATAACATTTAAATGAACCAAAATTTCTACTTGATACATTTTCAAGGTTGATATTGCTATTACTCCTTTTTTCAAGAGATACATCATTTGATTTTAATGTTCGTTAAAAATCAATATTTGTTTTTTAGTATGAAGTTTGCTTTGATTTCCCGAATAGTGAATTTGGAGTGGCTCATTTTCATATAAAAGGTTTCACAAGCTATTGGTAGAAGCAAACCATTTTTTTTCTTATTTTCAAGTGCGAACTGTTGTCTACTTAAATTAAAATTGTAAGTAGTTGAAATTTCCAGCAAGGCCAGCCATTACATTACAATTAAATACAGTATTAGCAGTAAACTATTTTTTATTTATTTATTTTTACTATGGTGCTGCTGATTAGTATTAGTAACTTGCTCTTCTATGGTATTTCATACAGAGTTTTGAGGCTTTGAATCAGCGTGCAGTGGCTGTGGTTGTAGATCCAATACAAAGTGTTAAAGGCAAAGTGGTGATTGATGCTTTTCGATTGATCAATCCACAGACTATGATGCTTGGTCAAGAACCAAGGCAGACAACATCCAATCTGGGACATCTGAATAAACCATCGATTCAAGTGTGTAACCAAAGAACTTTTGTTATGTGTGTACTGGTTTTTTTTTTCTTTCTTTTGGAAGCACTTGTTCTGCACTTTTTTTTTTTAACTGTTACCGACCTATCTTTATTGCCACTATTTAGGCATTGATCCATGGGTTGAACCGGCATTACTACTCCATAGCCATTAACTACAGGAAAAATGAACTTGAAGAGAAGATGTTGCTTAATCTCCACAAGAAGAAATGGACTGATGGTTTGACACTTAGACATTTTGATACACATTCCAAAACTAATGAACAGACTGTACAGGTAATTTAATGTTTCAAAGTGTAAGGTAGATTTGTACTCATCTGATTACTCATAATAAAATCCCTGCATATATTCTGTTTATCCTATTTTTAAGATTTAAAAATCCGCCTAATATCTTTAACAGAATAAATACTGATAACAAATTAAATTGCGTGCAGGAAATGCTGAGCTTAGCTATCAAATATAACAAGGCTGTTCAAGAGGAAGATGAGCTGCCTCCAGAAAAGCTTGCAATAGCTAATGTGGGAAGACAAGATGCAAAGAAGCACCTTGAAGAGCACGTCTCAAATTTGATGTCTTCCAACATCGTTCAAACTCTCGGAATGATGCTTGATACTGTTGTCTTCTAGAGTTGTTATTTTGGACCTTCTGGTTTCTCTAGCATGGTAAGGATGCAAATTGAGTTGTTAAAATTCCTGTTTCCTAATTCTTCTCAAACCATATTTGAAGACACTAGACAGATATATTCTTTGGACGAGCTGAAAAGGTCAAGAAAGTAAAACTCAACACATAGTTTGTGTGGGTGTCTCCCTAAGTATTACTTCTTTAATGTTTATTGCCGGATTTATCTTCTATAAAATTGTCTTTTTTAAAACAATAATTTCAATTATGTTTTAAAATACCATAAGAAACTGTTAACATTACGTAAACAAATACTGAAATATCCATTTTATGTGTAGTCTAGTGTATAAATGCAAGGTCTGCATTAAGCTCCATATATCGACAATGCAGTATTACTTCAGCTCTGCTATAACGCTGGTCGTACAGCTATTGTAGAGGGGTTTTGTAGCCACGCTGTGGTACTTTCCTAAAAGTAGCCAATATGAGATCGATGTAGAGTGGAAATTGAGCCAAGGCAAAAGGTGTCACTGGCAGGCATGTGACGGCATAGACAGGGAATGCAACTGATTTGAGTTTGTCCTCTAGGATAAAGAAATGACCAACACAGAAACAGACCATTATAGAGGTAATGGACATCAACAACGATGTAAAACCCAGGATAAGCTTCCTGGGAAGATTTTACCGAAATCAAGCTCTTCATACCGAGATGTGAGTATTGAGAGGAAAATCACCATTGAGGTGACAGAACAGCATAGAGCAATGAGAGATGAGATGGCAAAGGCTTTAAACTCTGGCCTGTATCCAAGAGTTGGGTTCCCGAAGTCATCGGGGACAGTGGTGGATGTGGAAAATGCCACTGTGGCTATCAGTGCTGCTACCACGGAACATGATTCCGAGGTTTTTTTTAGCCATTCTCCACCACTCTTGAGAAGATCCCTGTGAGTCTCGCTGAACATATCTCTTGGTGTCTGTTTTTTTTTTTTGTTTTACCGACTAAAGAAATGCGGTTGCATCGTTTCCTTCACAAACTGTATCACACCATCAATGACTAAAAAATGTAAATCATTTTACAAGGATAATAATTGGATTAAAATTGAAGCTATAATAATATGACAAGGACTTATTAGGTTAACTAATTGAATGAAATTTGCAATACACACATTTATTTAATAAGAATTTTAATTAATCTTTGAAAGACTTGCTAGAATAAGTTAAAAAAAGGAATCGTATTTTGAGGATAGATTTATAAGATTTGTATATGTAAGTTTAAATAAAACCTTTTCAAAAAACGATAATTCTCTACCATTTCTGTCACGCCGTTCTTTGCAGCTATTAATATCGGTATCTCACGCACCTTTTCTTTCATGTTAATCTTCTTCTCCCCTGCACATAAAAAGTAAACCTTATAATAACCAACACTAATCTATACATGGGACAGTTATGTGAAAAATTGAAAAAGTAAATACAAGCTGATGCAGAACCAAACACCCAGTAATAGTGTTATACCATTCTTTTAGTGGTTGTCTTCGGTGTTACTGGCCCAATAACATTACCCCGCTCATCAAAAGAATAAGGGACTGTGTGTTGATCATTATTCTCCAATTTTTTCTCGGGTACGCTGCCATCGTCAGCGTACTCATACGTGGAAGCTTTCACCAGAAGAACATCTACAATTTGAGTGGACCAACCGTGTTTTTCCTTCCTTGTAGTTATCCTCTTTATGTTTGCTGACCCTTTTGTAGTTTCATAAGCACAAATATTTTCGCTTTATTAATTGAAAAAATATGCTACATTCATCAACCGCAAATTGGAGTATTTTGACAGGTTAAAAAAATCCATACTCCGCGTGGGTATTTGTGGATAAAATTTGCAATGGGTAGAATATGAGTATTGTAAATGGATATCTGTGGATAACGAATACAAATATTTTTTATATTCACAGGTTAATGGGACGAGTACGGGTATCATAGTATCCACACTCGCGTATACCCGTATCCGTTATTATAATTTAAATTAAAAAATAATAATTAAAATATTAATACATTGATTTTGAATGATTAATTTTTTATCAATTGATTTTAGAAAAATCTTCATTTTTTGGTAAATTTTCATTCAACACAATTTAAATGAATTATTTGAACTTTGTTTAAAATTTATCAAGGTTATGTATTGTATTTTATTTGAATTTATAGTTAAAAATATGTTATTAAATATTTTATTTTAATTTTTTGTAAATACTCATGGATATCCGTGGATATTATAAAAATATATGGATACCCACATAATTGATACCCAACGGATATGGGTACAGATATGGAACGAATATTTATTCAACGAATAGGGTACGTGAAAGTTGTTATCCGTACCCTACTAATCCTGTCCGTTGACATTCCTACTACGAGACAAAGAATGAAACCAAATGAGTTTGAGAGGAATATATGTCAAAAAATTCAAATCATGAATAAGATCTAAATAAGTTCGTGAGTGTGAGAGGAATTCACATTAATTATTTGACTCCTACAATTTTATTCTCATTTTGCACTTTCTGACATGATTTGATATTGAACATTGATCCTTTAAAAAAGAAATGTACTTTCTGACATGATTTGATATTGAATATTGATCCTTAAAAAAGAAAAATAATAGTATATTAATCAATACTATATAGTAAGTCAGAGTAAAAAATATAAAATGAGAATTAAATGATGAAAGTCAAAATATGATTTTCTTTTATTATTAAACGATATTAAGTATGAATTAATGATAAATCAAAAATTAAAATAGTCAACTCAAAATTTCAATAAATAGTTTCATAATCCCTTAACTTCCAATTATGAAAAATCCAATTCTTTGGACTCAAACTAAAAATGTTTTTTTAGTATTATTTGCTCTACCTTTACCCAAAGCATGTAAAAGGCAGCATAGAAACAAAGAATCTCACTCGAGTATAGAAATGGATTTTTTGGTACAAAGAATTAATCTACATTTTGATTAGTTTTATTTTCGACTAAAAAGGTAACCGTGTTAGTAAAAAGTCTTTATCCCCAAAAGTCACCCACATGCCTCCAACTCAAATTAAAGATTGTGTATGTAAAATATATCACGAGTCTAGTTAAAGCTCAACCTTTCAAAATTTAGAAGGATGGTAAGCATATATAATTGATATGCAAAATATATACACCACTCTAAAGCTGAACATGTTCATGGAGCCATAACTGTTCCAAAGATAACTGATATTATAACAAATACAATCTTGAATAAATCTACACATCTTTGGTAATTGGAAGGAAATAATGGACGTTGCCAACTGCTGGTTTCAGATTCTGAACAAAAAATATTGAGGTTAATGACGTCGTATATATGTATAAAGTGAAATTTGGTATTAATATCAAACAATGGAAAAAAATGACAGTTATAATAATCTTTAGAAGAAGTGTTATAGGTGGTTGTGCATATTTTCTGACTACTAAAATAATGCCAAACTAAGATGTGTTTTTGCTTTGGAATTTGGATTGAATTTACTTTATTAGAAGTGATTGAGAATGCAGTGGATGGTTGTGGTGGGTATCGGTGCTCTGTTTCCTCTCTAAGCAAAGTCACTAATTTACTTTGGGAAAACGTGTTACACGGACACTAACTTTACCCCTCACGTATACATAGTCAGGGATTGGAGACTAATTCCCAGAATATAATTTTAAGGTTTAATTCAATTTTTCTAACATATATAATTTTATGTCTTTATAATAAATTAATTACTCATTCGCGTAAAATATCAATAGTGGTGTTTTAATTATAAACTTTTAACATTTTTATCGGGAAAAAATAAAATATTTTTCTAACCATTTAATGATATGTTATGTTGAACTAAAATATACCATTAAATTCTCCTAAGGATCAAAATTGCATACTAATAAAACTATAGAGGAAAATAAATAACTTTAAGTGTGTTACCAAAGACCTTTTTTATGTGTACACTATTTTTTTTTTCTCTCTTTTGGAAGCACTTGTTCTGTTTTTTTTAAACTGTTACTGACCTATCTCTATTTGCCACTCTTTAGGCATTGATCCATGGATTGAACCGGCATCATAACTACTCCATAGCCATTAACTACAGGAAAAATGAACTTGAAGAGAAGATGTTGCTTAATCTCCACAAGAAGAAATGGACTGATGGTAAGAAGAAATGTCTGATATTGAGTTGTTATTTGGGCCATCTGGTTTCTCTAGCATGGTAAGGATGCAAATTGAGTTGTTAAAGTTCCTGTTTCCTAATTCTTCGCAAACTATATTTGAAGACACTACATAGATATATTCTACGGGCGAGCTGAAAAGGTCAAGAATGTAAAACTCAGCACATAGTTTGTGTGGTGTCTCCCTAAGTATTGCTTATTGGGTTTTAATGTTATTGCTGGATTTATGTTGTATAAAATTGTCTTTTTCAAAACAAGAATTTTAATCATGTTTTAAAATACCGTAAGAAACAGTTAACATTAGGTAAACAAATACTGAAATATCCATTTTATTAGATTACATGCAGCATTAGTTTAGCTCTGCTATAATGCTGGCCGTACAGCTAGTGTAGAGAGGTTTTGTAGCCACGCTGTGGTACTTTCTTAAAAGTAGCCCATATGAGATCGGGGAAATTGAGTGGAAATTGAGCCAAGGAAAAAAGTATCACTGGCAGGCATGTCAGGGCATAGACAGGGAATGCAACTGATTTAAGTTTGTCCATGAGGATAAAGAAATGACCGGCACAGAAACAAACCATCATAGAGGTAATGGACATGAACAACGATGTAAAACCCACGATAAGCTTCCTGGGAAGATTTTTTCCGAAATCACGCTCTTGATACCCAGATGTTTGTATAGAGAGGAACATAACCAGTGAGGTAACAGAACCGCAAAGAGCAATGAGAGATGCGATAGCAAAGGCTTTAAATTCTGGCCTGTTTTCAAGAGTTGGGGAGCCGGTGTCATCTTTGAAGTCACCGGGGACAGTGGTGGATGTGGAAAAGGCCACTGTTGCTATCAGCGCTGCTACCAAGGAGCAAGATTCAGACGTTTTTTTCAGCCATCCTCCAGCACTCTTGACTAGCTCGCTGTGAGTCTCGCTGAAGACATCTCTTGGTGTCTGGTTTTTATTGTTGTACCGACTAAAGAAATGAGGTCCCATCGATTCCTCAATAAACTGCATCATATAATGAGTGGTAGTGACCAGAAAATGTATATCATTTTACGGGGACAATAATGATATGTAAACTTACGAGGTACCACTTGATTTCCCAATGCATTTGCAGGGCTTCGCCAGGAATGGGCCAGGGATTATCCTCTCTAAGCATGGCTGCCAAGTGCAAAGCATTGTTTCCCTCGTTATCCACTTTATGGAATATACTCTCCTTCAGATTTTTCCTCCGCAATAAGTCATATAAGTAGGTTTGTCTATTCTCCACTGCCAATAACACTATATTTTTCTTATTCGCATCTGTATCGTGAACAGCAACAGGAAACGAGTCCATGATTTTCTCCACCATTTCTGTCACTCCGTTCTTTGCAGCTATCAATATTGGTGTCTCCCCTGCACATAAAAGTAAACCTGTAATATAAATAATATTCAACTCTCAGCCTGTTTGATTCTGCATTGGAAGATGCTATACATATGGGTGAATCATGTGAAAAATTGAAAAAGTAAATACATTCTGATGCAGAACCAAACACAGTAATAATGTTATACCATTGTTTTGTTGCTTGGGTTCTCCTCTGGTGGTAAGATGTTGTTCCACTTCTGTGATACCAGCCAAAGTAACATAATCCCCTTCATCAAATCTATAAGGTTGATCTTTATTCTCCAATATATTCACGGGTTCGCTGCCATCGTCATCGTACTCATACATGCAAGCTCGCTTCAGAAGTTCATCCATTATTTGTGCTGACCACTCGTGCTTTTCCTTCTTCCGACGTATCTTATTTATGTTCGCTGGTCCTTGTGTAGTTTCATTACCAGACACATTGTCACGTTATTAACAGATAAAAAGTGCTACATTCATTAGTTCCAAATAATCTATTAAATAAAATAATTCGTAAGACTAAATAATCTATTAAATAAGGACTCATTTATAAATGTCGTTTTTTTTTTTATTTCGAGTTCATTTAAACTCAAATTTATAAAAATAGATTAATTAAATTTTATTTTGCAAAATAGGATTAAGTTCTTGCGGTGAAGGACAACACATGCCAGTTTTCCTTTTTTTCTTTTTTTCAAGAAGCGAAATCTATATGAGACCGGTTTCTATTCACTTTAAAGTGAAGTCGTCCTCGAAAACTTCACTTTTTAGTTTTTTTCTTTTTAACGTTTAAATATTAGTTAGTTTTTTAAAATATTTGTCTATAATAAAAAAATAAAAAAAATAGTTTTAAGAAATTCTAAAATAATTATCCTTTAAACCTTAATACAAAATTAAAAAGATAAAATGTTACAAATTAAAAAATATTCAAAAAAAATGTGTACTACATATAGCTTTGTATATGTAGAATAAAAAATGTACAAATAAATATAGTAAATTATTTATTTTTATTTTAATTTCAATATATTATTAGTAAAAATATATATAAATTTATTTATAATCACCGACTAAAATATGGCTATAAAACAACTTTTATACAGTATAATTGTTTTTTACATTATAAATATAATAAATATTTTTTATTTAAAATATACTTCAATAATTATATTTGAATATCTAATCTATTTAGGTTTATTTTATGTTTATTTTATGGGTTAAATATGTTTTTGATCCCTCAAGTTTTAGTGAATTTTGGGATCCTCTTTGAAACTTTATACCAATTTAGTCCTCCATCTTTAGAAATGCGTGAATTTAGTCCTTCTTATCAAATTTTGTTAAGTTTATTTGATATTTTAAACGCATTTTATGATAATATTTGAGTTAATATTGAAACAAAAATGTGTCAAATGGCGTAAACAATCAAATAAAAAGTATCGTTTAATAAAATCTAGAAAAATATAATTTAGAAAATCTCGTAAGATATATATGTGAGATTTATCTTGTATAAAAATAATCTGTGGCTTTGAAAGAAATACTAAAATTGTAAAATCAAACAAATATAAAACTTAATGTTAAAAAATTAAAAAGTAAAATCGTCATGTATAAGGACGATTTCACTTTTGAAATGAATAGAAATCGGTCTCTCACAATACGTTTCACTTTTTGAAAAAAAAAAAACGGCATAGTGAAGGACGACTTCACCTGTAATATCGTCCTCCAATATAAGGACTTGACCCTATTTTTCAAAAAAAGAAATTCAACAGATCCATTTTTTACAAATTTGAATTTAAATGAATCTCAAAATACAAATGAACCTATAAATGTCACTGATGATATACCCAAAGTGATAGACTCAAGACCAATCAAGTGGTCTTATATTTTTCTAGCCTTATGCTCATAAGAGCTAAAGACTGGAGTTGTGTGATGATAAGCCTAAAGTATTAGGCTCAATACGGGTTATTCATGGGAAACATGTTTAAGTTTTACCTATCATTGACTTAGGAATTGTTGAATGACTTTAAAGGTGGAGTGATAAAGACGTGACATTAAGGCTCTGTTCGCTTGTATAGATTATTATAAACGCGGATGGGAGAGCGAGTGACACTCATGTTCGTTGTTGTAGATTATTGTTGATGTGCTGCGATGAATTCGGGAGAGAGATCCAAATTTTCATCCTTCTTGGTTGAACAGGAGAAACATTTTGCATTTACTAAATTAACCCTTTTACCTTTTTTTATATTTCTCATTCTACTATGTATTGGTTGTATCAAAGATTGCAGAATCCAAAAGGGCATTTGAAAAGTACTCTGCTATATTGCAAAGCCCATGGGGTATGCTACCATTAGAAGGAATTCAATCCCATATTTATTGGAATCCTGTGTGTAAATTGGAGAGGGATTTGATCCCATTTTTATGCAGATTCGATCCCATGCTTCGAAACATTATTAAAATATATTATCATAAAAAATATTATTTTATTAATTTTTATAATTTTTTTTTTCAATTTTAATAGTAAAAAAAATAACAAAATAATTATAACTTATATAAATACCAATTTATATTACTTATTATATAAAGGGCAATATGGTAATCTATTTATTATTTTTATTAAAATATTTTTTTAATTTATCACATCACTCAAATCACTTCCAAATCTATTCATTATCACTTCCAAATATCTTAAAAAAATAACACACAATTCATACTTACATCTATTTAAACTCATCCATTCCCTCTCCTTTAAATTTATTTATTTAAGTGAACACAGCCTAAAGGCTCAATAGAGGAGAAAAGAGGACAGTAAAGAAGGAAGGAAACTCAAGAGACCATGGACGATGAAGGCAAAGAGGAGGCATATCACATCTTTAAATGTTTTCGCACTTACTGTGGGACTCATGAAACGTTTTTCGATGGGTGGCAGTGTGGAGCATTCAGATACTCTGTTCCCGTGTGCCGATGATCCCCTTTCTCTCATCCACACACACGTCAACACCACCACCTTGTGTTGTTGCAGGAAAGAATGGAATGGAAGCATAATTTTACCTCCTATTTTATAGTACATTAAAGCTTAGTTTCACTTGGTGCTATTCTTTTGCAGAAGAGATTATTAATCTTCCTAAATATAATTTAGGACATAAAATATGTACTTTGAATATTTTAAAATCTTTTAATTTTGGTTTTCCTTCTTAAAGAAAGCGTTTTTATTTTTATTATTCTAATTTTTAAGTACTTCAATTTCATGATTTGATTATAATTAGCATTTAAAGACGGTTTATAAATCATCATAGACACACTTTAAGTTTAAATTTAAGTATTCCTAAATTGGACAAAATGAGATGGTAAAAAAAAATGGAAACCGAAAGTGGAAGAGATATGGTGAAATAAAACATATTTCGTGCAAAATTGTATCGGTCATTGATTGATTAACTTAACCTTTATGAACTATCATAATTTGATATTATATAATAAAAACTTTATATTGTTATTGTTTAAAAACGATGTCCAATGTTGTTCACTTCGACAGAGTAACGTAACAATTTTAGCAAGTATTCAAGAATACAACACTGTCTTACATAAAGAAGAATTGTTAACCTTTTAAGGTGTTCTCTTAAAAGGAGAACTAGTTTAGTAATTGAAAGAAGTAACTAGTCTCCTAAACTCGTAATTTACTAAGCAGTAATCAATCTCCTAAACTAGTAATCTACTAAGGGACAATCACTTTTCTAAAAAAAAATAAAAATTGATAAACACAACCAGTCTCTTAAGGATTAAAAAAGAGTAAAAAATTGATGAGAACAACCGGTCTTTCCTAAAAAATAAAAAAAAAGTAAAAATATGATGGGAGTAATAAGTATTCTAAGAAATAAAGAAGGCCTTCTAAAATCCTATAAGAACAACTAGTCTCTCAAGGAATAAAAAGGAGCAAGATCCGATAAGAGCAACTAAACTCCTAAGGAATAAAAAAGAAATCTCAAAAACTCCGATGAAAGTAACTAGTCTTTTAAGGAATAAAAAATGAGCAAAAATTCGATGCGAGCAATCAATCTCCTAACAAGTGTCTAGTTTACTTAAAATCACATTATTTAAAAATTTATCTTGCGTGATTTTAAGATTTTAATATAAAAGTTAGTAAAACAACTCCTTTTACTTTATAATATAGAACGAGGATTCGAGAAGTTGAAAAAGTGGAATTTGATATGATATGTCTATGTTTATTTTGCAGATAAAATGAAAGAAATTAAGAAGTTGGTTTCAAGACCCAAAGTTGTCGCTAAGACATGTCAGGTGGTTTATGAAGATTCAAAATATGATCCCTGCGATTGAGTAGCGATTTTGGTGCTAAGTCACACATGAAGAAACCTTAATTGGAAGGAAACCTAAAGTTTCAAAATGACAGTTGAGCCTCAAGAGAAAAGCCACCTAGAAAGGAGAGCTCCCCTGCTGAAATATCAAGGTAAAAGCTTAAGCATCTAGGAACCCCATCTAAGGAGGAAATCTCATGACTAACCAACATGATTGGAGCTAGATCAACATTTAGTTTTCCTATAAAAACATAGCATAACTCTGTTATAAAAAAGCATATTTTGTACATATTTTTAGAGAGAAATTTGTAAGAGTTCTTAGGTATATATTATAACATCTTTAAAGAACTGTGGGAGGAAGAAAAACTTTTCCTACGTATGCTTTAAAGATCACTATAAGCAGTTAAAATTTTCCTAGTTTGGATTGAATGTAACTTACTTTATGTACTGTACTTGATTCAATATATACTATATTCTTGTTTTATATTATTTGATTTGTTTTCACTGCTTTGATAACTTAGCCAATCATCATACTTCATCAGCCTAAATATAGTGAGATCTGGTTTAGTGCTTAGATCCAATCAAATTTTATAATGCTTACCATGGATGGATCCACAACATTAGTTGATTTAAAGAGCCTTGTTCATTAATGCAAGAAGTCATTTAACCAATGACCGAGAAATCATGATGGGTTTTATAACCTTAGGTTTTAATACTATAAGAATATGGTTAAAAGTACATTTAAGAGTACATCCAAGAATACTAAAATAAAGGACATAACTTATAGAGAATCAATGGTAGTGTAGTTGGGTGAAAGAAACCAAGGTTAATCCCAACATCTAAATCAACATATCACTTATCTTTATCTTTATTCAAACTTATATTTAAAATTGTCAAACCTTTATCATTGTGTTATTACAAACTTGAATAGATTATAGACTACTATTTTATCAAACCAAATCCCTGTGGATATCACCTTGTTGTACTACAATTGAACCAGTGCACTTGCTGGATAATTTACACCTTTAACTAGGAGATCAACATCTCCTAAGGAATAAAGAAAATCTCTTAAAATTCGATGAGATCAACCAATTTCTTAAGGAATAAAAAATGAGAAAAAATTCAACGGAACAACCAATCTCCTAAGGAATAAAAAAGATCTCCTACTAATGGGAGCAACTAGTCTCCTAAAATTTTATGAGATCAACTAGATTTTCAAGGAATAAAAAAGAGCAAAAATATGATATGAGTCTTCAATCTCCCGAGGAACAATGAAGATCTTCTAAAATCTTATGAGAGCAATCAATCTTTTAAGGAATAAAAAAGAGAAAAAATTTTATAGGAGCTACCAGTCTCCTAAGGAACAAAGATGATTTCCTAAAATTTGATGAGATTAACCAATCTCTTAAGGAATAAAAAGGAGAAAATTTTCGATGGGAGCAATTAGTCTGCTAAGGAATAAACAAGACTTCCTAAATTCTTATGAGAACAACCAGTCTCTTAAGGAATAAGAGCAATGTTCGATCTAAGCAACTAGATTCCTAAGGAATAAAAAAGAAATCTCCTAAAAATCGATGAGAGCGATTAGACTCTTAAAAAAAGGAGCAAGATTCGAGAGAGTATATAAGCTCTTAAAATAGGAAAAATGGCAAATACTAGTTTGAAAATCAGATGGGAATAATTATCGCCATAGCTTGCATTTTTTATTATATGATTTAAATCAGTTTTAAATAGAAATCGAGATACCAAGCAATATTACCACAATTCGCATGAGGTAACAAAGATGATACATCCAAGTTTTTGAAAAGCAATGCAACAGAAATATATGAATTTCGTTCTGACAAATCGAGCACGAGGAACAAATCATCATCCAAAGCTAATAACTTACAATCTAGTCATCAACAACTTCTTTCAGGGATCTAAAGCCGAAAAATCTATATCAGGAAACAATATTTTTGCTTGGTCAGCCGCGACGTCAAATCCATCCTTGAAAGAACATTCAGTCATGGGTGGGAACGTTTTAATGTTTCACATTCTCTAATATTACAAATTACAAAATGTGATATTAAGGTCACCGTGCACCCTAGTAGTTCTTTTTGGAGGCCCAACATTGTATGGACTTATAGTAGGAGATATATAATGTGAGTCGATGATTAAAATTGTTTAGCCTTATGCTCTCAAGAGCTAAAGACCAGGGGACTGTGTGATAATAGGCCCAAATTGATAGACTCGATATCAATCAGGATAAGTTGGTCATACATTTTTCTAGCCTTAGGCTAGCTAAAGGTTGGGGGTTGTTTGATATAAGGTTATTCATGAAGAGAGAGTTTAGATTTTACCTATCATTGACTTGGTGGTTACTAAATGAGTTAAAAGTTCAAGTGGCAAGGATAGGACATTAAAGACCGAAATGTGTGGGTGGGTGTGGGTGGTGGTGTGGGTGTGGGTGTGTGTGTTATAAATTTGGAAGACTGGAAACCAAGTGAGATTGAGAATACATGTATTATGGACAAATCAGTGTGCGCATGCGTGCGTGTGTTATAAATTTGAAAGAATGAAAACAAAAATTAAGATTGAGAAATACATGTATTATAGACAAATCAAAATATAAATAAGATCTTAATAGTTTATTTTAGATAATTGAGTTATTTCATTTTTGTTATTATTAAAAAAGTTACATTCTTAGTATAATAAATTTAATTTTATTATTTTTATTTAAATTCTATTAATACTTAATAATATTGAACATTGTTTTTAATAATTCTAAATTTATTAAAGAGAAAATTAATATTAGTATTGAATAAGTACTCAAAATTTTAAATTTATAAAGTAAAAAATAAATGATAATTTTTTTTAGGATTGAATAATTATATATTAATGTTAAGATTCTCTTGATAATTATAAAATACATATTTTAATCATTAATAAATTTTAAACAAAAATTAGTAAAATTAAAAATTTTATATTAAAATTATAATTTTTTTTATCATACTAAAATCAACATATTTCAATATTCATTGTATGAATTTTTTTATATATTTCCTTAACCTAAATGAAGAGCAATGTGTATTAATTATTATATAACTTTATGTATAAATTAATATTAAATCAAAATTAAAATAACTATTAAGAAGTGAATTAAGTCCAAGCCAATCTTACAAAATCAGTTTGTAAGATGAACTTATCTCTAATCGATGTGAGACTTCTAATAATAACGAAGTCAAAATCTCAATATACTAATTAAAATCATAATCTCTCAACTTTCAATTATGAGAAACCCTGTTATTTGTACTCAAACTATAAATATTTTATTTTGGTATTGTCTTCTTCTCATCTACCAAAAATATATAAAAGGCAATATAGAAAATAAAATTCTCACTCAAGTTGAAATAAATTTTTTGATATGAAAAGTATTTCGTATCCAATATAGAAAATAAAATTCTCACTCAAGTATTGAAATGAATTTTTTGATATGAAAAGTATTTCATATCTTACATCGATAGGAGATTAGACAAATTTATGATACATGTGTGCAAATTTCACTTTACATACTAATTTTATAAAATTGAGAAATTTTAAAAATCTATCTTAATAAAATTTATTATTTATTAGGCTTATTATTATGCCACAATTATTCAAATATTGAACCACTTATTATTGTGCCACCGTACTAATCTTATTTTACAAATAAATTTATAAGATTAAATTAAATTTAAAATTTATTTATTAAAAAAATAATAATGTACGTTTTTTATCCGTCTTATTTTCGACTAAAAAACATTCGTGTTTGTAAAAAGTTTTTTACCAGAAAGTAACCCAAATACCTGCCTCCTCCACTCAAATTAGAGTTAGTGTATGTATATGAATGTATTTAAAACTCAAACTTGCAAAATAAAGTGCAAACTTATAAGAAGTATGGTGACATATATAATTGATTTGCAAAATATATAAACGAGTCTAAAGCTAAATATCATGGAGGCATACCTGGTCCAAAGATAACCGACAGCAGAAAATATACGGACTTGAATAAATCTACACAGTAATTCTGAGGAAATAATATTCGATGTGGCCAAGTGCTGCTTTCAGATCCTAAACAATATTGCGGTTAATCTGCTGTATAAAATTAAGTTTTTCTTTTAGGTCCAAATATGGTGCGAGAATTTAGTCCTCACCTGGAGATTTTGTTTCGGCCCCATTATTTGTAACAATATTTTTCAATGCTTCGAGGTCTCTTTTTGTTCCAATTTGATCATTATGCTGTAACTTTTGATGACATTGTCTCAATGGCTCGGTCACTGGATACATGGAAAACGAATCAAATCACGATTACAGTTGAAGTTGAGATGAGATTATTAAATGATGTTCACAAGTTGAAGTTTTGAGTAATAATTTTCTCTAAAATTACCATATATATTGCAAAAATACTTCTAAAAACAGAGATTGATTTATACGTTTTGTAAGAAGAGAGAATATATATATCTTTTACAAAAAATGATACAATGACATCTTTTTCTTACCATTTCTCTTACCCCCTGATGTGGCGTCAGATATTTAATTTTAATTTAACTGAAAAATGAAATGACAATACAGAAGGTTTGGTTATGCACTCGCGCGTGTTGGACACTTGCCATTCATCACAGAATCCTCCTCTCTTTTCATTTTGATTTTTCAAAAACGATCTCTCCTCTGCTCCAACTCTTCCGCAAACCTCCCCAGAAAACCCTCCCTGTCCTCTGCTCCAACTCTTCCCCAAACCTCCCCAGAAAACCCTCCCCGCACACACCTCTCCGCCACCGTGAAAACCCTCTCGTCCTTTGAATGTTGAAACCCCAAACTGCTCTTCGAAAAACCCTATTCCATTTTAATCTTCAAACTCTTCCCCCTATCCCAAATCCCTTTGAAGCAACTGTTCCCCATACCTCTGAACCAACCGTTCCCGAAACCTCCCCAAAAAACCCTTCCCGGAGCCACCGAAGAAAAATACTAACCTGCAACATTTTTAAACTTATCTTGCAACCCAAGCGCAATTATGATGTAACCCATCAAGGAGTTTTTGCATAAAACAAGTTGACAGATATTGGAAGTGCATAACAACACACAAATCTCTCCCCTACTAAAAGGGTGGACTTCAATTGTGCACACAAATACCAGACCCCAACACACTTATTATAAACCAAGTGTAAGTTCCTTTGGGAAAAAAATAGTCTGCAACATTCTTAAATTTATCTACAACCTTAAAGTAATTAAGGTGTAACCCACGAAGGAGTTTTTGCACAGGGAACAATTGACAGATTTTGGAAGTGCATGACAACACACAATTTTTTCCCTTCCTAAAAGGGTGGACACTGATAATGTTAATTTTTACCATTATCCAAGCTATATTTCATTAGCAAAATCATCTCTTCCAAAGCTTTTAACCTACTTAATCCTCAATTTTACCTTACTTTTGTAAATAAATACATTGTGAGTTGCATTGATCTAAATATACCACTAATCCCCATTTTTTGTATCCTTTTTGTAGATTGGAAGCTTTGCTCCAAAAGTCCAGATAAATGAGTGACCCGGAATATCAAGGAGAAGAGCAAAAATATCAACAGGAAGCGCCCGACGACACAAAGACAGCGCCAGGCGCAACAGGCCGCCAGCGCCAGGCGCCAGACAAGCACCAGCCAGGCGCCACTGCTGGCCACCACCTGGTGGCACCTGGCCACCGCCGGGCGGTAGATGAGGAATTTGCCCACTGTTTGATGGCTAGCGCCTGGCGGTGAGACCCTTCCGCCAAGCGCCTGTTTTCGCTAATGTGGCAAGTTGGCTCTTTTTCTTCTGTTTTCGCGAGGGGAAATGAATCTTGGACACTTTGGAGCTCGAACAACACGTCTTGGAGCGCTTGGAGGTCTGCTAGGGCTTGTGGAAACAGCTCCATCTTCCTCTTTGTGTCTCCTCCCTCTTCCATTCCCATTTTGTAAGCTTGAGATCTCCATGACAATGGAGAGCTAAACCCATTTTTGTTGGGGTTAGATGTAGCCACTGAACTCATACGTATTTTCGAATGGTTTGAATATATATATGCTTCTTCCATTGAATTCTAGTATCTTTGTTTATGCATTTAAAGCTTGCTTTGTTTTACCCATTCATTGCATGATATTTGGGTCATTAGGTATTGGAAAATATCTCTTGAAACCTTGAATTGGAACAAGATACCTAATGGA
>Ga0209589_1001907_pt1 | contig 35306 bp, 18 predicted proteins | sample CowpeawhiteBW_FD_187525 | JGI IMG/M metagenome (GOLD analysis project Ga0209589, IMG submission 187525) | Root nodule microbial communities of legume samples collected from California USA - Cow pea white BW (SPAdes) (version 2) | ecosystem: Host-associated > Plants > Roots > Nodule | place: USA...
CCCAAGTGTTTGTGAAAAAACCAACATGACAAGCTCCATATTCAAAATTAGACTCTCCTCGGACACAAGCTACAATATTGGTTGGTTTATTCAGTTTTTGCATGTAACAAATTGCCTGCAACAGGTTGAATGAGTTTGTAGTTGTCTAAAAAAAATTAAATATCGGTATCACCATGAGTTAACTCATGGTCATCGATCTCTTTATTGATATTTTTTCATATTTTGCATCTATTAAATGGAAAATTTTATGTTAAGTGGTGCACGCAGTTTTTATGACACGTGATTATTATTATGTTTCGAAATTAATTATGGTCTTGAATTATCAAATACTTTGTTATATTTTAAAGAACCTTGCACTTTAAATAGACAAATGGACAACTTAAATAAATTATGTGAATAAAGTATGAGAACTTGTGTCCTTAGAACAAAAGACAAAAAAGCACGGTACACGTTGGTGCTATAGTTCACATCCCTAAAATGTCGAAACCCAATTTGAGCACTTTTGATTAATATTTCTAGTAATTTGATGTCTTGTTGGCGAGATTTTGACCAACACGGTGTTGTTCTCAAGTTAGCTACATTGACCAACACGGAAGAACTAAAAAGTAGGAAACCAAGGTGAAGAGTGGATTTGAGCTTTGTTATCACAACTTATAAGTTTATCGAGTGTATGTAGTTACTTGGTAGTCGTGCGGTATAAGAGATTTTCAATATTAATAAGAGGTTATTTTTCTATTGGATGATTTTCATCGATGACGTTAAAGTTAAGGTTCTAGTCGAAAGATCCGGTAGTCGTATGAGAGTTAGGTTTGTGTTGTACTGTTAGGAAGATTTTTAGAGTCCAACATCAATGAAACATGAGTGAGTCAAATTTATATATAAGGGATTGACACTATTTTTAACCTAAAATTTATGGATCTTCATTATTATATGGTTTCAACTTTTAAATTTAAGAGAATGTCCCAGCCTGGGCTTAAGGTAGTGAAGTGAGCCATTAGTTCTGCTCTGGTTCCGCATCTCAAATCAGTAGCTCTGCAAAGGAATCAAGCATCTAATACGAATCACGTCCGAGATAGAAGAAAGAGCGTATAAAGAAAGCAAACTCATTTCTTTGCAAATGGCACCATAGCCAACGTTACGCTTTATACTATCTAAAACCATTCTTTCTGGTCGATAAGAACCTTTCGCATGAAAGCGAAAGGAAACGACCGACCAAGAAATCATGAGACTTACACTCACACTTTAGTTATCAAAACTTAATGTCACCAAAACAGTCATGAATTGCTCCAATGTTTAAGAAAGTAATCCCAAAATACAATGTTCGTAAATAATGTTCTTGTCAAATAAGAAAAAAAGAAAAAATGGGTCAAAATGCATGATGTAGTGACTTCTGAAAAGTTAATGGTTTGTTTTGGACAGGCTCCTTGTAGTGATTGCTGCATCTGCAATCATCCCAACATGCTTGGTTGAATTGCAGACTTGTCATTAAATGGCTTAATACACAATAAATACAATGCCTACTTCCTACATCTAAGTTGTTACAATTTACTAGACTATCAATAACCAACTCATTTTAAAATATACATTGTTTTCAAGTCTAGTAAAAAACGTGAGTTAAAAGTTTGACTTATTAAATGCATGGTGGTTAATCAAGACTGCATCCAATTTAACATTTCATCTGATATTTATAAAATAAATCACTAAAGTACAATTTTTATGAACTAAAATTCCAAATTTTTCGTAGTACAATTTTTGCTGAAAAAATTACAAATTTTTCCGTGACATATAACTAACCAAATCCCTTATACACCTTAGAGATCTATCGAGTTGTAGTGATAATTCAAAAAGCAATTTTGTTGTTCTCTTCTTCGTATTATTTAATGTGGCACTTTGATGAATACTCACGTGAGAAACAACAAACATTCAATTTTATTATGAAAATTTAAGTTAAGTGTGAGTTTAGGTCTCACGTTGAATAATAATAAAAAAAATTGAACATCTTATAATAATGAGTGTCCATAAATCAATTATCTAACGAAATTTTGGATCGAAAATGATATCGATCATTTATGTGCATCAAGTTCAAGTATATACCACCAAGTTGAGAATACAAATTATATATAGATGAACAAGAATGAATAAGAAAAGTTGAATCTGTGTAAGCAACATGATGTTGCAGAATGGTGTTCATCCTGTTTGTGCACTGTTTGGTTTTGAAAAAGTGTATGATTAAAAACAAAATTTTCCATTTGATGGAGACATTTTGAATATATATAATTGAGGCTAAAGAACTATGGTGATAGGCAAACAGAAGATTACCCCAATGGTGGTGACCCATGACTAGAGATTGTGGTTAGTAGTGAGTAGCAAACCCATGTCTGGTTTGTTGTAAGTTGAAACATTATTAAATGTGTAATGGGAACTGAGATGTTGAAATGTACGTGTGATAAATATAACCCTGTGTTGTTTTGTTGTAATCCCTTTATGATTAAGACATGGTTGCAAATGCCACAGTCTCTTATACGTGCATGTGGTTATATTTTAGTTGCATAGGATTCTTCAAACACTGTCAATCAGGGAAACCAGATAGTGACCCCTGCTACCATTTTCAAGTGCAGAATCTGTGGTACCTAGGTTTGTTTCACAAAGTTTTTTTTTTTTTGGAAAAATTTTATTTTAATGATTAAATTTTGATAATTTTCATTTTTTTTAAGTGACATCTTTTAAATAAATTTTTATTTTTTCAATTTTTTTATATTTTAAAACTACACTTCATATTATAAGATAAAATTATCAAAATTTAATTGTTAAAATATGTTTTCTGTTATTTCTTAAGTGGACTGACTTAATATATTAAAATAAGTTTTTTAAATATATCTAATAATATTATCTTAAGAAATAAATTTTAAGTTTAATTTAATTAGAAAAAATTAGTTTATAAAAGGATGAGAGATTAAATATATTTTTGTTCCTTAACTTTCGGTGAATTTTAGAATTAGTCTATTTTGAAACTTTTTACCAATTTAGTTCTTTATCTTTCGAAATTCATGGATTAGTCCTTTTAATCATAAATTTATTTGACATTTCAAGCGTGTTCCAAAATAGTATTTGACTTAACATTAAAAAAAAATGTGTCAAACAGTATAAACAATTCGAATATAATCCTGAAATGCGTACGAAACATCAAATAAACCTAACAAATCTTGATTAAAAGAACTAAATTCACGAATTTCGAGAGATGAATGACTAAATTTGATTTGTTTAAAATTTCAAAATAGACTAATTTTAAAATTCACTAAAAATTAAAGGACCAAAAACATATTTAATCTAAAAATGAGTTTAAATTTTTAACTTAAAGAAAGAAAATAAGCATCCTTTTGAGAAGGATGATTAAATCAGAAAATGGAGTTTGGTTTATTAGTTTTATTTAAATCAGGAATGGTGTTCACGTCCACCAAGAAATGATTGAAATCACCATTGCTGAACTGAAAATATGGGTTGAAAAAGATTTTGAAAATAGAATATTCATGAAAGGAAAGTGATTGAAAAGTATATGATATTTAAAAGGAGGAAGAAAGTGTTGAAAAAATACGAGGGAAATGGAAAGGTCAAAGCTAGGGTACAATGTGCATAACATGATAATGTTGGCATATTATTTTGCAAGAATATTGGTTCCACATGTTATGAATGGATTAGACTAGTTCAAAGGCACATGCACTCCAAGACACAAAAACTCACACAATTCAAAGTTTAAGATTAAAAAATATGTACTATGTTTGTATATTGTTGAGACAGGATAAGAAACATTTGTAGTGCAATATTTTAGCACCAAAAGTACAGCAACATTCGTGCAACATTTTATGGCAAAGAGAAATAGTTGCAGGAATTAAACCAAAACTTCTGGGTAAGAAAGAGTTCAATTCAATAAATTAATTTATCTAAAATTTTAATTTTGTGCAGTTGAATTTAAGGATTAAATATGATTTTAGTTTCTAAACTTACAACATAAAATTAAAATTTCTCTATATTCTAAACTTTAATATAATTTGATTTCAAACTTTGAAAATAAATAAATATAATACTTCTAATTTATTGTGTTATTTTTTTGTGTAAAATAACATTCAAAATAATGTTTGAGTTGTTTATACTAACTCAAATATTAGTATGAAGAACTATAATATAGAACGTAAAAAGAAAAATGTAACATTGTTAAGTTAAGATTATTATATTCCTTCATTTATAAATTTTTAGAAAAAAATTATAAAAGTTTAAGATATTTTATGTCTAAATTACAAATATATTTAATTATAAATTTAAATAAATGGTTAATTTTAGTTTTTTAACTGAAGCTAATTTTAACCATCCATATAAAATTAAATAGCATGAGAGTGAATGCAATAGTAGTATTCTTTGCAATCTCTTGAATATGAAAGGATATTATGCATGAATAATCAGGAATGGTGTATTAACTTAGGAAAAATATATGGACATCAAAAAAATCTCATAAATAAGATAAACGAATTGTTAAATATTGTGAATTTTCCTTATTAATATTTTTTAAAAATATATTAAACATATTAATACAATATTAAACAAATATTAAAATCTGGTTTGAGTGATCTATTGAAATCTAAACTCGTTTTGTTTATTAATTTGAAAAAAAACAGTGGTAGGATAGCAAAATGGGTATGAAATTTGGAGGTGGGAAGCTGAAAAACGTTTGTGTGAATATCACGAATCTGAGAACCGGGTTCAAGTGAATAGGCTCAAACGTTTGGCCCAATTAGTTTCTTTCTTCATTTTATGGGCTTTATCTATTTGAAGACAATATTTATGGTACATTTTTGTACAGTTTTATTTCTTTTAAAAGATTAATGAATGACAAGTTTTTAATGAAGTCATTTATCATTTTTTTTTCGTGACACTAATGTCAAGTTATATCTAAAATTTCTGATCATGAAAAATTCTGGATTTTATTTTTTCAACAAAAGACCAAATGAGAACTCTTCTTAACTTCAACACTTTTCTAACTATTCTCCGTTACAAATTCAATCAGTTCAGAAAGTGATGAAAATTATTAATAGAAAAAAAAATCATCACATTGGTCTGTTACATAGTGACAGAATAATAAATAAGAATCCTTATATATTTTTTAAACATATTTAAAAAATAGCGACAAGTTTTTAATATATAAACATTTTTTAAAATATCAAAATTAACACTTTATTTTGAGTGTGTTATTACATAACTGATATTCTTGTAAGACAGTGATAAAAAAGTTGAAAAAATTGATCCCAGTTGTGCTGTGGTGCTCAATCATGGAAGACAGTGATGGAAGGTCAAAACTTGAAGACTTGGGGAGAAGAAAACCAAAAATGTCCATATATGTATGAAGTACTGCGCATGATATTTTTGAAAATTAGGCAAAAAGAGTGATGGTAAATCTTGAAAAAAAACAAAAATATATTATTTTCTTTTGCTGTGAAAGTAGTATACAATCCGACCACAAACACTGCACTTGAAATTGCAACAATCAGAGGTTAACATCTGTTTCCCGATTGACCATGTTTCTAGAATCCTATGCCACTAAAATATAACCACATGCACGCATAGGACCGTGACATGTGCAAACATGTCTTCATCATAAAGGGAACAGCGCCATTAATCACACATAGAATTCAGTCCCCAAAACACAATCTAATTCGTGAACTTCCAAGAAACAGACCATGGATTTACTTACTGGTCACTAGTCATGGGTCACACCACCATTGAGGTAACCTTCTCTTTGCCTATGGTCGCAAGTTGAATCATCATACTAACGTGTCAAAACAAACCAACCAACATTGCGGCTCGTGCTTATCCCACTCTCACTGGTTTTTTTTTTTCAACCTTTTTCTCTCATCTCACACCACCACACAAACATTTTTACTTTTCACAAACACCTAGGGGGCATTTGGGAGAGAGAGAGAGGTAAAGTTAAACACAGTAACTGGCACGGCCACAGAGCCCAAAAGATTCGTGTAACTGGCGAGTTTTGTCATACGTGTGGGCATCTACCCTACTTTTAGATCTGTGCATGTCCTTTCCTGTCATGAAAGAGAATCTAAAGGGTAGAGAGATAAATATCTAAGAGAGAGAAAGTGGCACTGGCATCACTCACATGGGTAGAGGGACCTATATGCACAACCTGTCATTATATAAATGAGTGTGGCCCCCACATGCAGTGTCAGCAACCCCATGTGATTGTGTGAGTTGTGGACCCTATCTTCTTTCCTCACCAATAATGGCAAAAAAAAAAAACACAGACCCCACCATTTTTGCAAATTGAAACCCTCCTAAATAATTGAAGGAACAAACAGACAAATTCTCCTTTAAAATCAAAAGAGGAAGAGGCAAATAGACCAATTAGTCTAAAAACTCACTTTTCATTCTTCTTTCTAATTCTTTCTCTTTTCTGTCTCGCATCATCATCATCATCATCATTCATAACTGTGTATAACAACTAAGTAGAACAGCTACAAACATAAACTGAAACATAACATCATCGAAAGCTAAAAAAAGTCTCCAACTTTGAACTTCAACCCAGCTAATGACACTAACAATTATACACTTTCTTTCAATCAGCCTTCTAGTTAAACAACTCTCTTGTGCATTTTTTCATCTTTGCTTTTCTCTGGGGTAATGCTCCAGCTGTACAAACACTTGGAATTATACCTGTAATAACACTACTACATCCAAGAAGAAAATTACAGTGCCACGGAGTTCTTCCTACTACACACTCACTCTGGTTGGTGATTCTTTGTGTTATTTTAACCTGTGGTTCATTCATTCAGCTACTACAGACATCATCAGAACAAAGAAAATGGTACTACAACAATAATGACAACAAAAGAAAGGGAATGCCTGCCCCACTTTCCTTTACTGAACTACTTTTTACGTATGCATTTTGTATGGTAGTAAGTAGTATAGTATTCATGATTCAAGATCATGGCCGCCATGGTGCTAATGCTGCTGCTTCTGCTGCTGCTGCTCATTCTCTACAACCTTTCTTCACTCTTCTTTAACTTCCTGCAAATGTTGTTGCACAAAATTTAATAAACTCAACAACAAATGGATCATCTTCAACCTTTGAAGACAACACGTTTACCTGAACATCAGGAAACTAAATGCCAATTGCTCCACCGGTGCCTGCTAACATCCCAATAGTTCCATGACTAGAAGAGAACCTGAATCAAATTCAGATCAACCAAAACTCAGAAGCTTGTGGGATGATGATGAAGATGATGATGATGATGAAATTCATGGCACAGGGAAAGAAAGCTAAAAGGTGATGACGCCGATACCTTGGAATTTGGCAGTTATAGGATTTGAAAGTTCCCATGTCAAGAGCAGAAGCTGGTGGAAGTAATGCGCTAGTACCAAATTTAGAGTTGGCAGTTGCACCTGAGGCATCTGCATCAATGGCCTCATTAGGTCCATTGGAGAAGGAAACCATGAAGTCACCACCAGCAGCTTTTGTTGGGGAAGCAAAAGGGCTATCAGGGAGATTGTGCTCCAAACTGCATTAATTCATAAACCATATAAAAATACTGACAATAAAATTTGGGGAAATTGGAAAACCTGAATAAATGCACATTTCTTTTGGCATAGACTGAAAAAAGGAATTTGGTTGCAAAAAGGTCTTTACTATTCTGGTGCACTTTTAGCATTTTAAATAACAACAATTTTTATACCATTCTTGCAATTCCCGATCTTCACGACTAGGGCTCTGCTTGCCACTGCCTTCATCATATCCATTCTCCCCGTTGACCACCATTTCCTTGCCAACAGATATGTTGACCGGCTGCTGCTGACCAGCAGAAACTGATGCAGTACTACTAGCTGGAGCAGAAGATGAACCACTCTCTGCTGTCAAACACCATAAATCTCAACCAATTCATTTCATTTCCCAAAAATGCACCAAGTTCAGTTCAAGAACAGATGCTTGCAATCAGCTGAATTTAAAATGAAAGTGAGAGAGATATACCCTTTGGGGCCTCTGAACTAGTGTGAAAGGAAGGAAGAACAAGATTTTGGTTGAACATGTTAGGAGAGTGTGTGGGGGAAGGAATTGGACTTCCAGTGGAGAATGCACGCTGGTGATGCTTCTTGATGTCAAGAAGTTGCAGACCCATTAGCCTCCTACTTTGTAACTCAAGAGCTTGCTGAAAATCAGCTTGCTCCTCCAGCTTCCTCCTCCACAGCATGTCTTGAGTATTGTAGAACATTCTTCCTCCTACAAACACACAAGAGAAAATTCAGTAAAGAAAGTTTCACTAGCACACTACTTGAAAGGATAACAAAATGAAAACTTCAGCAAAAGCATTAAGCTACCGAGTTGAAGATCAAATTGGTCTCTGGCCTCTAGTCCAGTAGGAGTACCACATGGTGAAAAATCTCCTCTTTCTACCTGCTGCTGCTTCCTTCAAAACACAAGAAACATGAAAACATTCAAAACCAACAGAAGAGAGTAGCAAAGAAAAGATAGCGCAAGAGCAGAAAGAGGGGTGCCTGTACTTGTCCGGGACTTTGCCTTTCTCCTTGTAAGGCTTAACAAGCACTCGAGCATCACACACAAAATGCGGATTTCCTTTAGATAGAATGAGCTTCACAGTCTCAGGATAAACAAATGTCACAAAACCAAACATTCTCTTCTGCTGGTATGGGATCCTCACGTCTTGGACTGGGCCATAAATGCTTCAACCACAGAATTAAAACTAAGTTAATGCTTCTGCCATTGCCAAAACACTCCTACTGCCCCCAGCTAAGGCTAAAACTAAACAACAATAACCTGAAGTAATTTGAAACATCTTCCTCTCTGAAAGTGCTGTCTGCTGGAAAAGTCAAGTAGATCTGCCTGGAAGCTGGGTTCACCATTCCAGGACTGTTCAAAGAAAAATCATTTCTTTCAAGCCTGGATCGTCCAAATTTATGCAAATCCTCACTCATCATCAGAGCTGCAGCGGCCGCTCTGCAATGATAATTATCAACAATGATTAAAATTCTGCACCTGGAATGTCACAAAGATGCACAAATAAAAACACACGGTTGCTGCATGGTAGTGTAGTGTACCTTTGAGTATCGCTCTGTTGCTGCTGCAACAGCAAATTCATGCACTTAGGCGAGTATGGAAAAGTTGGAGAGCCCATGAGCTGAGAAGCAGCAGCCAATCTGTGCTGCTGAGAAGATTTGGATCTGAAGAGCTCATGGCACTGCTCCATCATCTCAATCTTGCTTGGAGAACCTACCATTGCAGCAGCCCCATCTGCATCTCCAAGTCCACCATGAAGGAACCTGCAACTTGTCCCATTCTTGCAGTACCCTCTGGCAAAGTAAAGACAAGGCTTCCACCCCAACCCGGAGTTGGGGTCCTCAGAGCCCAAACAAGCATCATTGACCGAGCAACTCCTCCGATGAAGTGACCCTCCCCAACCGTAGGAGGGAAAGAGAGCAGGGTCAGCAACACCAGTAGGACTTGAGGACAAGTCTGAGTGAGCTGGGTAAAACAAATCTGGGTTGTTGGTCTTGTGAGCAAGAGCAGTACTAGTAGGAGAACCATCGTTAAGGAAAGAAAGCTGATCCTGAAGCTGAAAGTCATCAATTGGATCTGAGCCTCCGTTGACATAAAAGGGTAAGGAAGATGAAGAAGTAGAAGAGCCAACAACCAAATGGTTGGGGCTCATCAACCCATCTGGGGTTTGAAGCTCAGACATAGTAGGCCACGAAGAGGAAGTGGAAGAAGGGTTTGGAATGGTGAGAGCGGGGGGTAGGTTGATAGCACCAAGCCTGGAAGAAGTTGAGCTTTGTCTGGAAAGGAAGGGCGAAGGAGAAGGAGGAGTAGAGGGTGTTGGCGGAGAGTTCGAAGGTAAACCTAACTCCTTGCGTGCTTTGAGAATCACAGAGTGAACAAGTGCTTCAGGGCCAAATGCTAATCTAATCATTTCCTTCTCACCATGGTCTTGAAGAAGAAGTACACCCATGATTTTGGATGCATTTTCTGGGTCCAAGTTTTGGATCCTAGCAAACACAATTCTTGTAGCTTCGTAACCATCCATGATTGAACAAAGAGATTGCAACTTAAGCTCCACAACAAACTATACTCTATCCCTAAAATTCAAATTTGTTTCTTCAAGTTATGTGTGTGTACTCTCTCTCCTCTCTCTATTCTCTGGTTGTCATGTTTCTCACTCCTCACTCCTGGTACAAGAAAAGTTTCTTTCTCAACCACACAAGCCCTACCTACCAACTTGGGATGAGTAGTGGCATGGCACAGTGAGTTTCTTTCTCATATTCCTGCAAGCAAAGCACAACAGGAGAAGAAAAGTAAGTGAAAGAAGAAAAGGAGAAGGAGGAGTAAAAAGTGGTGTTAAAAGGAGTATTCCCGTGTGATGGATGATGAATGGGAGAAAAGAAAACTAAGGGAAGAAGAGGGTGCCAAGAGTTACCTTTGATTAAAGGAATGAGAGAAAATAAAGAAAAGGGAGAGAGACATAACATGGTGGTTGAATTTCTCTATAAAGAAGTAATGAGTGCAAAAGTTGCAGAAACAACAAAAGGAGAAACTTACAAACAACAAAAAAATTAACTCTTTTTCTCCCTCCTACTTATTAACTTCCAAATTAAAATTTGAAAAATCCTAATATGAGGAGAAGAAGAAGAAGGGTTGGGCCTTACCCATGAAAGCATGATAAATAAAGTCTCTGTCTTTGGTTTTGGTTTTGGTTTGGTCAGTCGCTGAACCTCAAACACAATGGTAGTCAAAGTTACTTGAAAAACCAAACCACCGCCTTGTTTATAACATGGTTGCAGATAGCAGCAGCAGAAAGAAACATGAATTGCTTATGTGTTTTTATGGGGTTCTGCGCAACAACAACAACAACACTATGTTAAGTTGAGAACTGAACTTATCATTCTGGTTTTACCCTTCTCTCTCTCTCAAAACTCACCTCAACTATGATGAAAAAAAAAACCCAATATTTTGTTGTTCTCTCTCTCACACACACACTCTCTCCCACTCACTATGAAGCTCCCTTTAGAACGTGTGCGTGTGGTGGCAGTGTCCCTTATGTTATGTTGTGTTGTGTGCTTCTTTGAGCGGATCCAGATCCCACTTGCCCCTAACCTCTGACACTTCTCTCTCTCTCTCTCCTATTGTGTTTAGTGTATTCAGTATTTAGTATTTACTTTCAATTTCTGAGCTTTCATTGCTTTCCCGAGCACAGCACAGCACAGCAAAACTCAACAGTCAACACCCTTTGCTTTGCTTTGTTTTACTTATCATTGCTCACTCACTTCCCTTCTCGGCGTTTGCTTCTCACGCTCCAACACAATCTCACATACCCACCCTCAACTCGAGACTGAACAACACGCGCCGCACCTTCTGCTTTCATTGCCTCATCATGTCTTTACCTTCGGACGAGTCAATGCCACCCCAATCAAACACTATCATCTCTCTCTTCTCCTATTAATTCTTTTAATTAATTCAAATTTATTATATACCATCTTTACTTTATTTTAAACATATCAATAACAAATTATTTTTCAAGCTATAAATATATATATATATATATTGATATTTTAAATTGTTTATGTACTAAAATATATTTTAGGTTGACATTTGAAATAAAAAGGTATAAATATAAAAAACGCATGAACAATAATTAATGTTATTATGTTGTTAAGTTAAAAAATAGAATTTATTTATTTCTGATGTTTAAGTATGAAACATGTCAAAATGAAACAAATTTTACCTCTAGTTTAGAAACTAAAATGTTATTTAATTTTATATATTTACTTATTTGCTAGGTGGTGTCCCACGAGTTAGTGATGTAGCTGCTCTCTTTGATGTGAGGGGTCCATTTACAATTATCGAAAGTATATGTAATTTATTTATGATTGTTGTTGTGATGATTACATGATAATATAATGTGTTATTGTGTGAGAGAAAGAGAGAGGTTGTTCTTTTGGAGCTACAAAATCACAAAAGATATAAGGGATTTGTGTATAGATTTTTTCATTTATTAATATATTTTTTTATGTGGGGGATTTGTATAGAGATATGATAGCTGCATCTTCCTTTCTCACTTGTCGTTTTTGTGATGCCCCACAAACAAATAAAAATGATGACACAATGTCTCTCTCCACTTTTTTTTTTCTTTTAAATATGTATATTTAAAAGTCCAAATTTTTTACTAATTTTTTTATTGTTATCTATTAAATATTAAAAATATATTATATTAATATTTTAAATAAATTTTTTTTAAATTTCTTGAATTTAAGTTTGGTTTAGTCTGCTAAATTTGAAATTATTTTTAAATCCTGTGATTAGGAAAAAATATTTCTTCCTTTTGAAATAAACTAAACCTAAGTCGAATGTGATGAAGAATTTTTTGTCTCACCATTTATGTTTTTCGAACGTGTGAATTTCAATTGGAAAATCTGCATCAAGGTATGATTTATTTTTTTCGAATTTCCAAACCAATAAAGACAAAAATGTTACTTTGAAAATAATTGTTTTTTTTTTCTTTTTTCAACTTTAATTTAAAATAAGTTTTAAACATGTTGGTTAAATGTTAATTTATTATTTTCCAATTTAATATCAAAATTGTATAACTGGACATCCTTGTGAGTTTCGCAAGTATATAAAATAATTACAAAATAAATGTTATCTTTAAAAATATTAAGCAGTGAAATTAAATTTTAACTTATGCAAAAATGAACTTGAGGAGGTTTAAAAATATTAAGAAGTGAATTTAAATATTTTTTTTATTTTAATATATTTTATATACGTGAAATAAATAAAAAAATGTACTTGTGTAATTCAATTTTAGTATAGTTTTGTACTTCATGAACATCCTTTATTGATACATACTTATATACTTTAATTTAATCTCATACATTTAATTAGATATTTATCGTTAGTCTAATAGCAGTTTAATACTCAGTGATGACACAAAAATAATAATAATTCCGTTGTTTTTTTCAATCTTCAGCTTTCTCAATCTTATATTATTTCAAAGGTAATTATCATGATTTTGCTGGATGAAAATTAAATCATTATTATTTTTTTTTTTTTACCGTTATACATAAGTAACCATAAATATGAGATATACTGAGATCACATGCTGGCAAATTTTCAACCACTCATTTTATATATGATTTTTCCTTAATACTAAACTCTACTATTCTCTTCTTTATTAATGAAATGTAGATATTATTGTAATGTGTTTATCAAAATTAACTGATAGTTACTACATTTTAAATTTACACATGCCCAACTGGTAAGTTAATTTATTATATTAAAGATACTTTAAAAAGTAGTTTATAGATAAAAAAGTTTAATTAAAAAAATCTATTAAATAAATAAAATTTATGTTTCTAAAAATATTATTAAACAATTATACTTTTAGTTTTTTAAAATAATCAATCTTTTAATGTTTTTATTTACTTTCTCATGAATCATATATGTTAATATCTTAAAAATTAAAGTTGAAGCATTAAACTGAAATTTTTAAAACGAATAAGTTTCTCCAATTTAGTGTTTAGAAATTGAAACTATGTTTCAATAAATTTAAGAAATCAAGACGAGTTCCGTTTAGTTCAAGAGACTAATTCATACTTATATTCAATTAATGTGGGATATTATAATAAAACATATACGGATTAAAAAATTACTCACGTACACAAATTTATTTATTATACTTATAAATAAGGCATGTTTTTACTATCTTTTTTTTTCACATAAATTTTCATACAGTTTCATTAATTAAACTCTTTTATTAAAGTATTTGTGAAACACATTATTAAAATGATATATTTTATTTTAATTTCAATAATTATATTTTTGCTTACCGTGTATTTAGAAATTTAATAAGTAATTTAGAAAAGAAAGTAACTACAAGAAAATTAAATTAAAATATAGTATTTTCTTATTTAAACTAATGTCTTAGTAATCATTATAAACTTGTAAACCAATTGTATAATAAACATTAATAAATTCAAACAATATTGTGAAGTGGTTAAATGTTAATTTATGTTCAGGTATACATAATAGGCACATATGTGTAGTTACTAGTCCATAAATGGAAGAGGATAAAAAAAAATGTTAAATATGTTTTTGGTGCTTCAAGTTTCATTGAATTTTGAAGTTAGTCTTTTTTTTGAAATTTTATATTAATTTAATCCTTCATTTTTAGAAATGTGTGAATTTAGTCTTTATTATCAAATTTCGTTAAGTTTATTTGACATTTTAAACACATTTTATGATAATATTTGAGTTAACATTAAAGCTAAAATGTGTCAAACAGTATAAACAATTAAAATATTATCATAAAATGCGTTTGAATCGTTAGATAAACTTAATAAAACTTTGTTAAAATGACTAAATTCACGCATTTTTAATTATGAATGACTAAATTAGTAAAATTTTTTAAAAAGAGACTAATTCCAAATTCCATTAAAACTTGAAGAACAAAAAATGTGTTTAACCAAAAAACAAAAGTATAGTATCTTCCATGGTCGAGCACCACAAGACAACTAGGATAAATTTTTTCAACATTTTTATCACTGTCTTACAACAATATCAGTCATGTAATAACACACTTTTTAATATTTTTAATTTTTTTTATTGAAGATCTTTACATTATTGTGTAAGTGAAAAAAAAAAAACTTGGCAAATTTAGTTTGTGATGAATTCTGTGGAGATTTGAAGAAGTTATTGATAAAATTAGTAACTTGAAAAAATGTAGGAAAGAGATATTAAATGGGTTGGTGAATCCTATGGTCAAGGGTCTTTAATGCAGGAAAAGCTTCTCCTTCAAACAAAAAGGGAAATATGAAACCCTTTTCATTTTTTGGTTATGGTGGTTTCCATGCATATATCTAAGTTTTCCTTCACTATATTGCATTTAGGGTTTTGTTGTGTAGATATATTGTATTAAATATGATGGGAAAATTGTACTTACCTTATTTCATATAATTTTAATAAAATAATAATATAAATGGGATATATGTCTGTTTAAATGTTAGGGAACATATAAATGCCATTTATTTTATTATGAATATGAAAAAAAAATGTGTATGTTTTAGAATTAGTCGAAGTGTATTTAGTACTAGCTTAAAATAAAAAATTGTATTTTTTTTTCATAAATGTGTCATTGCAGCTAGACATGTTGGAGATAAAGGACGACTTTAGAGGATTTTGGAAACTAATTAATACATCTAATAATTAAGTAGTTGGATAAGATATATTAATTTAATTTATTGTATGATCTACTTTATCCAAACATGAAGCTAAATCCATATATAACAAATTGTTGGGTTTAGTGTCATAAAAAAATAGAACCAAATAAATGACAAACATAACATAACACGTTCTAATTCATTTCGGGAACAGCTTTTGTGTTGGGCTTTGGCCAATACATTTATTAAAAAAATAAAATAGAGGGTGTTGTTTTAGATATTATTTGTTATTACTTTAATTTCCTGTTTTTGGTTTGTATAAGAAACTTGAAACAAAAAAGTTAAAGAACGAAGATAATAATACTATTTTTTAATATTTTAATAAATTAAAAATATGAAATATAATAAAAAGAACTTAATATGATAATTTTATTGAAAAGTGAAAATATAAAATATTTTTTTTAGCGAAACTTGGCCAAAAAAATAAATAAAATACATGATCATATATATGTACTAAAAAAGGACTTTTGAAATATTGAAGTCTTGGTATGTTGAGAGAGAATAAGAAAGATTTGCTATAAAGACAAGAACATAGTGTATTTTGATTTCATTTAGAAAATTAAGTTGAACTGAAATGAAGTTGAATGAAAAGGAACTCATTTTGACAACAGTTAAGTTAATTCTAAATGTATGAAAAATATCAAATATGTTACCACACTGTTGAGCTGAAACTGAAAATTGATTTGAGTATTCTAATTAAAATCTAAAACAACTCTTATAAGTTGAAAATTTTCTCATTTCAAACTATTCAGTTAATTTTATTATTTGATTATCTAAAATGTAAATTTTACCATTTAAATATAAATAAAAGATTAATAATATATATAACAATATATAAAAGATTAATAATATTAAAATATTGTGAAGTATAGATTGCTTTCACTTAAAAAGGAAAAAAAAAAGAGAGTTTATTATATGCGTTATTGATATGAGATGAATAAAAAAAATGGCATGAACATATCTAAAGAAATAAGGAGAGGCAAGACAAAGAGTGAGTGTGAAGAATATTAAATTCTCATGAGAAAGTATATTAATTAAAGAAATAAAGAGAAGAGTGAAGAAGTATATGATAAAGCTAATAGTATGTGAAGAAAAGAAAGAATAAGCATGGCTTGAAAAATGTATAGTATGAATAGCATTATTCTCTTAACTTTGAGCAAAAATAATCCTGACCATATATTCTAAACTTAGCCTATAGTGTGTTTACTAGGAAATTAATGTTCTGACTACAGAAAAAAAAAATTAAAGAACAATATTTTGACTACTAAATTCTGACAACTTCTTTCACAACATGTGATTTTATCTTTTAAATAATTTTTGAATATTAAAAATGAGAAAAAAAAATGTAAAACTATTTAAAAGATAATAGTAAGAAAAAGTTGTCAAAATATAATACTCAAAAAATCATTTTCCAAAAGAATAATAGAGAGGAGAGAAAGAGTGAAGGTTGGGTTTGAGGAATTTAGGTGATGAAGAGAATGAGGGGAGAAAGAAAGGTAGGAATGGAAGAACCTAACTCTAAAATGGTGATGACAAGTTATGGTATATCTGTTTTTCTGTGAGAGTTTGAAAAAGAAAAATGAATATGGAATAAAGGTTTGAATATAGTGAAGTTCATTATCTAATCTATAGTATTCATGCGAGCTCAGGGCCAGTGGGGAGCTGTTCGTAACCGTCATGGTGGGTGGCGACGTAGGTGCTGGATGGAACTGGAATGCATTTAATGACAACAGCTATGACTAAACTCACCGCACCAATCATCACGCTCGCTAACCACAGTTCACGGCTCAGCGGTACCGTTTGAGCAAAAGCACCCAGACATTCAACTATCATCACTTGAGCGCAGATCGTTATGCCCATCACTATCAGGAACACCCAGCTGCTTAACATGCCTTCGAACACATTGATCTTCTCCATGTCACGGCTGTTTATCTCGTTGAACACCTATTGATCACACAAATGTTCATGTTCTTGATTTCGGAGTCTAAGTCATCGAGTAAAAATGAAAAAAATTAATGATACAGTACCTGACAAAATACAAAGCTGTTGAAAATGACGGTATTGAGAAGCAAGGTAGTATCGTCATGTTCATCGAGCATGAGAATCTTTTTGCCACGAAATTTGAGAAGCAAAAGGACGATAATTTGATAGATGCTCTGACCAATTATATTCCTCCACATGACCCTGGTGATGAATTTAGAGTTTTTTCCGATAGGTGGCCTCTTCATCAGGCCATCATGAGGAGGTTCTGTAGCCAGTGCCAACGCGCCGAGAGTGTCCATGATCATGTTTACCCAAAGCATTTGGACAGCACTGAGAGGAGCAGAGCCTGAAATGAATTTCTGTTGTGATTAGTCATCTAAATTGAACCAATTACTCGTACCACATTCCATCCATGGTTAAACAGTGTTTGGGTAAAAAGAAGAAAAAAAAAAGACCGTCTTGAAAAGATAGTTGTTACCTGACACACAGGCTGAAACGAAATTCAGCATGAGAGCTACAACATTAACTGTTAACTGGAACTGAACAAACTTTTGTATATTAATATAAACAGCACGACCCCATCTGGTAACCTTCACTATGGTTGAGAAGTTATCATCCATTACAATCACATCAGCGTTCTCTTTGGCAACCTGGAAAAGATCGAGGTTAACAATGCTTAGCACACAGTGCTATGTAAAATAAATGACCAAAATCAGATACTAATTAATGGGACATAATCTCAGATGGAACAAGATTGTGGCTGCACTAACAAACCTCTGTCCCTGCAATGCCCATAGCAAGTCCAATATCAGCCTCATGCAACGCTGGGGCATCATTGGTCCCATCCCCAGTTACTGCCACAACCTCATTAAAATCCTCCCTCAAATGGGTCACTAATTTGTGCTTGTCAAGGGGCAAGGATCGGGCCATTACCTACACACTCCGAGAAACCAATTTGTAAATGTATTATCCTTGCTAAAACATTGAAACTAGTATCCATTGAAGAGTAATCTAGACCTGTATTTTGGGTATTATCTTTTCCAATTCTTGCTGGGATTTGTTCCGGAAATCTGGTCCCTCTATCGCAATTCCATCTGTAAATATACCGCATTCTCTAGCTATTGCTTTGGCAGTGTTTATGTTGTCACCAGTCACCATTCTAACCATAATGCCAGCTTCTAAACAAGTCTTGACAGCTTCTTTTACTCCAGGCCTCACTGGATCCTTGATCCCAACAATAGCTATCAACGTGTATTTGTCCTCGGGAATACGATCACGTTCAGAAGATCCTTCAGTGTCCTTGTAGGCAATGCAGAGTGTTCTCAGAGCCTCAGAAGCAAAACCGTTGATAACTTCTGTGATGCTACTCTTTTGTTGTTCGTTCGAATTGACCACTTTTCCGTCTGCGTTGACAACTTTGTCGCACATTTCCACGACCAATTCTGATGCTCCTTTGCAGAATGCTCGATACTTGTTGGGTCCACCGGGAAGAGCCACTAGCACTGACATCTTTTTTCTGATTGAATTGAAAGGTTCAACCTTCACTATTTTATACTTGTCGTTATAAAACTTGGAATCACCCCCCAAAAGCAAGCCAAATTCCAACAAAGCGGATTCTGTGGGAGTACCCATGATCTTGTTCTTTCCATCTAGCCCTTTGACTATCTCCGAGCCAGTATTCTGGAATATGGATTGCAAAAGAAGATCAAATGTTTGTTCAGAAATGAAGGACTTCAACACATTTTCACTGTTGCCGCTTTTAATGGCCTTAGTTTGTCCACAAATCCATATTTTGTCTACAACCATGTGATTTGTAGTCAAAGTCCCTGTTTTATCAGTGCAAATACAGCTTGCTGAACCCATAGTCTCGCATGCGGAGAGATGCCTGACCAGTGCCTTGTCATTCATCAATTTCTTCATTGCAAATGCAAGGCTCAGTGTGACTGCCAGAGGAAGCCCCTCGGGAACTGCCACAACAATGATAATGACAGCGGTGGCAAAGAAATTGAGAAGCTCGGATGCATCATTGAGGGACCATTTTGTGATCTCATGGTGAACTATTTTCCCCCACAAAAACCTGCTCGTCAGAACTATGAATGTGAGAAGGGCAAAACCCAAGCCTATCTTACCAATAATGGTTGCAACTCCGTTTAGTTTGACCTGAAGTGGTGTCTCATCATCTCCTCCTTCGTTCAGAGTATCCATCAATCTTCCCCATTCCGTCCTCACACCAACGGACGTGACCAACATCTTTGCAGACCCATCTTGCACTGTGGTCCCGGCAAGAAGAAAGGGCTTCCGATGATCAACATTCACAGCGTCGCTCTCACCTGATAGACTTGATTCGTCTATTAATAAGCCGAAACCAGATATCAATAACCCATCTGCAGGAACTACGTCTCCTATTGAAAGATGGACTATGTCTCCTACCACTAGATCATGAATTGAAACTTTTTGCCTTCTGCCGTCTCTTGTAACTTGAATGCTCACATTTTTCTTTTCTTTATCCAAGTCCTTAAATTGCAAAGACTGTTTATAGTCGCTGATTGAAGTGACAAACACCACTAAAAGTATAGACAGTATGATTCCCACTCCATCGTACATACCCTTTGGCCAACCTTCGGTTACAATTCCAACACCAACTGAAACGAAAGAACATGCCATAAGGATGATTAGAGTTAAGTCCTGCATTGCATCCCAAACGAACATCCAAAAGCTTCTGGGGGGCTTCTCGGCATGGCGGTTACAACCATAGATATTTTGTCTGTGCTCAGCATCTACCGAAATAACGCCCTCTTGCAAGGACACACGAACAACCCTTGCTACTCCTCCCACTCCTTCATAGCGTTCTAAACATTTCTTGTCATGGGATCGAACGATGGAGGCTAATTCGTCGGGCTCAATTTCGAAACCTGCTTCCCGAGTCTCTTTTGAGAGCATATAACTACCATCGGTGTCGCCGCCGACACCACCACCTTTACCTCCGCCGTCAACACCATCAACAACACGACGGTTACCAGCTGGATGAGAGGGAAAAGAAAAAAAAATGTAATAAACCATGAGTGAAAAACAAAAGGGTGAACGAAAGCGATTATAAGCGTGTATACCGTTAATAAAATGCAACGCTGCTTTTTGAACATAGAGAGCCACCCGTATTTTTTCCTGGTCAAGATAGTAAGAGCATGTGCAAAGTTTGTTAGAGATTAAACAACAGTTCCTTCGCTAAGCAAAAAGCACGCTACACTGCACACAAAATTTACTCACCATTCATGCGTACTAAAAAAATGAGCATTCTGACACTAAATTAACTTCGAATTTATAACCCCTCTTCTCTTAAACTTTATTCTAGAAAAGAAAAAACAAAAGAACCATAGTTTTGTGAACGAAATATCAGTGCATACAATTCTTCGAAATAGAAATGGGAATATAGAGGAAACTCAAACGATAATTGTTTCTATTGCGAAACTCAAATGAATTAGTTTCATGAAATTGAGATAACATGCAAATGTAGTTAAGCCACGCAAGGCTGTTTGTCCCGTTATGTGCTATATACAATATAAAAACGCAAAGATATTCGCTGTGCTACCCTACTTTGATTCCTTTCTTCTTTAAACTTGGTGCTTATCCTTTAGTTTTTCTTCTGTGCCCTTGATTTTATAACGTTTTATAATATTTATATTACTATAGAGCATGAGAGCTTAGAAACCATATGCTTAGGAGTTATACGCAATCCCTGGTTTAGTAGATCAATACAGTTGCGTTATAGCATTCTGAATAATTTGATGGCCGTCATCTCAATTTTGTATTTGTTAGCAAACAGATATAATATTAAACCAACACATAATAGCCACCCACACATTATGTTGGTGTTTCTGAACCAGAAAAATGATATATATGATGTTTTGAATAATTTTACTTTCCTTTAATCCTTCAATACTTCGTTTGGAAATTTGTTCACGTACGTAACTAAGAACTAGCTTTCATTGCTTGCTACGCTGCCGATGTGGCTGCATTTTCACCGAGAAATTTAACGAAATATGGACATTTGCAAAAGGAGCAAAACCAATCGGATTTTGATCTAGTGTGAGTTTTTCTGAAGATTAATACCGATGCATACATGTCTCAACACTGGAATCGGTTGTTTGATCCGAAAGCGAAAAGAGATCAATTCGCAGAGATCAGGTATTGAAATGGAAAACGAAAGAGACGAATGTGTACCTGGAGCTTCCTACGCTTGTGTTCCGCTTCGGCGCGTTGGGCGAGATTGGCCACCATGCGGAAGCGGCGGCGGGGATTTTTGACGACGGAGACGGCGGATCTCCATCGGCGGAGGGCGGACTCGGAAGGGTTCTTCGGCTGGACGCTGAAGTTTTCTCTCAGGTACTTCTCCATTGTTAGTCACTGATCACTGAACTTTCTCCATTCACAATCACTCTCTTCTTTTACTATTTTGGTTTGATTAAGAAACACGAAACGAGGAAGAGAAAGAAAGAAAGTTTCAAACGATGCCGAATATGGCGGGAACAAGAAAGAGAAAGCTGCCACAGACAAAAAAAACAAAATAGAAGAGGAGCACAAACACCAATCACTGTAACCCCCCTTCATTTTCTTCATAATTAATTATAAAACATCTCACTTTCCTCTTTTACATTACCATAATAACTTCTTCTTTTTTGCCAACGGTATCTCAAAAAAGTAAATTATTTCCCTTTTTTTTTAAATATTTTTTGTACTTTTGCTTTACAAAAACTAACATACTAAATTTATGCGACTCAATAATAATTTAGTTTTATTGACCTTACACGATCTCACTACAGAATTAACATATCATGACCAAAACTCAATAAATATAAAAGTAGCATTATAAATGTAAAATACTATGTACGATAACTGTTAATATGTATATATAATATCAATTATTATAGTGAATTTAAGACATTGTATAACTACATAACACTGTTAATATATATATATATATATATATATATATATATATATATATATATATATATATATATATATTCTGATTTTAAATCGTTGAGGTAACATTATTTGAGAGAAACAAAACAAGTTTCATTTGAGGTTTAAAGAAAAAAGAAAAGTTGAAGAAAAAAAAGTATATATATATATATATATACTTTGTTATATTTACTTAGTATATGTAATAATTATGATAAATAAACTTTATTATAATGCTGTTATATAAGTATATATATTGTTATATATAATTGTATTGATTTAGATAATTAATGATACAGTATATGTATTTATAATTATGTATTTAGTATTATACCTTTTAAGAGTGTTATATTTGAAAGAGTAACATATCAATTTATTTTTGTTAAAATGGTATATTTAGTTGTTTAAATTTAAAAACGACATTTCAATCTCTTAAATGTAAAATTAATGTATTTTCCTGAAATTAAAATTGAGTGGAAAGATAAAAGAGGTGAGAAATTGATTAAAAGTGAGGAGGCAGAAAGATAATGGAAGTGAAAGACTACAAAAAGAATTGAAGTTAGTTGGAGAAGTTGGAATGCAATAGTGAGTTGAGACATTGGAAAAGCGCAAAGAGTGGTGAAAAATATCTAGTCATGGTGTAGTTGGATTATGCGGTTCATGAAGAATTGGAATTGGAAGAGTTTTTCGCGGGAGAAAAATCTCCGGATAAATCGGAGAAACGAGATATTATGATAGGAGATTGGGGAAGAATCGGAAGTTGTGCTTGCGGGATTACACAGAGAGAGAAGAGAAGAGAGAGAAATGGAGGAATCGTGCGCTCTGTGCAAGAAGAGGGCGGCGATGGTGTGCGACTCCGACGAGGCAAAGCTGTGCTGGGAGTGCGACGACAAAGTTCACAGCGCGAATTTCTTGGTGGCGAAGCATTCGCGTGTGCTTCTGTGTCGTTCCTGCCATTCCCCCACTCCGTGGAAAGCCTCCGGCACCAAACTCACGCCCACCGTCTCCTTCTGTCAACCTTGTGTCGCCGATCGTCATACCAGGTTGCACCGCTTGGTGAACGATGTTCGGCAACAACAGAAAGAAGAGGAGAATGAAGCGCTTCCACCGTCCTCTGCTTCCGCCACGTCACCACCCCGTGCCGCCGCTTTACCGTTCAAGCTATTAAGAAACAACTCTTTCTCCATCGATTCCATCGATTCCCATGTAAGAGGAACAAAAATAACATTTTATTTTTTCTATTATTATTATTATTATTATTATTGATATTAATATTATTGGTTATAGGACGGGACAGCGTGTTCTTCCTCAGAGATGCTACCCAGGGCAGTAGGGAAGGATGAAAAGATGGTGAAGGGTTGTGTTAGTGAGTATAAGTAGTTTTGTTGTTTCCTCGTTAATTTTGCTCTGAAAATAACTCTGTAACTCACGTTTCATGATACATATATATGAAGGATGTACGTATCTTTAAATCTTTGTTTGTTCCTAAGTTCATTTTCTACACTCGTGGCGTTCAATATATCAATGCGATCACGAGGATCATTCACGCTCTCATCTCATCTCGCAATGCCTCAAGAATTGATTCTCTGCAGATTTTAATTAGAGGTCAACAACACCATGTAAAAGTTACTTTCAATGCTGTTCAATTTTCACCATTGCAGGGGAAGCTTCGATATAGTACCACTAATAAATAATAATAAATAGTGATCCTACGAGTTTAAGGTATCGTTGCATCGGAGACATAAATGTGTGTCAGATGATGCCGGAAGCATAATCCATTGACTTTAGCATCTTATCCTCTTAAGCGAGAAGAGAACGCATCACTAAGGAGCGATTATTACTGGGTAAAAAAAATATAGTTATGATCTAAATTAGAGTCTATTTTAATCGATTATTTTTGTACACTAAGGAACATTTTTATTTTATCCGATATTGAATATTTAATTTATAATATATGGATGGGAAGTAAATCTTATTTTATAAATTGATTTTGTTATTTCAAAATATAAGTAAGTTACGGAATAATTAATGTCATCTCGTAAATATGTTACCTGAGATTAATATTTTATGTAACATGGACTCAACGAGTTTGGTTTCTTCCAGATTACAATGCTTTGACTGCTGAAGCTCCCAACATCACGCAAAAACAAAATATACATTGTTGAAGATCTACGTCATCTTCACATTTAGTATAAAAGTAATAGTAAATTTTACGTTACAAATGGGTTATTTGAATTGAGTTAATATCACTTTTTAACTTATTTTTTCTTTAATCCTGAAAATGCATTCTAAATTATAAAATTTAAAAATTCTGAAGTGTATATTTGTTCCAAAAATATATTATGAATTATATAATATAAGACATGTTTAAGAATTCCGCAATCTAAAAATCTACAATGTAGGAACCTTTCCAACATACCATGGAGGTGCAGTAAGAAATCATGGTAGTTGCGAAAAGTAATTGTCAGAACTTCAATGGGCCTTGTTTGTCTATTTAGCAAAAAGAACGTCAATGAATGGGCCTTTGTATACCTTACATCTAAGCTCCCTTGAATAGTATATCACCACATATCATGTTTTAACTGACTAAATAATTTGAACAAAATGAAGCTTGCAAGCAGGCCTCAGCATCACTAGAAAATTATGAGAAATTTCAAGAACAATCATATGGAAATACTGAATATGAATTCTGGTAATTCAAACGTAAACATCAATGGAAAAGGAGTCGATTTGTGATCAAACACTTAAAAAAAGAAGGAACAAGTAAGAAATTTGGTTGATTTTCACTGAACTGAACCACGAATCAACTTTGATCTGAATGTAAAGTTGAGTGCAGAGTTGATGCACAGTGTTTGAATGTTGAAGAATATAATTTCCATGTACTACTCATTACAGGAATCTGGAAAAGGATACAACATTTGAGAGACAACTTTCATATCATATGCTCAGCTGTCTGTCAGCCCATAATTCCATTCATCAATAGATTCTTTCTTGTCTTCCATAATTGGTAGGGACTACTTATTTCACGTCAGAACAAAACAAAACAAAATAAAACAAAATATTTTGTTCTATTCTATTCACAGGTTCCACCATTTTCAGTTTCAAATCAAAGCATACCACCTTTTAACCCTCCAAGTTCGATAACTGTATTGTTCTTAAAATACCATATCTAAATCATTTAGCAGTTTATCAAATGCTAGACATGCTTCAGTTTCAAACGCTTAAAATACCATATATAAATCATTCAGTGTTCAGAATGCTTTCTAAACCTTTTTGGCTAGAACACTTATAAATTGAGATTCTTGTCCTGAATAATTATTAAAGATGTACCTACCAATCTGGCACTAGCTGGTGCTTGATTACAAGGTGCTTTATGCAGATGGTCCCCTCACCCTTGCTTTATTCTTTTCTGTGTATGATTCTCTAGTAAATAATTTGTTTCAGTTTTCAAACTTCATACATACATGCTATTAATTTCCTTAGAGTGGTGTTACATTATTTCTAACATTCATGCAGATGCTAAAGATATTTTGTAAGTGTATTAAAATAAAACCATTCTGCATTATTATGCAGCATGCACTAGTTTTACTACCATAGGGACGATGACAGATAAAACAACTTGTGCTTTTCCTTCATACATTTATCATATCTTATGAAAAATTGGTCTGTCTTTTTTACAAAGATGTTTGTTTTTTTATTTATGGTGATCTGGGTAAGCTCTTTTTGAATGCTATCAATTTCCAAGCCAGCAACAAATCTTGTGAAGATGCATCTACGTGGAAAGGTTGTGCTTTAACTGTTTGATGGGATAACTTTAGTCCATTTTGTGTGGTTGTCTGGTGAGTGGTTCAAAACCAGAATCCAGAAGCAGGCTTTTTGATACCCAAAAACATTCTGGTGCAATGAAGGTGATGTGGTGCAACTTTCACTGGGTGATGTGTATTCCAGTGAACAAGAGAAATGCTCTAGAAGCAACCAAATTTTCCTTCCCCCTCTAATTCTGACACACCACGAAGGAATCTCTTCAACAGTAACACATTTCTCACTTTTCAGTTAACTTTTTATAATAGATCTTTTCCTTTTTAGTGATGGGAACAATTATGCATTCATAACCAAATAAGGGAAAATATACCCCACTACAACTACTTCAAAAAGAAAGGATGATGAACTCGTAATAAAACTCTGAATGATTTCCAGAAGTATTATGGTTTGAACATGTACAACTTCAACATTAAGATGGTAGGGACTAGGTTTCAACAAATAATTACACACTTTTTAACATTCTTTTGCCATTAATTTCCTTACCAGCCATCAGTGGTTCCAATTATGCAGATGCTGTTCTTGTTCTGACAGTAACTAAAACACGCTAGATAAGTTCAAACTACACATTGATTAGTTAAGACAAATGATGCTTCATTTAGAAAAAAAATGTAATTAAAAGAGAAGTGGTTCAAACCATTATTATTTGAGTGTATAATTTTACTGATGCTACACCTTTTTAGTTTATCAGTTATGTATTACTAACACACACATCACTATGTTGTAGCTGCTACCACATACACTAACTGGAATGGACTGTCAAAGATTGAATGTTCATCATCTTGCATGTTAGCCATATTCATTTTGACACCATTTTTCAGCAATTTGTAATGCATAATGTTCACTCAACATTATGTATCATCTTATCTGTACTTTTTGCTTACATTAGTATCTTTTTGTGGTGGATATATTAAATATCTGCAATAATATTCTTAATGAACTTAGCTTGGCGGCATGAGAGAGAAAGAGAATAGATAAGGGAGTGTTTAATGTCTCAAATATTTATAAGTTCTTCTGGAAACCCTACAATAATTAATGTCTCAAATATTTGATCCCTTTTGTTGACCTAATTAATCTGAGGTGGACCCTGCTGCCTTGGTGCTACATGAGCATGTAATGCAATTTTTTCCATCAGTAATGATACATACACACACACTGACAATTTTTCTTATTACCCTGCCACCATACAAATCTCAGCATTCATCATTCTGTTATCTCTTTTTCTCTGCTATCAGTCAATAACCCCTCCTCTGCATTAATTCTGTGTGGTATCTGTGTCCAAACCTGTCTATAACATTTTAATTTTGGCACTTCCATGAAGGACTATTTTTTTCTTCTTTTTTTTTCACAGATTATTAACAATGAAATAAAATGTGGAGAGTGTGGTCATGAGAAGGTTATTGCTTTTTGAAATATGCGCTGGCCAGGAGCTAGTATTGCCAATGGATCATAAACAGATTTTCTCTGCAGAAAAGTCTCCCATTGAGGACCAAAATGGGCCCTCCATTCTTGCTGAGTGTTGTAGTGGGGCAAATACTGCTTCACTCCAAGTTGTGCTCTTTGGCAGAATTCTAAAATTCTTTTGTTCTGACTTAGAATGTATTCTAAGCCATCAGTTCCATTGGAAGAGGGAACTGCAGAAGTTAGAAATGCCACTAAGTAGAAAATATCTTCCTCTGGAATCACAACAGAAGTTCTGTTGTCCCACCTGCAAACGACATAAATGCATTACATCCAAATTCATTTTTGACGGCTAAAATATTTTCTCCAGTTTATATTTTTCTCAACCATTCATTACTTTGATTTGTTCACTGGGTAGATAAGGACGGGGCCGTTGCTAGTTTCTGTTAGGATATTCCCGAACACGACTTCTGCGAAGTTCTGTATCTGGCTTTTCGGTATCAGAAGATTTAGCCACGGATGTGGAACATCCCACAACCCTTTTGAACGCAATTTCACCTCTGATACATGCACCCTGTCTAAGAAATCCACAAATGTAACTTCCGTTGAAAAAAGGGTTGATGAGATGTAGCTTAAACGGGACAAATATTCCTCAACTTCCTGCACAGAGAAAAATTATGGCGAATGAATTCATTCTATACTCTTTCTTCAATCATGAGAATCATCTAGATTCAGTGTTTGTTACTAGCCTAACCTGGTTTGCTGCATCAATTTCTTCCACGTTAAAGTATTTAGCCAATTCAAGGCAGAAGAGGGTTCTTCCATCAGACTTGAAATGATTAGCTTGAACCGGGTCTTGTGGGTTGAACGATGATCTCCAGTTATTTAGCAGACCAGTTCTGTTGATTATCACAAATCCTTCAATGTAGTCAAACGTGTTTTCTGAGGATATTAACCGCTCTTGGTCTCTCGTGAATGCCGTGAAATCTGAGTACAACACTCTAATCCATTTCACCTGTTCCAAAAACCAGAAAACAAAAATTCAGTTATGACAATTTGTGCTCCCAAGAAGACACAAACTAAAACCAAAGACCTTGTTTCTGGTGTAGTGGTATAGTCAGTCACTGATGCATTACCATGGCAGGTGCTGGTTCAAGAACAATTCTTGCCCTTGTTATAATGCCAAACTGGCCAAGCCCCCCAAGAACGCTGTGAAAAAGTTCCCCATTATGCTCCGCGGAACAGTTCACCACCTCCCCTGTTCCTGCAGCCATTGATGAACCATATTTTACTTATCAAAGGTGAAATCTTTTTCTATATTAGTTCAGAAAAGACAAAATAGTAGTTACACAGTTCATCTTCTTTTCACTAACCTGTAACAATCTCCAGCTGCAGAACATTACTTATCTGGGGACCATACTTAAATGCTTGGCCACTGACACCAGCGTTGGAGAGAGTGCCACCAACCGTCAGATGAAGATAATCTGTCCAAGATCTTGGCGCCAACCCGTATCTCAGAGTCTCATGCAAGATGTTTATCCACAACTCGCCACCTGAGACATCCACGTATGGAGCAAAGTTTCCTACATGTACCTGCATTTCTGGGACCTTGAGTGATTCCATGTTGATCACAACCCCTCCATGAGCTTGAGCCTGGCCCTGGAGGGAGTGCCCGTGGCCCCTCGCTGCAACCGTGAGGTGTGAGCTTGGACCCCTCAGCCACACATGCTTTATGGTGGCTGCAATATCAGAAACTGATTCTGGATGCAGTACTGCCATTGGATGATACTGATACCTGTTTCCAAAGTCTCTCGCTGCATTCCTAAGGCTAAGTTCATCGAAATTTAAATGCCCTCCAAGAGGAAGTGATTTCAGCGAAGAGGGGATGCTGGAAAGACCCAGACCCAGATCAAGCCGAATAGCTATGCAAGTAAGGAACAATATCGTGAAGCCTCTGAGGAACAGAATGTTGTGTTCTACAGCGAGGCTACGAGGTGATGATGAGTATGAGTAAGAGTATCTCATTTTTTTTTCTTCTTCTTCTGATGATGGTAGTTGAAGGAATAAAAGCGTGATTTTGTAGACGGTGTTGTTTGTGTTGTGTGTGAGTATAGGAGTAAAAGGAGAAAGTGATGGAGAGTGGAGGAACTTGAGGTTTGGGCAAGAATTTAAAGGAGTTTGTGGGTGGCTTGGTCAACCGTTGTTGAGTTATGTCATGACTTGGGAGAAAGCGTATGTGGACTGCTTACTTGGAAGGAAGAGTGTTAAAAGAGACACAACAAGGGCATTACACAGAAGCCAAAGTTGAAGAGGAAAAGTAACATCAAAGAGAGATCACACAAATCTTCTACTTTTCCAAACAGTGGTAACCACAATTACATGTTATTATAACAATAACATGAAGGAAAGACATGTTTCAAATAGTTCTTCATTAATGAATCTAAAGATGGTTTTTCCTGATTTAGAAACAAGTCCTTGGTTTTTTCCACACTGCTGCCTTTGTATAATAGGTACAGTAACCTCTAAGTAACACCTGATAATTTAAGTCTGTAAAGATGAAAAAGTTGAGAACTAACATATAATCTCATTTACTGTCTTAAGTTTTGTCTTAAGTTTTGGGTTGAAAGTGGTGTCAATTTCTTATATTACTGAAAATTCAGGTTTCATTTGTGTTGAATCTTCTCAGTGAACTAAGACGTATGTATCATTAGTGTTGTATCTGTCCGGTGAACCTAGACGTATCAGTTTTACGGTGTTGGTAGGGAGTCCACTATTGTCGGAATGTAAACATCGCGTATCCTGCAATTAGATTGGATGAGAAGGACTTGGGGGACTGGTTTGAATTCATTGGTGGGGTAGGTGTTGGTCCATGAGACACGTGAAGTCTTGATTCATTTGTGATGTAGGGACCTCTTGTAGGGCATGAAAGAAGAAGAAGAGGAAATGGGAGTGGCAGTTTTGGAGAAACAAATGAGACAGTGCTTCTTTCTTACTTCTTACATATCTGCTGAAGCATGCACAACTACCACTGCACTGTTTTTCTGCCATGCTATTGTGTCGAATCTTTAGTACCAAGCTATTGGACAAGTCTCCATTGATTCTCTTGTCTATTCTTTGGGAGAGGGTGATGCCTTGCCATGCCAGTACTGCCATAATAACTTTATCCTTTTCATGCAACTAGTGTCTTGGTCCAATCACAAAAATTTTGCACCTTCATAGAGAGTGCCATGGCCAAATCTCTTTGTCACCTCATTAGATTGCCAAAACTGCTTCCGTGATCTTCTGTTCCAATTGTGGTCCTGCAAAACCTCCATTGTTCCCTCTGGGAAACACATGCAAATGCGCAATAGTCTCTTGTTATTCAGAAACAAATGGTAGTGAAGTTGCACTGAGAATATTCTGTCTCCTTTTTCTGGAATGCTTTTTACCTTTCTCTTTCTGCAGTAAAGAAGTTTTAGCAAGATGATATATGTTTAACAACTGGTTCTTGTAAAAACTTGCATGGAAACTCTGAGAGTTCTAAAACTAAGACATGAATGTTATATAAGATTTGAGAATAGAAAAAACATCTGGCGACATTAGCAGCATGTTTGTAATTTGAGAAGAAAAACGGTTCTTCAACTATTTCATTGTAAGAAATATTAAAATATTTGATTACAAAATCATGGTTAGTACAACAAAATCATATTTTTGTCATGTGTGTAAAAGTATTATTTGTTATGTTTAATAATATTAAATTAAAATCATTAAAATAAGTTGTTTGTAACATTATTGTGAACAATGACTAAGTAGAAAGATCTTATCAAAGTTCCTATATGTTTTCTATAACAATTTTTAAGTTATAGAAAATTAAATAAAAATTATAAAAGTGCTACTCTAGGAAAAAAACTTTAAAAAATACAACATCCTTTCTTTGTTACATATATAAAATAAGATTAAATATGTTTTTATCCTTTAACTTTCGCTTAATTTTGGAATTAGTTCATTTCGAAATTTTGGACCAATTTAGTCCTTCATCTTTGGAAATATGTGGATTTAATCATTTTAATCAAATTTTATTGAGTTTATTTGACATTTTAAGCGCGTTTCATAATAGTATTTGGCTTAACATTAAAACAAAAATGTGTCAAACAGTCTAAACAACTCAAATATAATCCTGAAATGCATACACATAAATCCAACAAAATTTGATTAAAATGACTAAATTCACGTATTTTGAAATATGAAAGATTAAATTGGTCCTAAATTTTGGAATGAACTAATTCCAAAATTCAATGAAAGTTAAGGAAAAAAAAACATATTTCACCCTATAAAATACAATTACCACTCAAATTTAGGGCATGGATCTTGATATCATATAAACTCAATAAGAGTTCTTTCCTACATATGGTTCCAGTGCAGCTTAATTCTTTTAACCTAATAATATACAACTTCACAACACTCAAATAACTCATTCAATCTTGCTATGGTATTTGACGGCTTCCTCATTTAGAAGATTAACTCAAAGTATAAACAGAATCTGTTAAAGGATTTGTCGGTATGAAAGGGACACTAATCATGACACGAAAAGCAACTTGATCAAAAAAACACACTTCAAAGACAACCTCAACTCAATGTTCATGCACATTTATTTTTTTTAAACCATCTTTGTTTGCCATTATTCACCCTGGATTATAACATTATTGTTACAATTTGACTATAGGGTATGTGTGGTGGAAAACCTAATCCATCTTTTTACGAGTTACTTTTTTAGAGAGGAAAAAAAGAAAGAAAGAAGAAAATGTAGAGTAATTATTATGATGTGGGGCTAGTGAAGACACATCATGGGACCTTCATTGCCCATTGATGCTTAGATTTTAGAGAGCAGAATCAGCTTTTTAGGCAGAGTAAAATCTGATGAACAAATTGTCATGTTTCACACATCAATTAAAATGGTTTTATTAACAAAATAAGACAAGAATGAGACATGAGTGACAAATGTTAATATGATATGAGAAGTAGGATATGCCCAACAACGTAAATCAGACAAGTGCCTTTGACGTTTTCACATAATTTTGCATCTCACAATAATAAAAAACCATTACATTATATAATAACGTTCTTATCATATTTCGTACCCCACTTTAACACTTGTCGTATCCCAAACATACACATTAAAATACTATTTCTACATTCTTTTCCACCCACTGTTTTTCTCATTAATCTTCACCATCACCAACTTATAGAAACCGCAAAGTTTCTTTCCAAGTCAAATTGTAATAAAACAAATATTTAACTCACTTTGAAAACGTGTAAGTTAATTGTACCGTATGGTCTATCGTTGGACCATCGGTCAGGCGGATCAAAGACAAGTGGCCACAGGCTACTTGTTACAACCGGACTTTTTCTTAGAACGTTGATGTCACAATCTCTTCTGAGTGATTTAAGGGAGTTCACGACCAAACGACGCCCGCGTTCATTTTCAATTGAACTTTGTCTCCACCTCTGTAGAGACATCCTCATTTATGAAGACATCCGCTAGGACGCACGGCCCGCCGGTCGGGCGGCCACACCAAAAAACTAGATCAGTAAGTTAAAACTGAATTCAAATAATATAAGTCAGTAATCAAGTTTAAAAAGCAATTACCAAAAACTAATAAATAGAGTCTCAAGGTAAGTTGGTGAGGACCTTTAACTCGCATTTATTACAACATTTATTATTATATCTCGATCAGGCTTGAACTAAGTTAAGCATCAAAGCCTTCTAGACAAGTATCCCGATCGTCCGATCAACCGAGCAGGAAAAGAGAAAGATATGGAACATGAAAAGAATTGAACAAAGTAGCTGAGAAAAACGTCAGACAAGAGGACTTAAGAATATTTTGAGTATTGGAATATACCGAAACATTAATTAAATCACGATAGTCTTGAGGAATGTGCATCAGAATGAAAAATATATATATATATATATATATATATATATATATATATATATATATATATATATATATATATTTGTTTCAAGTTTTAATTTATTCCGTTAATTTTTTGAATTAAGATTTTTATGTTTTAACCAATATGAAAAAGTATAATTTTAAGCACATTTTACTGAACGCATAAAGGGTTAGGTTACTTCGTTTTATTTAAACCGAATGAATTTATGTTAAAATAAAGGTTCACACAGTGAACTTTTAGAAAGTAAAAATTTAATATATTATATCCAAGATTCCATATACGTTTTATTATTCGATAGGTTGGGTGGAAAGTGTAAAAGTGAGTGGGCGAAATAAGTTAACACTACTATAATTTTTTATATTTTATAGTTGTGAATTCTGTATCATAAGAAATGTTTTTTTTTTTGTACGGATTTATAGTAAACTTAAAATTTCACTAAACGTTTAAATAAATTGTGCGGCGTATATCAAATATGTTGTAGGGAAAATGAGTTAGCACTACGAAATATTAGTTTTTATCTTATAAAATAAAATAAAAATTACATTATCAAAAATGTTATCGTCAATATAATTGTTAAGATACATAAAAATGGTAAAATTATAACAAAAATTGTGATTTTATAATAGGATAAAAATTAGTTTACGCTACATGCAAAAGTATGCATGAGCATGCTTTTGTTTACTTTATATTCATTAAAACCATTTTCACTTCTAGTATACTAAAGTTTTTATAATGTAATATTACATTAATCTCTTAAAATGTTAACATTGTAAACAAAATTATTTTACCATGACAATATATAATACGTAATATATTTATTAATAATGTAAAAATTGTTTGCACTATCTTAAAATATTAATTATAATAACAAATACTTAACCAGTGGTGCATCCAACTTTTTTCAACATACCTATTAAACTATAATTTATGCAAGATATAGTTTACATCATAGCTTAAATATCTCTTGTACTCTATAATGATCCTAATGTGTTCAAAGGTTTAATATATGTGAAAAACAATACTTTAGTGGTATAGTTAGACACCTCGTTTTCCACCTGTATTAAACATCTTATTAAAGTAATCAATAACCTTCCATTATACAATAAATATTGTTCTTGTGTTGTACCTTCATGCTACAGTGATCATCATTAATTTTAAAATTTTAAAATATATTAAAATTCTTTTTAAAATATCAATATAATATATTTTTAATATTCAGATGGAGATATTAATAGAAAATCTCTAATTAAAGAGAAATGAGAGGAAAACCATAGTCATACAAATGTCATCTATACATTATTAATTATTAGATATATTAAGTGGATAAAATATATTCTTTGATTGTCAATTATAGAAATTCTCCGAGTTCAGAGGATGTTGATTTTGATTTGATAGGTTTCAAGTTAGGTTTGTGTTTGTTCTCACTTAGCTAGGTGGCTAGCTACATGTGATTAAAGAAGTTGAATTAAATATTTGAAGGAATGATTCTTTATTAAATGCTTAGTAGATAAGTGACAATCATGTAACTAATCTAGACAATCTAAGAAATATGTATGCAATTAATGGACTAATAACTAACTAACTAAAAGTATAACCGTGTTCTTCTATTCCTCATTGGTGGGAACCTAAGAGATTCACAGAAGAAGGAAAAAGGAATTTTGAAAGTGTAGCTAGCTATTGCTATTCAATATTTGTTAGGGGTGGCAAACGGGCCAGCCCGGCCCGTTTTGCCCCGGCCCGTATGTGGCCCGTCAAAAAACGGGCCGGGACGGGCCAGCCCGTCAAATAGAAACGGGCCAATAATCACAACCCGTCCCGTATAGGACGGGCTAACGGGCCGGGCCGGGCTGGCCCGTCTAGTTTTTTTTTTTAATTTTTTTAATTAGTTTTCAAATTTTTTAATTTGTTTTATTTTTTTAATTTGTTTATAT